>Ga0265327_10003984_pt1 | contig 13469 bp, 10 predicted proteins | sample 41621metaG_FD_202089 | JGI IMG/M metagenome (GOLD analysis project Ga0265327, IMG submission 202089) | Rhizosphere microbial communities from Carex aquatilis grown in University of Washington, Seatle, WA, United States - 4-16-21 metaG | ecosystem: Host-associated > Plants > Roots > Rhizosphere... | reverse complement strand
AGCATTTGGCGTCACCCAGTACAGCGGACTCGCCTGGATATGCAGGTCTCGCTTGGTTTCGAGGTTGCCGCCGAACCAGAGCGGCAGCACTTCATGCGCATCAACGCTCTTGCCGTATGACTTGGTGAAGTCGCTGGGGCCATACACATTGACAACGCACGTCACAGCGCTGGATTGATCGGGGTTCCCGCCGGTCCCTTCAAACTGAGGAACGCCTGCCGTCACTCCCAGGAACTGCGCCAGGTGACCTCCGGCTGAACCGCCAGTAACGCCGATCTTCGCGGGATTGATGTTGTACTTCCGAGCGTTCGCACGCAGCCAGCGGACAGCCGCCTTGGTGTCATGCACCGCCGCCGGAAACGGGTGCTTTGGCGCCAGTCGATAGGTCATCGTGGCAGCGACATAGCCCCGTTCAGCCAGTTTCACACACAGGACATCATACGATTCGCGTTTGCCGGCACGAAACCCGCCGCCGTGAATGCACAGGACGGCAGGGAGGGGGCCATTCCCGGACTTGGGTCGGGCCAGATTCAGCTGCAAGTGCTCATCCGCCGGATTGGAATACTCAATCCCTTCCTCCCAGATCACGGTATCGGGAACCGGCGGCGCCGCATTCACCTTGACGCTGGCCGTTGTGAAGCCGAGCGCCGTCACCAAGCCGACTAGAACCGTCAGTAACGAGATTCTCATGCGAATTCCTTCGGGATAAACAGTGCAGTCGCGTCACAGATGAATTCGGCTATCGCCGCTTCTTGTTCCGGGGGGCGGAGTCACTGGAATCGGACTGGTGTTCCAGCTTGTCCAATGCCATCAGCTTGCGATCGGCGTCAAAGGTCGGCGGCGGAAGAGTCTCGGCGAGTTTCACGATGTCGGCCGAGGCAATGTCGGCTCGAGGACGACCGGCGCCGCGAAAGACTGGGAGTCCCTGCTTGAGGGCGATGATCTCACGCCGCGTTCTTCCCCGGGGGGAATCAGGCCACTTGCCGGGATGCTCGGCAAATTCAAAGAACAGGGGCACGATCTGCTGCATGTATTTCCAATAACCGGGATTGTCGGTCTGCAGGATCAGCAGTCCGCCGGGAACCAGCGAGCGATGGACCAGCGCCATGAATTCGGGGGTGATCAGTCGCTTGTGAACGAGCCTGGCATCGTAGAAGGGTTGCGGATGATAGACATGAATCTCCGCGATGGAATGGGGGGCGATGTAATCCGCCAGCAACTCACGCCCGCCAATCACCGCAAACCGGACGTTGCCGAGTCCCCGCTGATTGGCGCGGCGCGTGGCATAGCGAATGACGACCGGCAGCACATCCGTCGAAAAGTGGTCGACGTCCTTTCGCCAGACGGCCGAGGCGAGTGTCGAGCGGGCATTGCCACAGCCGATGTCCAGCATGATCGGAGCCTGTCGTCCGAAGATCGCCTGGAAATCGAGCGGACCGGGCGGCAGCTTCTTGATGGCCGTGTTTGTCCACAGTTCGGGGGCAACGATCTCGCCGGGCACGGGGACGCCGAACTCGCGTTCGATCTGTCGCCGCGGTCGATCGTGATTCTCACCCAGGATGGGATGCTCTGTCATTTCTTCCTGGCTTGTCGAGGGTTGCTGACTTTGCGTTTTCCGGCCTCTTCGCCCGGCAGGTTTGTCAGGGAGAGGAACTTGCCGTCGTCTGACGAATACGCCCAGACTTCGCCGGTCTTCATCTGGTAGACCCAGGCATGCAGCGTCAATTCTCCTCGCTGCAGTTTCACCGCCACGGCGGGATGCGTTTGCAGATGCTCAATCTGAACCAGCACATGCTCGCACACCGCAGTTTCGAGCTGTGCCTCGCCCTTCAGATTCGGGTAGTTCTCCAGCATGATCCGTCGTGTCGCCTCGGCATGCTGCAACCAGCCCTTGACCAGGGGGAGCGTTTCCAGCTTCTCGGGGGCCAGCATCGCCTGGATCGCTCCGCAGCCGGAATGCCCACAGACCACGATGTCACTGACGCCCAGCGCCGCGACGGCGAATTCAATCGTCGCCGGTTCCCCGCCGTTGGAAGCACCGTAGCAGGGGACAATGTTGCCCGCGTTGCGCATGACGAACAGTTCGCCCAGCCCCGCTTGAGTGATAATCGACGGATCCACCCGGGAATCAGAGCAACTGATGAATAACGCACTGGGACTCTGCCCGTTGGCCAGCTTGGCAAAAAATTCCTTCTCCCGGCGAAACACCTGGGAATGAAACTGGTGCAGTCCGGTCAGTAGTTGTTCCATCGACTCATCCCTGGTTCTGGATCCGAATCCCATCAAGCGCGGCCACGATCATGGAGCAGAATTCACAAGAATCCCGCCGTGGACTGAACCGTGCGAGGTGCCTCGCGGTTGCCATCACGTTGAAAAACTCGGGCCTGCCGATCGCCCAACGCGGAGAATGTCATCGCTCCGGGATGACGTCAACCGATCGGCGTACAAAACATGACCATCGGCCCAGTGACCGGGCTGGCAATCCAACTACTGGACACATCGATCAAACCGGTGTTATCGTGCTGTCATGAAAACCATTGATTACATCTACCGGTTTGACCCCAACAACCCGTCGGTCAAACCCCCACCGGAAGATGTCGAGGTCGCCAGGCGAAACCTGGAAAGCGGCAATCGCCTGTTTTCCGAGTGGATGTCCAGTTGCCGTACAGGGACATTTTCTCAGGGCGAACCCCGCTACGTGGTCCAGTGCAACGGACTGGAAGTCGGCATGGTCCGGACTCACGGCGCCCTGCCCAAGCAGGCGCCGTTTGCCGTTGTCGTCGGCTGTTCTGATGCCCGCGTCCCCATGGAAATGCTGTTCGGTCAGGGGTTCAACGACCTGTTCGTCATCCGTGTTGCCGGAAATGTCCTCGCGGATGAGTGCTGGGGCAGCATCGATTATGCCCTGACCGCATTGTCGGAAAGCATCAAGGTGGTGGTAGTCCTGGGACACAGTGGATGCGGCGCCGTGACGGCGGCGGTTGACGCCTACCTGAAGCCACTCAAGTACTCCTCCGCCAAAACGTCATTCATGCTTCGCTCAATCCTGCACCGTCTGTTTGTTCCGGTCCATCAGGCGGCGAATGGACTGCTTGTCGAATGGGGGCCCGGTGCGCCGCAGATGCCCGGATATCGCCATGCCCTGATCGAAAGCTCCGTTTGCCTCAATACGGCCCTGGCCGCATACAGCCTGCAACTGGAGGTCGAACGGGGATGGCGGTCCGAAATCCAGGTCCTTTACGGTGTTTATGATCTGTTTACGCATCAGGTCTGCATGCCTCCGTGCTTCAGTTCCGCGGACAAGGAACCGCGAGTCAACCTCGCCTATGCCCCGACTCATCCGCGCGAGTTCGACAAGCTGGCGATTGAAATGGCATCTCGATTGAAAGAACCCTCGACCACGGCAATTTCCGACTTGATCCAACCAACCATCTCCTCCAGTGATTCGCCCGGCCGATGAACCGATTCACGATGTCATCGCCACGACTTGGGCTTCCGCATCTCGGACTGGGAGTTGGACTGCGGTCAGTCCACTATCCCCATCTGCTGGAACATCGTCCGGATGTCGACTGGTTCGAAATCATCTCGGAAAACTACATGGATTCGCAGGGCCGACCGCGATCCGTCCTGGATCAACTCGCCGAACGCTATCCGATCGTCATGCATGGGGTCTCGATGTCGATCGGCAGTTCCGACCCGCTGCAGTTCGACTATCTGAAGAAACTGAAATCGCTGGCGGATGCGGTCAAGGCGGTCTGGATCTCCGATCATGTCTGCTGGACAGGTGTCGCGGGGCGGAACACTCATGATCTGTTGCCGCTGCCGTACAACGACTTCACGCTGCGACACGTCGTCGAGCGGATTCGGATTGTCCAGGATCTGCTTGAGCGACCGCTGATCCTGGAAAATCCCAGCAGCTATGTGACATTTGCCGCGTCAACGATGCCGGAATGGGAATTCGTCTCGCGCATGGCGGAAGAATCGAAATGCGGCTTACTGCTGGACGTAAACAACGTCTATGTCTCGAGCACCAATCATGATTTCGATCCGCGGGAATACCTGAACTCGATTCCGATGGAGCGCGTCGTCCAGATTCATCTGGCGGGACATACAAACCGGGGAACGCACTTGATCGATACGCACGATGGTCCGGTTATCGATCCCGTCTGGGAGTTGTATCGCCACGCACACACGTTGTCGGGGGGCGCCTCAACGCTGCTTGAATGGGATGCGAAGATCCCCGAATTCCCCGTGGTCCACGCTGAAGTCCTCAAAGCAAAAGAGTATCTGACTGCCGCTCTGCCAGACTTCGGCAGACGGGGAGAACCCTCCCGGCCTGAAGACCTGCAGTCCACGGACTTGCCACTGCAGAGGACGGTCCCCCATCCGTCGATGGTCACCCATGTTGAGGTGGAATAGTGTCCGCCGACAACACTCCCGATACTCCCGATCTGTCGACGATCCAGCGCTGGATGCAATCGGTGATCACTCATCCAGACGGAGTGGCCGCGGGCGTGGCATCGGACGCAGCCCGTCAGCAGATCCAAGTAGATGCCAGCAGCATCGAATCGCTGATCGGCAGGTCTCAATCGCAGACAAGCCTGGAACGGTTGCAGATTTATTCCAACGCCTATCACGCCCGACTCATCGAGGTCCTGATGGGAGAATACCCGGCGTTGATGCATGCGCTCGAGGAAGAGGCGTTTGTGGGACTGGCAACCGAGTACCTGCAGGTTCATCCCCCGGCCAGTTATACGCTGAGTCACCTGGGACGCGCATTTCCAGACTTCCTGGCGCAAACCCGTCCTGCACGTGACGATGAAGATGGCAGTCCCGATTGGGCCGACTTCCTGATCGACCTGGCGCGTCTGGAACGCTGCTACAGCGAAGTCTTTGACGGCCCCGGAATTGAAGGGCAATCATCTCTGCAGGCCAATGAGCTGCGCAGCCTTACCCCTGATCAGTGGTTGATGACGCGGCTGATCCCCGCTCCCTGCCTGCGACTGAAGACATTTCGATTCGCGGTCCACGAATATGCGTCGGCCATTCGGCAGAACCGCGAAGCCGACGACGATTTCACCACGCCAAGACCCACGTTCCTGGCCATCACACGCCGCGATTACATCGTCCGGCGAGCGTCTCTGCCGGAACCCGAATACCGGGTGCTCTGCAGTCTCATCGCAGGCCGGACGGTAGGAACCGCCCTGAACGTCGCAGTGGCAAACCATCCCGATTCCTGCGAGTCGCTGGCGCGGCAGGTCAATCGCTGGTTCCGCCACTGGTCCGCAGCCGGCTATTTCAGCGGATGGCACAACTCCGACATCCACGAATGAACCAGTGGCCAATTCAGACGGCTCAACGAACGGGTGGCAGGCCAGCGACTCTTGAGAAGATGTGCGCAGCGGGCGCTCGTTCCGTGACGAAACAATCTAACTGGCCGCGACATCCGCGCTGCGTCGTTTGATCAACGTGATTTCGTTTCCCCGACGATTGGAATGAACTTCGTCGCAGAAGGCCTGGATCAACACCAATCCGCGCCGCTGGCTGCTGGAGAGTTGCGAGGGATCACGGGACGAATTCAGGATCGACCGGATGTCGAAGCCGCGACCCTCGTCCCGAATCGAAAACTGACCGACGAACGGTGAGATGCTCGCGGTCACAATGACCTGGCGCTGAGCGAACTCCGGATTGGCCAGTCGACGCTTTACGCTTTCGGACTCGGCCGGGGCGGCCCGGACGACGTCCCATTCTTCGGCCGTCAGTTCCAGATTGCCATGAAAAATGGCGTTGCGCAAGGTTTCCGTCAGCGCCTTCGCCAATCGCAGCGACTGCGTCTCCATGACCAGGCCCATTTGTCGAGACAGATCCTGCAGATGCGAAACGACCGGGGCGATCCGCGCCGGATCATTGTCCAGTTCCAGTTGCAGTTCCGCCCGACGGACAAACTGCTGGATGGAATGGTCACGCGGGCTGACGGTCGACATCGCGAGCACGCTGGAAACGGCATGGCAAAGTTCCGCGGCGAGCATCGACTTGGGAACGTAGTCCACAGCCCCTCGCGCCAGGGCCTCGGCGGCAATCTCTTCGCTCCCATGTGCCGTCATCAACAGGACTGGGACCGTGGGGAACCGCTGATGAATCCGCTCCGTCAGTTGCAGTCCATCCAGTTCCGGAAGTTGCAGATCCGTGATGACGATCAACGGCAGTTGCTCTTCAATCTGCTCCAGCGCCTCCCATCCATTCGCGGCGAACTTGATTCGCTCGTGAAACTGCTTTTCGAGAATGCTGCGGGCCAGGTGGGAATCCAGCGGTGAATCATCAACGATCAGCAGGTAGTTCATGGTGCATCCCCAATGGGAAACGGACTCGAACTCGCCACCCCCACATTGTATCAGTCGGGACCCTCAAAAAGAGAATCAGGGAAACTTTTCTCGGAGGGTGCGTGGAGTCTTCGGAACGCACCAAGATGGAAAGCGCTGGCAACAACCGTGGTGCTCCACCCACCCTACGAGACTCACGATTGCGCCCACGCATTGTGGCCGATAAGTCGACTAGCTCTTCCGAGTTCATCGTATTGCGCGAAATGTCGTATCCGGTACTCCGTGGACTAAGACTCTGACTATCCGACGCTTCCTATGGTTCGTCCAACCTCCTAGCCACGCTGTGTCACTCCGACGTCAGTTTTCCTAAGACCACCTGAATTCTCACGCGAACCCATTGCAATTTCCGGCACTGGGTTGATATTCTACCGCGTGCACTCGCCGACGACTTCCCGTCTCTGTTGCGGTCGGGTGCTTCTGCGGATGCCTGTCATGCGGCGGAACCTGATTCAATCATCCGTGCGAAACCGGCTTGGGAACGGCCTGCTGTTCCTGAGTGCGATGATTGTTTGCCTGATGGATCAGCGTCCTGCCCGGGCCACCTGCGGCGATTATTTGTCGGGGCGTGGCATGTCGGACCACGGCATGACCGGCAATCATCACGGTCTGAATTCGCCCGCTTCAAGCCCCGACTCGCTGCAGGATTCCACTCGCCAGCAACGCAGCACACCATTTCGTCACTGTTCGGGGCCTCGCTGCCAGCGACACGATCCGATTCCAGTCGCCCCCACGCGGGAAATCACTCTTCCCGGCCTGAACGAAGCGATTCTCTGTCCCGCTCCTGATGGACTTCGCGCCGCGCCGTCATTCCATGGCCGTTGTGATGGCGAAGATCTCGTCGTCGATGGCCCTGCCGGGCGCATCTTCCGGCCTCCGCGTTCTGCGTGAGAACCGGGTGAAAGACATCTGTCTTCACGCAAATCGGCTGCGCTGCATTCCTGCGCAGGACCATGGACCGTAGCGAGTTTATCGTCGCGAACTTCATCGCGTTGATCTCGACTGCCGTCATGTGTCCTGTTCCGGTTTCCACTGGCGATCGTTTCAGCGGGGTCTGAAAGCCCCCGAACTGACAAACGACCGCCGGTACGCCCCAGGCGTCGCCGAATTCTGCTGCGAAGGATTCACCCGGGACCACCGTGCGCCCTCCGTTGCCAACCTGCGCCGGAACTGTGACTGAACATCTTAATTGCGCGAGAGTTCGTGCGACATGGGAATCGTTTTCTTTGCTGGTCACATAAGTTTGTTCCTCTTTAATATAGATTGGTGATAACATGATACGCACTCGCCTTCGTCGCGGATTCACTTTAATTGAACTTCTGGTCGTGATTGCGATTATTGCGGTCCTGATCGCTCTGTTGCTGCCTGCCGTTCAACAGGCACGCGAAGCGGCGCGACGGACTCAATGCCGCAACAACCTGAAGCAACTCGGCCTGGCCCTGCACAATTACCATGGTTCGTTCCAGTGCTTTCCGTTCGGACAGGAAGACTCGGCCAAAAGCTACTCGGCAATCAGCCAGCTTCTTCCCTATTTCGATCAGGCGCCGTTGTATGGCCTGATCAACTTCTCGCTCCCCTATTCAGACGCCAGCAACCAGACAGCACGAATGACGGAACTACCAGCACTTCGCTGCACCAGTGACGCCACCAACAACCTGAGCGGGCAGGGAGGGGCCACAAATTACATGGCCAACAAGGGGAGCGGAGTCATCTGGCTGGATGCCTCGGGCCCCAATACCGGGTTTCCGCCCCAGACCGGTGTGATGTACTACCAGAGTGTCGTTCGAATTGGCGATATCCTGGATGGCGCCAGCAACACCGCCGCCTTCAGCGAACGGATGCTGGCGGATGGGAACAATGGAATTGTCAGTCCACTGGCGGATGTCTTTTTCAGCCCGGCAGCCCCCAATACGCCGGATGAGGCGGTGACGATGTGCAACGCCGTCGACATCACCAATCTGGCAAACCAATTCCCGCTGTTCATGGGTGCTCCCTGGATGCATGGACAACATACGTACCAGCACATCAACGTCCCGAATTCACGTTCCTGCGGATTCTTCACCGTGTTGAGGGCGAATATGCCACCCAGCAGTCGACACGTGGGGGGAGTCAATCTGCAGATGTGTGATGGCTCGGTTCGGTTCGTCAGCGAAAATGTGGACCGAGTGGTCTGGCGCGGGGTGGGGACCCGGGCCGGCGGCGAAATCGTTTCCGACTTCTAAACGGCAACCACGCTGGCTGAAAAAAATCTTTCGTGGAGTGTGCCGCATGTCATTGCGCGGCCGCTCCACGAAGGCCCCCCCCTTCGATCACCAGGTTTCTTCTTCATCGATTGAAAGTTCAACATGCGGGAAATTGGGTCAGAATCACAGGTTCGAATTCGCGCAATGCAGGCATGCAGCCTGTTGTTTTGCCTGTTTGCGATCGGTTGCGGCAGTTCCCATCGAGTTCAACCGGACGTGGCGGAAAAGACGCTCCGGACGGCGATGGAAAGCTGGAAAAACGGCCAGGCGCCGGGGGATCTGCAGAAAGCGACCCCGGCGATCGTCGTCCAGGACCTGGACTGGATGTCGGGATCCAAGCTCGTCGATTTTCAGATTCTCGAGAGAGGCCAACCCGTCGATTCCAACCTGTACGCACGGGTCAAACTGACACTGCAGGGGGCGGGAGGTGAGAAGGCGGAAAAGACGGTGACGTATGTCGTCGGAACAAGTCCCGCGCTGACGGTCTTCCGTGACGTTCCCAAGTAACAACGGTTGGAAGCACGCCCCAAACCGGAAGTCTCCGCGCTTCGGCTCGCCATCATTCTTCGCAGGCTGAAATCATGGATAGGAAACTGCTGCATCGCTGGAAGGGACTGGGTCTCGGACTGGCGCTGATCGTCGTCCTGGCCATCACCATTCCACGCGTGATGACGAAGGCGAACAGCCGGGTCGAGACACCAAGTTCGTCGCGACGGCCATCACTGGACTACAAGGAACGTCGCAAGGTCGATACGGCCGGCTTCCTGGCGATCAACACTCTCGTCCCGAAATGGCCACCGTACGCGTCCCCTGTCGAAATCAGTCAGCTCTGGGATGGGGCCGGACTGCGCGCGATCGAACAAATCGATCTCGAGCTTGCGAACAACCCGCGGTTGACTGAACGGAACCGATTTTCGCGACTTCGCTCCAAAGTGGAAATGCTCAACTACGAAGGGGAGCCTGCCAGGGCCTACGAGGTTCTGGAGCAACTGCGAACCCTGGTCGACGGGAGCCCCGAACTGGCGGCGGAAGCGCTGTACACGATCATCTATCTGCAGGGGTTGACGGCACTTCGCCGAGGCGAAAATGAAAACTGCATCATGTGCCGCGGCGAAAGCTCGTGCATCCTTCCCATCTCGCCCGCAGCCAGGCACCAGAACCCCGAGGGATCGCGTCTGGCCATCAAACATTTCATCGAATACCTGGATCAGTTTCCATCGGACCTGGAAGTGCGCTGGCTGCTGAACGTCGCTCATATGACGCTGGGAGAATATCCCGATCAGGTCGAGTCCCGGTTCTTTGTGCCGATCGATCATTTTCTGAACAACGAGTTTGACATCGGCCGTTTTCGAGACATCGGGCACCTGGTGGGAGTCAACCAGTTCACCCAGGCGGGGGGAGCTGTCATGGAAGACTTCGACAACGATGGGCTGCTGGACCTGGTCACCACGACGTACGATCCCACCGGCCAGATGAATCTGTTCCGCAATACAGGGAAGGGGGCGTTTGAAGATCAAACGACGGCCGCCGGCTTGACCGGGCAACTGGGAGGACTGAACTGCAATCAGACCGACTACAACAACGATGGCTTCAAGGACATTTTCGTCATTCGGGGCGCCTGGGTTACGTATCCCATGCGCCCCTCCCTGCTGCGGAATAATCAGAACGGAACCTTTACGGATGTCACCGAAGAGTCCGGGTTGCTGGATTCGTTCAATTCGATTGCCGCGACCTGGGCCGACTACGACAACGACGGATGGCTCGACCTGTTCATCTGCTGTGAGCGACAACAGAATCGCCTGTACCACAATCGCGGCAATGGCACATTCGAAGAAGTTTCGATCCTGGCCGGAATCGCACGGCATCCCGGCCCCTGCAAGGGAGCCAACTGGATTGATTACGACAACGATGGCTACCCCGACCTGTTCCTGAATTTCCTGGTTCAATTTCCCGCTGCCCAACTGTTGCACAACAATCGCGACGGGACCTTCAGCGAAGTGACGACATCCATGGGGATCGATGGACCGGAAACGGGGTTCTCGTGCTGGGCCTGGGACTTCGACAACGATGGCTGGCTCGATATCTTCGCGAGTTGCTATGACACCAGCCTGGCCAATGTGGTGGACGGTCTGACCCGTCGACCTCAGTCGGGCAAATCGAGCCGCCTGTACCGCAACCTGCAGGGGAAGCGGTTTGAGGATGTCGCCCGTGAGACGGGGTTGAACCCGGTCTATTCGACCATGGGAAGCAACTTTGCCGATTTCGACAACGACGGATTCCTCGACCTGTACCTGGGAACCGGGGCGCCCGATCTGGCGATGCTGATCCCCAATCGCATGATCAAGAATGTTGGCGGGCGGCGATTCTCGGACATCACGGCCTCATCCGGCACCGGAAATCTGCAGAAGGGTCATGGAGTCACCTGTGGTGATTGGGACCGAGATGGAAATATGGATCTGTTCATCGAAATGGGCGGCGCCGTCAACGGCGACAAGTATCACAACATCCTGTTCCAGAACCCGGGCCATGCCAACAAATGGTTGACCGTGAAACTGACGGGAACCAAGACCAATCGTGCCGCGATTGGCGCGCGGATCAAGGTGGTCACCGCTGGGAACTCGCCCCAGACAATCTACCGACACGTCTCCTCGGGCAGCAGCTTCGGCGCCAATCCGCTGCAGCAGACCATTGGACTCGGAAAAGCCGATCGAATCGCCGTCCTCGAAATCCATTGGCCAACCAGTCAAACCACGCAGACGTTTCATGACGTTGACGTGAACCAGGCCATCGCCATCACCGAGTTTGACACCGACTACCAAAAGCTCGATTGGAAACCAGTCCCTGTGCCGGTTTCGGAACATCGCCCCATGATGAATCGCAGCGCCAAACAAGCCCTGCAACAATAGAGTTCCCCCACCTGGCCAGCGGTGCCCCTCTCGCCTCTGACGGACATCCGCAATCCGAAGATTCACGATCTGGAGTACGCAAATGAGTAGTATTCTGCCGAATGGTTTCTGGCTGGTTTCGTCCGCGGGGCTCCTGATTGGTACGGCGGCCATCGCGCTATTGGGTGGGGTTGCCGCCTGCCGTGGTGACGAGGGACCTCGGATTCCGCTTCCGGCCAATGTCGAAGCGTGGAAGCAACTTCCCGTCCCCCTGCGTGGCGGGGGAGACCCCCTTCCATCATGGGCTCGTATGCTGGCTCCTCACCTGCCGCGAACAACGGCCGCATTTCTGCAACTGGATCTGGCTCAGCGAACAGCCAGTCCCATTCCGCGGGATTTGCGAGCGGCCATGCGATCGGTTTCTGCCCGGGCCAACCGGTCAGCGTATGCGATGGCACAGGCCGAAGCGGATGCGCGCCGCGATGGTGTCGCCGAGGCCAAGTGGGTGGGACTGTCGCAGCCAGGCCATCCCGGCTGGTCCGATAAGGAACAAGCCGCGCTGCAGTTTGCCCACAAGATGACTGTCGATTCCGATTCGGTGACTGATGACGAGTTCGCAGCGCTGGTGACTCACTTTGGCGAGAAGCAGGCCGCATCCATGGTCCTGTTGATGGCCTATGCCAACTTCCAGGATCGGTTGCTGCTGTGCCTGGATGCTCCCATCGAACCGGATGGCCCCTTGCCACCCGTGAACGTGGCGTTTCCCCCGGAAGCCTTCGTGGTCAAAACGACACCGCCGCCAGCTCGCCCGAAGGCCATGCCACCGGAACCCGCCGGACAGGATCTGATTGCCGACGACCCGGAATGGAAGACGCTGACTTATGACATCCTGCAGGAACGGCTTGAAGCGCAGCGCCGCAAGCCGACGCGACTGCGCGTTCCCTCCTGGGACGAAGTCGCCAGGAACCTTCCCGAAGGCCTGCAGCGCCCCAGCGACATCATCTGGTATCGCATCGTGTTTGGATACGCCCCGGAACTCGCCGTCCCCTTCGAACTGCTGATGCGGACAGCGGGCGCCGAAGGAAGTTCAAAATGGGATCGGATTTTCGGGCAAAGCCTGTTCTGGGTGACGACCAAGGCGGTTAAGTGCCCCTATTGCATGGGTCATTGCGAAATGAACTGGGAAGTCGCGGGATTGTCACCCGCCGAAATCGCCACGCGCAGCCGGTTACTTGCCGGCGACGACTGGTCCAGCTTCCCGGCATCGGAACAACGGGCCTTTGCCTTCGCAAGAAAACTGACTCAGACCCCCTGGCTCGTCTCGCATCAGGATGTCAACCAGCTTCAGCAGGACTACGGGCTGGACCGGGCAGTGCTGTTGATGTTGAATGCCAGTCGCTACCACTACATGACCCGGATCTCGAACGGATTCCAATTGACGCTGGAGCGCGAGAACGTCTTCTACGACTACTGGAACCAGAAGGCGCCTCAGCAAATGGCAACCAGACCCACCCCCGTCGTGACACTTCTCAGCGATCAGGACTGCTGGCAGCGGATGCCGACCGCAACCTCGGGATCCGGTCAGCCACTTCCCGTCTGGGCAAGGGCCGTCGCTCCGTCGCTCCCTCGAACAGCCGCAGCGATGCTGCAACTGGACCTGGCCCAGCGAACGAAAAGTCCCGTGCCCCCCGCGCTGAGGGCCAAGATGCGGTGGGTGATTGCTCACGCGAATCGATGCCGATACTCGGAAGAGACGTCCCTGGCAGACCTGCGTCGCGAGGGCGCTGACGCGGTGACTTTGCGACGACTGCAGGGGCCCCCATCCGACTGGCCGGTCGAAGACCGCGAACCGCTGGAGTTTGCCAGGCTGCTGACGGTGGCCGCCCCGACCATTCCGGATGAACTGTTTGAAAAGCTGCGACTGAGGTTTGGGGACAAGACGATTGCCGCCATGGTGCTGCTGG
>Ga0265327_10003983_pt1 | contig 13470 bp, 9 predicted proteins | sample 41621metaG_FD_202089 | JGI IMG/M metagenome (GOLD analysis project Ga0265327, IMG submission 202089) | Rhizosphere microbial communities from Carex aquatilis grown in University of Washington, Seatle, WA, United States - 4-16-21 metaG | ecosystem: Host-associated > Plants > Roots > Rhizosphere >... | reverse complement strand
TAAATTGCTCCCCGTTCTTGTTCCCAAAGAATAATATCACTACGGCCGCCGTAAGGCTCGCTTTGATTTACGGTGCTTTGTACAAATTCCCATGTCTTACCATTTTCTGATACTTCCCAGAATAGTCGATCAAAACGCAGAGAGTCCCCCGCAGACATCCCCGACAAAGCCGAAGCAAAGTCACCAAGAAATCCTGTGCTTACGGCGCTCTCGAACACCACACGCGAGTCCGGCGATTCCAACTGGTCTTTCTGTAAAAGTCGAACCCCCTCAGCGCATAATGCTTTAGCTTTCTCAGTTGGGGTTTTTGATTCGGTTACATCCCATCCGTTTAGAACACGGGTCAAATCTGGCTTATTGCGAGTGATGCCGACGAGAGCCGCCTTTACCACTTCACCACTAATCGTCTCAAAAGCTCCCGGTCCGAGCCGAACAACAAAATTCCATTGCTCGTTCTTCAATAGTTGAATTCGGAAATTTTTGTAATGATGCTGAAATAGCCAGTTCTGCGGAGTGACCAGTATTGTGCTAGATCCCGTATCGCAAAAACTCAAACAGCGCCTAATAAAGCAAGTCGCCAAGTCAGCCTTTGCCTCTGGGTAAATCTGTTCGCAGTAATCTGCTAGAGTGTTATCCTGCTTTCCTCGCCCAAGGTAAGGCACGTTGGTTATGACGAGCGTGAACTGGCCCGTGAGCAATTCCGCCGCCTTCACCATCCCCTGCGCAGCGACTGCTATTTCCCGCGTTTCGTCAGTATCCGCAGCGGAAAGGGACAAAGACAGTAGCGCCTCAATCTTGTCGAATCCCTCACGGAAGATGTCCGCTCCAGCACGCCGCGGCTCAATCAAGCTGCCGAGCCAAGGTGCCTTGGCGAACAAGTCATAGAGCGTATCGAGTCCATTCTTGACGCGATCTCCCAGTCCAACTGTCAGCAGATTATTCTCGAATCCAAGCAGGTCGCGCTTCGCTGCGGGGTCGGCAGCCATTACCGACTTCTCGGCTAACTTCAGCCATTCGGCCTTGGTCACTCCAATCGCAAGACCCGAACACGCGAGATTAAGACGCGGGAGGCGACGATGGCCAATCTTCCGCCACGCCGCGAAGGCAAGATTGAAGGCTGCGATCTGCGTACAGCGTGGGTCGATCTCAAGCCCGAATAGGTTATCTCGCAGCACAGCATCAATCGCCGCCGACTGTGACAGTCCTTCCTCCGCCATGCGGAATGCTATGAGGATAGGCAAAGCGAAAACGAGGAAGTGCCCCGACCCCATGCAGGGATCCAGCACCGTTAGGTCCTTCGCTACGCGCGGCCAACCATCAAACTCGCCCGCGGCGGGGCGCCACGGTCCCTCTACACCGTCGCAGCCCTTTTCTCGGACAAAGGAGAGATAGCACCAGTCGATATCACCAACCTTGCAGGCGGCACGCAACGCAGCCTCGTCCGCATCCGAAGTTGCAAGGCTGGGATTAGCGGCCAGGACTCTGCCGGCCCACCAAGCGCCAAGGCTATTGTGCAGCAGGAAGAGGACCATATAGTCCTCAGTGAAAAGCTGTGTGACAGCTGGCAGTTCGTCCGCGCCGATCTTGGTCTCAGACTTGTTGACCTCGTCTTTCTTGTCTGCCTGCCAGAACTGATAGACCCAGCCAAGGCTGTCGTCCGCCTCGAAAACCGGCTTCGACAGTCCCTTTAGCAGGTCCTCCATTTCAGACCGTGTTTCTGGCGGCAAGGCTATTTGCAGCACCGGATCGTCCTTGCGGAAAATCTGCGGGAGCATCCGCTCAGCGTATTCGCTCGCCAGCTCGAGCCAGTCTGTGGCTTTCTCGCGGGCGAGTTCCTGCACCTCGTCGAGGGTGATAGCCACGCCTGACTCAGGCTCGATCAGGAGATCCGTCTCCGCCAGAAAGCGCGCGAACAGCATGCGGTGCCAGTGCTCGTAAGCACATTCCTGAATGAGGCGGTCGGTCTCTTGTGTGCCTGTCTTCGTGTCGCGGCGATCTCCAAGTTGTCGGCCATGTGCGCGCAATTGGGTTCGGAGGGCGCGCTGGTCTGGGGTGAGGTCCTTCGGTGCATCGCCGTCCCCTACGCGAAGCTGCTGGACGGCCTGGCGAGCACCAGCCTCAGCGACGCGACGCGCCTGCTTGACCGTCTTCTCAAGATCCTTGCGGAGGTCCCGGGTAATCGAGGTCATTCTGGTTCGCCTTAATTCACAAGCACGGGGCCGTGGCGCACCGCTTCGATGAGGGTTGTCGTCTGGCGCTTGACCCAGGCCTCGACTTCGGCGGCGTCTCGCAGTGTGCTGCGTTCCAACGTGACGGTCTGAACCTTTGGCTCTAGTAGCCGTGCCGCGCGCTCTATCGCCAGCGCCACCCGGCCGGCTATGGCGTCAATCTCCGCCTGGATGTTTGAAAGGGGCTTCTGGTCCAGATGGTCCACCAGCGCGCCGTCACTGGCAATGTCAGGCTTGCTCGGCGCGCTAAGGCCGACTGCAGTTTTGATCGTGTCCTGGTCAGCCGGGAGGACCTTCTGCCAGACACTATTCCCAGCAAGCGATGCCATCGCCCCGCTGAACGCTGTCTCGTAATCGGTTCGCCCCTTCTGCACGGCATCGCGAAGCAAGCCGGCCAGGACGATGCGGATCGCGCTCGCTGGATCAGCCTTCTCCAGCAGCAGACGTTGGCCGCGTATTGCGTCGATCTCCTCCAGATACGGCTTCGTTTCGGACATGGCCGCCGCGTGTTTTGCAAGCCGTTCAACCAAATTCCAAGTCGGTAGCCGCTGGGCAATCAGATCGCGCGTGGTCGTCCACGCCTTGATCTTGTCCTCCCATTCCGCCGCACTGGCCTTGATGGCCACTAGCTGCTCGTTACCAACCAGCCGCTGTGTGTCCTCGATCTCGGTCGTCGCTGGCGAGGAGGGCAATGGCGCGTCGCCACCGGCGGATTTAGCCAGCGTAATGAAACCGCTGAGAAATTCCCCCGCGCGGACGGCCTCCTCGCCGCTCTTGCAGGACAGCCCCAACGCCTGGAAGAGCTTGCGCAGGATCAATCGGTCTCCCACGGTAAGTGTCGCGTGTTCGACCCGGAAATCCGCCTTTGCAATCTTGTTTTGATCGAGCTGGCCGAGCGGAATCGCCTGACCGTTCAGGGTGGCGGTAAGGTGCTGGAGCCGATGCAGGGCAATCAGCGCCGCATCGACAGCGTCGCGCGGCCAGCCAAAAGGCGTCCCACCCAATGTCCTGCGGACATCCGACCCCGATTTGCCTGCGCCGATGGTGCTGATCACCTGCTGACAGACGGCGTGCTTCTCCGTCGCGTCGGTGTGGCCGGTCGGCTGGAAGGGGTGGTCGGCGCCATCGCGGGCGCGCTTGATGACCCCCTCCCATGCTGCCGAGTCCGCCTCCTTGAAGCGCGGAAACAACCGCACGAGGGAGGCGTCGGTCGCGACCTTGATACGGTCATCCAGGGACGTCAACAGCACTTCGCTCCCTCCACCCTGGAAGACCTTGGCGTTCGCCACGACGTCTCGGATCAGGCGATCGCGGTCACCCACCGCGCGGGCGCGGCGGCTGTCCATGCTCTGGCGAGCTTCCTGGCCTTCGGCGGTCGTCGGATTGCCCTTGGCATCGAGTGTTTGCTGGGTGGCGTCGGCCTCGACGATCAACCGCCGAACGTCCTCAGCTGACTGGCGCGGAATGAACACGAACAGGATCGGGCTGTCGGTGCCGGCAGAACGCGCGGCCTCCAGCACATCTTTCTCGGCGCAGGACCACCCGTCGCGGATCCAGATCGGGACGCTGCTGCCGTCGACCATTGGCGCGGTCTGTTCCCGATGAATCAGAAACTGGCGTGGTTCTTTCGCCGCACCCTGCATGACGCGGATCGACCGGACCGTCTTGTCGATATCGCCGTACAGCAGCTGATCGCGCTTGAATTGGACCGCCGCATCGTCGTTGTTGAGCTTGGTTTGCCGGTTGCGGAACTCCCGGTCCCAGTCGCTGCCTTCCCGGGTCTGAAGACGAAACTCGTCGCCGACCAGCATTAGCACGCCCTGGTCGCTCAACTTTTTCAGCTTCTCTTCCACCTCTGATCGCAGTTTGCCGTTATCGGCCGTCAAATCGTCGATCAGAAGATCGGCCAAGTGATCCTTGGTGGCGCGAACACCAATATCAGCGCCGGCTTCCCGCTTCAGTTTTCCGATCAGAAAGACCAGGCCGCAAATACGCTGCGCGATCGGCCCTTCGGTTCGCCCGACCAGGATGATGCGTTCGTTGATTTCACGGAGCAGCACGCCCGTGTTCACCATCTCTGGTGCAAGCGCCTCAAAAAGTTCATCGGCCGGCACGACCGAACCGAGGGAGCGTTCAGAGACCTTCGCGACCGCATCGTGGATGATGCGCAACTGCGAGCGGAGCTGGCTGCTCGTGCCGGCCGCATCGATCTGACGGAAGCAGTTCTCCCAAAAACGTCGCCGAACCGGCAGCAGCGGATAGTCGTCGACAATGATCGCGCGATCCTCGATCGTCTCGCCGATGCGCGTGCCCTGAAGCTGCCGCGAGATTTCGCCCGCGTGCTTGTCGAGAAGGGCGCGTAAATCGGCGACTGCTGTGGGCTTCTTTTGCAGCAGCACCTTCCGAGTGACCGTCTCGACCTCGGCGTCCGACAAGGGAACGCGGATCGTGAAGCGGTCTAGCAGGTATGTCAGGAACTGAATTTCGGTCAATGCACTTTGACCGGCCGCCACGACCATGACGTGGCTGTCGAACTGCTTTGAGGCTGCTTCCGTGACCTCTGTAAGAAGCGACGCGCGTTGCTGGGAGTCGCCGATGTACTGCTGGGCTTCGTCGAGGATGAGCAATGTGCAGGGAAGCCGGCCATCTTTGGCCCTAAGTTTCAGCGCCTCTTTCGCGACCAGTAGAAATTGTTCCGTTGTGATGTCGGAGGTCTGAGGTGCAAATTGTGCTTTAAGTAGCTGTTTCGCTTCCGCTTCGCTGGCGGCAAAGTCGGCGTCGCTCGCCATCACGGCACGGGCTATCTGTCCGCTGACATAGAGGTTGTTGAGCTCGCGCTCAAAGGGCTTGCCGTTCGCCTCGACGGCCGCTTTCACCTTGTCGAACTGACCTTGCGAGTGCAGCCACAGGCAGAAACGGGCTTGTGGGTATTGCTCGGGAAGCCCGACGGCCCGCAACAAAATTGAGAGTATCGTCAGCCGGACGTTGTCGGTGGTGCCGCTGGGCAGTGCGCCAGCAGCAGCGATCAGTCCACCCGCTCGTTTTCCCGCAGTATCCAGTTCACGGAGTAGGGCACGAAGGTCTTCCGGAATCGACGGCACAAGGCTTCTGGCGGTGGCGCCATCTGAAAAGCTCGTATCCTGCCAGAGGTGGCAGAGCATCTTCAGCAGATGCGACTTACCGCTCCCAAAAAATCCGCTTACCCACGCACCGCGTTGGCTGGTCTTTCCAATATTGTCGAGGAAGGAACGAATGATCTTTTGGACGCCATCCGCGTACTGCCCCTCGCAGACGAATGTCTCGAGTTCGCCCCGGAGCTCGGATTGCGTACGTTCGTTGCGGCTGTCCGAAATTCGAGCCTGGCCCTGGTTCACCAGGGGATGGGAGGCGGGGTCGCGCTGTAGGGCGTCTTTGATTTTCATAGCGTTCCTCCTTCGCCGTGCAGCGTGATCGGCACGGCAAGGTAATTCCAGCCGTCGCGTGCATCGAGCAGCCGGTAATTGTTGCGCTCAAACTGACCTGGGAAAAACACGACGAGGCGTCCCCGAATGTCGGCCTCTACGATTTTCAGCACTTGAGAAATGCGGGCAAAGCCGAACAGGGCACCGACACCGAGAACGGCGACAACCGTATTAGGCGTGACATCGGATTTCTGAAGTTGCGCCCGAAGGCGCTCCGCCACGAACTCCGGAAATTCGGCGTCGAGCTTGAGCTGCAGATCCTCGGGCGATCGGAAATACTCATCGCGATAGTCGTCGGCCGCCATCCATTCTGCGAACGTGGCGGATAGGTCGATTTCACGCCAGTCGTGTCCCGCCTCACGGGTCGCCGTTTCAAAGGCAAGGACGCGCGCTCGCAGCGTGCGTTCAAGTTCTTTGTCGTAGACCACCATCACAACACGCTGCGCGCCGGCAACAGTGCGCTGCCAAGGGGTGGCAATATGACGTCCGTAGCGTTCGGCTAGGTCTTCAATGCGCGCCATGATCACGCCTTCCCAGCGTAATGATCAAGCCGCGACAGATTGAACTCGACGACGTCGCCGGCCATTCGTAAGTCGAGTAGACCAGACCGCTTCGCACCGAGGGCAAGTTCGCGCGCGTGCGGCGGATCACAATCGAGCGCGCTAAGCCAACCGCACGAGAAAATTTCGGCGCCGCGGAAGCCGGCTGCATGTGCGAGGTAGATTGCAAAAGTCACCACAGTCGGTGACGGCAACACTATCCGGCGCTTCTTGAAGGTTCGCCCCTCAAGGTGTCCGGATTGCGCCCAGGTACTCGCCGCATTGCGGCACACTTTTTCCAGCGTGCTGTCGTTCAGTCGGCCCCCGACCAAGGCCTGGAGCGCGCTCTTCATCGTATCTCGTCGAAGCTCAGCGTTGGCGGGCATTGCGACGATGGCTGGACATGTCGCTGCCAGCAGCGGATCTCTGGCGATCGCTGCCAAAAGGGCGAGGAGCGGCCTACCGTCAGCCTCTACATCCCAAAGCCTGCGTAGGACCCGGAACAGGGGGATCGTAGGATCGAGGCCATAGAGTTCGCCAAGGCGCTGGTTGCTGAGCCTGCGCGTAGATGCGGTCGGCTTTGACAGGCAGTTGCCGTCGATAATTGCGGCCGCGTAGTCGGCGCGCCGTGCGTCTGGAGCGGTTGCTTCCAACACATGGTTGAGCTCCTCAAGCATCATCGTTCGGCTGGTGTGCGTCCCTTTCGCTCCGAAGCGGAAGCCGATCATCTCTGCTTCCCGAGTCGATCCCGAGAACAAATGAAAAGCACCAGCCAATTCAACCACCTCATTATCCGCCGGCAAACTTGCCGGCCTAAATTGAATCATCTTGACTCCCGCGTCAACGCATATTAAGAATCTATTCGCCGGCAAGTTTGCCGGCGGATTGTGGTGGCGACTTTATTCCCGTCGGACACCCGGGCCGCTGGCTGTAACGCCACCCGCCCAAGTAGAGGAGTGGATGGGCATGGTGGCGACGGCCGCGTTTTTTCCGGTCGATAACGGCGACATGACTCTCGTCGAACTCGAGAGCGGGCGGAAAATCCAGATCGACATAAATATCGGCGCTGCGGCCGACGATCCGGATGATGACACTCTGGATGTGGCGGCCGCCCTGTGGGATCCGCTGAAGAGGGATCGCCAGGGGAGGCCTTGCGTCGGCGCCCCCCTGATCAACCATGCGACCGCGACGACTACTCTTTTGGCACGGGAGGCGGTTGATGCAGCCCCTTGAAATCGAATTCCTTCCTGTTGGCGAAGGCTCCCGCGCCGGGGACGCCATCGCCGTACGTTACGAAACCAGCCCTGGCTATTTCGGCCTGATCGTTATTGACGGCGGCACTATCGCTTCCGGCGAAGCCATGGTTGAGTACCTACAGGCGCTTTGCCACGGGAACACCCCGATTGTCAGCGATCTGGTCGTGAGCCACCCCGATCAGGACCATTCGTCAGGCGCACGCGTGATCTTGGAGAATGTTGAGGTTAGGCGAGTGTGGACCCATGTTCCCTGGTGGCACGTCGATGAAGCTCTGCCCCACTTCAAGAGCACGCGGTGGACCAAAGACGGCCTCGAGAAATGCCTGAGGCAAGAATACGATGTGATCGACGATATTGTCGCGCTCGCGATCGACAAGGGGGCCGCGATCCAGGAACCGTTCGCCGGCGATACCATCGGTCCGTTCACGGTGTTGTCACCGCCGCGGTGGGCCTATCCTGTCCTGCTGGCAAATTTTCCGGACACGCCGGCCCCGGCGGCGCCGTCGGCCGGTCTCGGGGCGCTTGGACTTCTCAGCGCAGGCCTCGGTGCGGTCACGAAGGCCGTTCAGTCCCTCACGGAGAGCTGGATGATGGAATGGTTACGGGATGGTGGGGTTACCAGCCCGCGCAATGAGAGCAGTGTCGTGCTCTACGGCCAATTCGACGGTTGGAAACCTGTGTTGCTGACCGCCGACGCGGGAAATATCGGCCTTACCTGGGCTGCCGAAACGGCTGATGGGCTGGGCCTGCCCCTCCAGGACTTTGACCTTGCCCAGATCCCCCACCATGGAAGTCGACGGAATGTCGGTCCAACGATCCTGGATCGCCTAATCGGCGGTAGGCAATGGTTCGATACGACGTCCCGGTTCACCGCGGTGGTTTCGGCGCCAAAGGATGACGCGGATCATCCTCGGAAGATCGTGCTGAACGCCTTCATGCGGCGTGGCGCCAAGGTGTTGGCAACGCAAGGCTCACAAATTTGTTGGGGGGCAGGCTTTCCCCACCGTCCCGGCTATGGCCCGGCAGGCACAATGCCGTTCTCGACGATGGTGGAAGGCTACGATTGATGAAAAGCATCGCAATCGATCGCCTGTTCGACCGCTATGATCTCCTTGCTCGCGTCGCACCGGGATTGCTTCCAGTGCTTGTTCCCGGCGCGTCCATCCTGATTGCGTATCCAGAGTTTCAACCACATGGCATGTCGCAGTGGGCCGGTTCTGGCGTGGTGGGCATCGCCGTTCTATGGTTGCTCGCCAGTTGGGCCAGATCGAGAGGCCGCCAAATTCAGGAACATCTGAAGAAGGAGTGGGGCGGGCTACCAACTGAGATTCTTCTTAGACACAGCGACCCAACAATCGAAGCCCTGACGAAGCGGCGCTACCATGCTGCGTTGAAGACTATCGCACGCGATATTTCTTTCCCGGATCCCCCGGCTGAACGCTCCGACCCAGATTCGGCCGATGCCGCGTATCGGTCGGCCATTCGACGCCTGGTTGAAGGCCGACGAGGTGCCAAATTCCAACTGATTCTAGATGACAACATTGCCTATGGATTCTGGCGCAATCTCTTGGGAATGAAAGGGCCGGCGATCCTTATTGCCCTCGCCGTAATGTCGATAATTGGCATACCGGAACTTACCGCCATTGCAACGTCCAGCTCCGATGTGATCAGCGTTGTCATTAAACCTCATCGAATCATTGGAGCTATGCTCGACCTAAGTTGGCTGGCATTTCTTGGGTTCGCAGTCACATCTCGCCAAGTCTGGGATGCCGGCAAGGCATACGCTGAGCGCCTACTGGCTTCCCTGGACTTAACCACAAATAGCAACATTTGAGAGCGAGAAACTTCAGAAGGAACGCAGTATTTGTTTATTTCCGCAATGCGGGTTTTTCGTGGAACGGCGACTGCCGAAGTTGTTCAAGCTCATCAGCAGCGCCCCCGGAGCAGCTGGATGAACTCAGTCTCCAAGCGGGCCATGCCGTCTTGCTGTCCCGCAGGGCGGAAAAAACCTCTCGGCTGCAGATTCAAGCGGAGTGGGAGTTCTCCGCCCGTGGCACCCAGAGGACCAGGATTGCAGGATAAACCTTCAGTTGGGGATATTGACATGATGACTAGCGCCGGCTAGAGTTATGGTGTTTTCCGGCGCGTTGAGTACAGAGTTGCGTCCATGAACCAAGATCACGATCTTATCGTCCGCGAAATCAGCGCCCTGGTGAAAGGGGGCATCCGCCCCTGGCTGCCGATCGGTCAATTACTGGATCGTGTCGATCAAACGGAATATTGGCGTCGAGACGCGCGCTCGTTCACCGAATGGCTTCGGCGCCAAGCCGCGATGCTGGATCTTAAGGAAGCAACACTTTGGAGATATCTGGCGGCTGCTAGGCACTACACTAAGTTGCGAGAATCTTTCACGGCACATGGCATATGGTGTCCTTCACCGGCAGACCTTTCGGACAAGGTCGGCCCGGAGAACCTTGAGCTTCTGTCGAAGATCGATCGGGTCGCTCCGGTCGAAGTCCGGCAACGCTTGGCACGACAGGTGATCGAGGGCTGCATCACCCGTGCCGAGTTGCGTACTGCGTGGCAGGCCTATCGTCCAGCGTTGGGCGGGCGGACGGCGCGTGGACTTGGCGTTCCGCCGCCGCAGATCGATCCGAGCGATCACGAGCAGCGTCGCGGTCTGACAGAGGCCATGGTCTTGGCTGCCTTGGCTTCCGGAGATCGATCGTGGACTGGAGGTCAAAATCCCGATCTCTGCGAATTGGTCATGCATATTGGCCCTGAGCGTGCTGGACTGGATGGCTCGTATTTTGTGTTCGATGCTGTCGCCGTAGTCAGGGAACGTGAGAATGACCCAATAAAAATCCACGGCATCGAGATCAAGAGCCGGTTTCAGCCGGCAGATCTCTGTGAATTGGAGAAGATGGCACCATTTTTTGATTTTCTGTGGGTTGCTGTTCCGGAGCAGGCGGCGCCGACCGAATGCCAATCTGTCCCCAGTTTCATCGGAATCCTGCGAATGATTGGCAACCATGTTGTGGTGGAACGACAGGCCACGCATTCGGATCTGCTTGGAGGCAGGGTACTGGAAACGGCCAAGGGCCTGCTACTGAGGTCACTAAAAAGATGATAATTTTTGCGCAAATAACTCGCGCCGGCTAAACTATGGCAAACCGGAGGTTGCCCATGAAGCAGATTCGCGACGTGCTGCGGCTTGCACTCGAAAACAGGTTGAGTCAGCGGCAAATCAGCGCCAGCCTCGACATCGCCCGCGGGTCCGTTAAGGACTACCTGACCCGCTTTGCGGCGGTAGGCCTTGCCTGGCCGTTAGCGCCAGATATGGACGACGCTGCCTTGGAAAAGCGGTTGTTTCCCCCCTTGCTCCCCACGGAGATCAATCGCAAGGCTGAGCCGAACTGGGCGGAGGTGCACGAATCAATGAAGCAGAAAGGTTCCACCATTCAGTGGATTCACCAGGAATACCTGCATCTTCATCCCGACGGATTAGCCTACACCTCCTTCTGCCAAGGCTATCGTAAATTCCGACAGGCCCTCAAACGCTATATGCGGCAGACGCATGTAGCCGGTGATAAAGTTTTCGTCGATTACGCCGGACCTACCCTTTCGGTCACAGACCCAAGGACAGGTGAGAAAAAAGCAGCGCAGATCTTCGTCGGGGTGCTGGGCTCCTCCAGCTACATTTATGCTGAGGCGGTCTGGAGCCAGCAACTGCCAAATTGGATCGCCTCTCATGTCCGAATGTTCGAGCATTTCGGCGGGGTTCCGCATGTCATCGTCTGCGACAACCTGAAATCAGCGGTCACTCGGGCCAGCCGGACGGACCCGACAGTTCATCCGACCTATCAGGATATGGCGGCGCATTATGGAACCGCCATTTTCCCAGCCCGTCCATACAAGCCGAGGGACAAGGCGAAGGCGGAAAACGGCGTTCTGATCGTGGAGCGCTGGATCATGTTCAGGCTACGAAAGCGGGTCTTTGCCAGTTTGGCTGAACTCAACAGGGCCGTAGTGGAACTGCTGACCGACGCCAACAACCGTCCGTTTCAGAAACTTCCTGGCTGCCGCCGGGAAGCCTTCGAGAAATCTGATCGCCCCGCGTTGAAGCCATTACCGCAGGCCAAGTATGTCTACGCCGAGTTCCTTCGACTGCGCGTTGGAATGGACTACCACATTGAAATCGCAGAGCACCATTACAGTGTCCCCTCCGCCCTGGCACGCCAGGAGGTTGATGTCCGACTGACATCTGATACGGTCGAGGTGCTGCACAACAACCAAAGGGTGGCAAGCCACGTGCGCGCCAGCGATCCTGGAAAGACGACGGATCCCCAGCATATGGATGCGGCCCATCGGCATTTGGAAACGTGGACCGTCGAGAATGAATTGGATTGGGCAATCTCGATTGGGGGAAACACCCATGCATTCCTACAAGCAATCTTCGCGCGCAATGCGCGACGAGACCTGGGCTACCGCTCGGCGGCGGCCCTTAAGTCGGTAGCGAGGGACTTTGGCCATGAGCGGTTGGAAGCGGCCTGTGCCCGGGCGCTCCAAATCGGGGCTACAGAAATCAACAACGTGAAATCGATACTGCGCACGAATCTGGATCGAGCGGTATTGCTGGAGGCGCAAAATGAGGAGCCGTCCATCTCCCATGAGAATTTGAGGGGCCCAAATTATTACATCAACTGATAACAGCTAATGCACAGGGGAATGATAAAATGTTGGTTCGGCAAACAGTGTCAAAACTTCACTCTCTTAGACTTGGTGGAATGGCAATGGCGTTTGAGGATCAAATGTCTAATGCCGCATCCCATAGCCTGTCCTTTGAAGATAGGTTTGGTCTTTTAGTCGATAGTGAGGCAACCTATCGGGAAAACCTGCGCTTACAGCGTTTACTCAAGACGGCGAAATTGAGGGTCGCAGCGTGTATCGAGGACATCGACTACCGCCATGATCGGGGCTTGGACAAGGCTTTGATGGCCTCCCTGGTGACATGCGACTGGATCGATAGAGGGCACAATCTGATCCTGACCGGACCGACCGGCTGCGGGAAGACGTGGCTGGCCTGCGCCTTCGGAAACCGAGCCTGCCGGATCGGGAAGACGGTATTGTTCCATCGCTTGCCGCTAATATTGGAAGAGCTGCAGATCGCTCATGGTGATGGGAGTTACCGTAAGCGACTCGCAACATTGGCAAAGATCGACTTACTAATCTTGGACGACTTCGGGTTGGCGACGTTGAATGCTCATGGACGGAATGACCTGTTGGAGGTCGTCGAAGCGCGCACTGGCGGACGCTCCACCATAATCACAAGCCAGTTGCCATCGGATAAGTGGCACGAATTCTTAAGTCGAAGCGACCCGACGGTGGCCGATGCCATTCTGGATCGGCTGACAAGCGGAGCGATACGCTTGGCGATGCGGGGCGAGTCAATGCGGAAGCTGCGTGATCAGAACCTGGGAATTTCCGCCCCGAAGTCATGACCAGATGTCAGCGTGGGGTGTCGACGGAATCGAGGAGAGCGCTTATTCGGCGTCGAGGCGTTCATTATACCGACCTATTGGTCGAGAGAAGAGGCCCTCGCCGTCTTCGACTTGCTAGATGACCTCCGGGAACGGGTCTGGACAATCTATCGCTTCGACCTCCATGCCGAACTTCGCAGGCAACGCCAACCGGTGCCCGTCATCCACATTAAAGATGACGATCTGCCCTTCTGAACGAACGTCAAACTGGATTGGCGGGGTCCACGCCCCCTCTTCACCGCCGTCAACAGGTGGCTCGGCTCTTTCAGAATGGCCGGTCAGTTTGCTTCATAATGGGTGGCCAGCTTCCGTCAGAACGGGTGGCCAGTTTTCATCATAATGGCTGGCCACATTGGGGAAGAATACGCAGGTGTCGCGCCGCTTCCGCTGACAAAGCATGATGCAGCATTCTCATTGGAACTCGCCAATGCCGACCATCGACTACA
>Ga0265327_10003982_pt1 | contig 13470 bp, 7 predicted proteins | sample 41621metaG_FD_202089 | JGI IMG/M metagenome (GOLD analysis project Ga0265327, IMG submission 202089) | Rhizosphere microbial communities from Carex aquatilis grown in University of Washington, Seatle, WA, United States - 4-16-21 metaG | ecosystem: Host-associated > Plants > Roots > Rhizosphere >... | reverse complement strand
CCGCTCGGGCTTCGCCCACCTGTTCGAGCACATGATGTTCAAGGCCACCAAGGACATGCCGGCCGAATATATGGACCGGCTGACCGAGGATGTGGGCGGGCTCAACAACGCCTCCACCGCCGACGATTTCACCAACTACTTCGACGTCGTCCCCTCCAACCACCTGGAGCGCCTGCTGTGGGCCGAGTCCGAGCGGATGAGCTCGCTGATGGTCGACGACGCCAACTTCAAGTCCGAGCGGGCGGTGGTCGAGGAAGAGCTGCGCCAGCGGGTGCTAGCCGATCCCTACGGGCGGTTCGAGGCCCTGGCGATCCCTGAGAACTCGTTCGCCGTCCACCCCTACAAGCGGCCGGGCATCGGCTCGATCGCCGACCTCGACGACGCCTCCATCGCCGACGTGCGCGCCTTCCACGCCACCTACTACCGGCCGGACAACGCCATGCTGATCGTGGTCGGCGACTTCGATCCGGCTCAGCTCGACGCCTGGATCGACAAGTACTTCGGCCCGATCAAGGCCCCCGCCACGCCCTTCCCCCGCGTGACAGCCAAGGAGCCCCCGCGCACCGGACCCAAGACGGTTACTGCCTACGGCCCCAACGTGCCCCTGCCGGCGGTGGCGATCACCTGGCTCGGCCCGGCCGCCTCCGACCCCGACCAGGCGCCGCTGACGGTGCTGGACGCCCTGCTCACCGGCGGCGATTCCGCGCGCCTGAACCAGTCGCTGGTCTACCGCCAGCAGCTCGCCCAGAGCGTGTTCTCGGCCTCCGACGCGCGCCAGCAGCCGGGGCTGTTCTACGTCGGCGCGATCCTGGCCGACGGCAAGACCGTGAAACAGGGCGAGGCGGCGCTGCTGGCCGAGGTCGCGAAATTGCGAGACACGCCAGTCGACGCGGCCGAACTGGACAAGGCCAAGACCATCCTGGTGGCCCAGGACCTGCGCCAGCGCGAGCCGATCTACGGCCGCGGCTACGCCTTCGGCTACGCCCACTACGTCGAGGGCTCGGTCAGCAAGGTCAACGACGACCTCAAGGAGATTCAGGCGGTGACCGCCGCCGACGTGCAGCGCGTCGCCCGCAAGTACCTGCCCGACGACCGCCGCGTGACCATCGACTACGTGTCGGAGAAGCAGCGCCCCGCCGGCTCCGCCGAGCGGCCCAGCCCCAGCCGGCCCTCCGCCCCGGTGGCGGCCGCGCCCGCCGCGCCCACGGCGCCGTCGGTCCAGCCGGCCGAGCGCCAGACCCCGCCCCCGCCTGGGCCGCCGGTCACCCCGCGCCTGCCGGTGGCGTCCGAGAAGACCCTGCCCAACGGCCTGCGCGTGATCGTGGCCCACGACGGGACCCTGCCCCTGGTCACCGCCCAGCTGACGGTCAAGGCCGGCGGCGCCGCCGATCCGGCCGGCAAGGCGGGCCTCGCCGACTTCACCGCCTCCCTGCTGAACCAGGGCGCCGGAACCCGCACCGCCGAGCAGGTGGCGCGCGACGTCGAGGCCCTCGGCGCCCAGATCGAAGGGAGCGGCGGCTGGGACGGCTCGCGCGTCAGCCTGGAGGCGATCACCGCCAAGCTGCCCGCGGCCATGGCCATTTTCGCCGACGTGGTGCGCCGCCCGACCTTCGCCCAGGAGGAGCTGGAGCGCCTGCGCGCCCGCACCCTGGACTCGCTGGAGGTCAGCCTGCAGCAGCCGGGCGAGCTGGCCCGCTTCGCCGCCGCCGACGCGGTGTTCGCCGGAACCCCCTACGGCCACGTGCTGGGCGGCTCGCCCGCCTCGATCAAGCGCTTCACCCGCGCCGACATCACCGGCTTCCACCAGGCCTGGTACCGGCCGGACGACGCAGTGCTGGTGCTGACCGGCGACCTGACACCGGAGCAGGGTTTCGCCCTCGCCGAGCAGGCGTTCGGCGACTGGAAGGCCCCGGCCCAGCCGCTCGGCCAGATCCCCGCCGCCGCGCCCCAGACCAAGCCGCGGGTGATCGTCATCGACCTGCCGGGCACGGGCCAGGCCGCGGTCGACCTCTACATGCCGGCGATCCGCCGGGCCGACCCGCGCTACTACCAGGTGCTGGTGGCCAATTCCGTGCTGGGCGGCGGCTATTCGGCGCGGCTCAACGAGGAGGTGCGGGTCAAGCGCGGCCTCAGCTACGGCGCCAATTCCGTCATCGACGCCCGGCGCGGGGTCGGCCCGATCGCCGCTACGGCTCAGACCAAGAACGAGTCCGCCGTCGAGGTGGCCGATCTGATGCTCAGGGAGATGGCGGGGCTGAAGTCCAACCCGCCGGACGCCGGGGAGCTGACCGCGCGCAAGTCCACCCTGACCGGAAGCTTCGGCCGCAGCGTCGCCTCGACCGGCGGCCTGGCCTCCTATCTGTCGAACCTGGCGCTGCAGGGCGTCGACCTGAACGAGATCAACCGCTACTCGCCCAGCGTCGAAGCCGTCACCGCCGACCAGGTCAAGGCCATGGCCGAACAGGTGCTCGACCCGGCCCGCGCCACAATCATCATCGCCGGCGACGCCAAGACCTTCGGCGCGGCCCTGAAGGCCAAGTATCCGCAGGCGGAAATCATTCCGGCCGACAAGCTGAACCTGGAGAGCGCCAGCCTGAAGTGATCCCCACCCTTCGTCATCCCAAGGCTTGTCCTTGGGACCCAGCAGTTCCATGCTGAAATCATGCAACGTCAGGGTGTGATCGCCACCTACATCATGGCCAGCAGCCGCAACGGAACGCTGTACCTCGGCGTCACCGGAAATCTGTGGCGCCGTGTGCGCCAACATAAGCAGGGCGTGTTCGAGGGATTCTCCAAGACCTACGGCTGCAAGCGCCTGGTCTGGTACGAGACATTCCAACTCATGACGACGGCCATCCAGCGAGAGAAGACAATGAAGGGATGGCCGCGAGCATGGAAACTCAACGTCATCGAGGCCATGAATCCTGAATGGAGGGACCTCCACGACGAGCGGTGGGGGATCGATTTGGATGATAGTTCGTCAGGACTACTCGGACAGACTGCGCGATGAGGGCTTTCGCAGTCATTAGCCTGAGCGCGTCGCTTGTCGCGCTCTCGGCGAACTCCGCTCCCATTACGGGGAGCGAGCAAGCGCGGCTCAAGGCGGCATTGGCCGCGGGCGCCGATGGACGCGCGAAGGACGAGGCGCGGGCGATTGCACAGGGTAACGGCAGGGTATCCCCAATGGAGCTTGCTGGGTTGCCGGGACAAGCCCGGCAATGACGAGGGTTGGTTTGGTTTCGCTTTCTAGCTGCCCCTGCGCTCGCCGATTCGCCCCCTGATCCGGAGAACGATGTTTTGCGTAAACCCCCTCATCTGCCAGTGTGACGCCCAGCCAGCCGGCTTGGGGGCGGGACTGGCGATGGGGGGGATCGCCAATGGAGCCGAGTACCCTGTGCCAGTCTGTCCGTCTGCACGCCGCACGCATGCCGCGCCAGACGGCCCTGTACTGCGGCGACGCCGCCATCACCTGGTCCGAGCTGGACGGCAGCACGACCACCCTGGCGCGCTGGTTGCGAGACCAGGGCCTTCAGCCCGGCGACCGGGTCGCGGTCTATGCACCCAATTCGATGGAGCTGGTGCAACTGTTCCTGGCCGCGCAGAAGGCCGGGCTGATCGCGGCGACGGTGAACACCCGGCTGAAGCCCGTCGAGATCGGCGTGATCCTGGAGCACGCCCAGCCCAAGCTGGCGTTCTGCGATCCGGCCCTGAGGCCGACCCTCGACGAGGCGGGGGTCGCGTGCCCCGTCATCGAGCGCCTGCCGGACCTGGCCGCCGGCGCCGAGGACCTGCCCGACTACGGCCCGGCCCAGCCAGCGGTGATCATCTACACCTCGGGCACCACGGGAAAACCCAAGGGGGTGCTGCACACCCAGGGGTCGCTGTTTCAGAAGGGCGTTAAGAGCGCGCCGCTGAACAGCGCCCCGCCGGACTCGGTCCGCCTCGGCTCCTTGCCGATGATGCATGTGTCGGGCCTGTGGTTCCTGTCCACGGGGATCTATCTCGGCGCCCCGACGGCGCTGTTGCCGAAGTTCGAGGCGGGCGCCGCGCTCGACGCCATCGAAGCCTACGGCGCCACCGCCATGGGCGGGTTGCCGACGATGATTCAGGCCCTGGTGGAGGAGCAAGCGGTCCGGCCTCGCGACGTGTCCAGCCTGCGCTGGGCAGTCTCGGGGGGCGATGTCGTGTCGCCGACGCTGCAGGAGCGGTTCGCCGAACTGTTCGGAACCGAGCTCCTGGAGCTCTACGGCATGAGCGAGATGTGCGCGATCTGCATCAACCCTTCGGGGGGCGTGCGCAAAGGCTCGGCGGGCGTACCGCTGGACGGCATCCAGGTCCGTTCGGTCGATGACCAGGGGCTGCCCCTGCCCGACGGCGAGGTCGGCGAGATCGCCATTCGCGGCTCCTCCCTGTTCGCGGGCTATTGGGACGACCCGGAGGCCACCGGAGCGGCGGTCAGGAACGGCTGGCTGCATACAGGCGATCTGGGGCTGGTGGACGCCGACGGCTACGTCTGGTTCAGGGGCCGCAAGAAGGAGATCATCATCCGCGCCGGGTCCAACATCTCGCCCCAGGAAGTCGAGGAGGCGCTCTACAAGCACCCGGCCGTGCTCGAGGCGGGGGTGATCGGCCTGCCGTGCCCGACCAACGGCGAACGGGTCGCGGCCTTCGTGGTCCTCCGCGACGGCCACGCGGCCGACGCCGAGACCCTGCGCCAGTTCGCCCGCCAGCACATCGCCGACTACAAGGCGCCCGAGGACGTCCACTTCCTCCTCGTCCTGCCGAAGAACAGCGTCGGCAAGGTCCAGCGCCGGGCTCTCCGCGAGGCTCTAGTCGCTCAGTAATCCGCCTGCCCCGGTCAAGTTGGCGAATATATACTTCGAAGAGCGAAGTTATCGGCGCGGTTGATCCAGCGCAATGATCCGCGGCGAGAATAGAGGCAAGGTCGCCCAGTCAAGTTCTTGGGGCGCTGCCAGATGGACGAGCCAGTCCTGTTCGTCCAAGCCGCAGATGTTCTCAGACAGGCGATGGCGACGGCCGCCATAGGCGAGCAGTCGCTTCTGTTGGACTAGGTTCTACGCCTCAACCGCCGTTCAGTCCGGGCGGGATTCCCAAAGCTTGACCACGTTCTCCCAGCCACTTGGCGCCGGCTCGCCGGGACGAGAGGCGCATTCGCGTAGTCGCGGCATTCCGCGATCAGCTCCTCTCCCGACTTATTCGCCCAAAGACCCCGAAAGGGCACGCCATGAAATCTGCATATCTGATTCCTTCGATCGGCCTGGCCATCCTGTCGCTGGCCTCCGTGGCCAAAGCACAGGAAGTCGTGGTCCTCCCCGGCGTGGTCGGCCCCGTGGGCGTGGCCAGCGGCGTCCGCACCCAGGGTCCGGGCACGCTGACCGTCGGCGCCCAGGACATCAACACCGGCGGGGTCGCCGGCGGCGCCATCACCACCAACGCGGCCAACACCGCCAACATCGTGTTTGGCGGCTCCTCCACGGTGACCGGCTTTGTCGGGACCTCGGGATCGACCTTTCTCAACATCGCGGCGGGCGCCAACGCCAGCACGGTCAACTTCAATGGCCAGGTGTTCGCCACCACCTTCTCCCTGACCGGGACGGGCACGGTGAACTTCAACGGCGGCTTCGTCAGCAACACCGGCTCGACCATGGACTTCGCCGGCGACGGCTTCATCAACGTCGCCGCCAATCAGAGGGTGACGGCCGCCCTGACCAATACGGCGGGCGCCAACACCGGGACCCTGACGCTCAACAGCGGCAGCATCTTTGATGGCGCGGTAGGGGCGTCCAGCGGCCTCAAGATGATCAATGTCGTCGGCGGCTCGGCCCAGATAACCGGCCAGGTCAAATCCAACGCCTACACCTTGGGGACCAACACCCTGAACGTGACCGGCGCATTCGCCATCCCGGCCGGCGGGGTCATCAACACCACCATCTTGAGCGCCGCGCGGTACGGCAAGATCACCCCGGTCGGCGCGGCGACCATCGGGGACGCGCTGAGGATCAACGTCACCGTCACCGGGCCGATCGCCAACGGTTCCAGCTTCAATATCGTCGATGCGGCCAGCGGTTCGACGGGCAGCACCGTCACCGTCGTCAGCAACACGCCCCGCTACGCCTTTACCGCCCCGGTCGCCACGGCGGGCCTGGTGCGCATCGTCGCCACCCAGGTTCCCCTGACTCAGGTGGTGGCGCTGGTCGTTGGGTCGCCGGAGTATCCCAACCTCTCGCTGGTGATCGCTCCCGTCATCGACGCACTGCCCGTCACGCCAGATTCCAGTGGCCTGCTGACGGCTATCACCTTGCTGCCCACCGCCGGCGCCGTGGCCCAGGCCCTGGATCAGCTCGGACCGGGCACGGCCAGCCTGGCCTCGCCCCAGGTCAACTATCGGATGACCCAGCGCTTCCAGGACACTCTGGCCTCGCATCTGGAGACCGAGGAGGCTTGTAGCCAGGGATCGAGGGACCGCCGCGCTCGGACGCTGGGGTCAGCCTCGCTGTGCCAGACCGACTCCCACCTCTGGGTCTCCGGTTTCGGTTATGAGCGGGAGCCGTTCAGCTCGGCCAAGCAGGGCAATGCCGGCGGGTATGAAGGCTATGACGCCCGCAGCTTCGGGGCGGCGATCGGCTACGACGCGCCCATCAACGACGCCGCCATCGTCGGCGGGGCCCTTCGCTTCGTCAGTTCCGTGGTTGACGGCGCCGCCAGCGGCGCGTCCGGGCCGACCTTCGGCAGCCGGGCCGAAAACACCGCCTACCAGGCAACCATCTATGCCGGCTACGCGCCCGGCCCGCTCTATCTCAACGGCGCTCTGACCTACAGCTACGACACCTATAGCGTCCGCCGCCACGTGAGCTTCCCAGGGATAGACAGCCTGATGGCCGCCGACTATCTCGGCCATCAGGAGACTGCCTTCGCCACCACCGGCTATCACGCCTATGTCGGCGACGGACGCACCGTGGTCACCCCCTTCGTCAGCCTCCAGTACACGAGCCTCGACGTTAATCCCTACATCGAGTCCGGCGACCCCGGCCTGAACTTGTCGGTCAGGTCCCAGCACTACGCCTTCATCGAGTCTGACCTCGGCTTGAAGGTGGCTCGCGACATGCGCCTGGCCGGCGGCCAGATGCTGCGGCCCGAGGTTCACGCCAACTGGCTGCACGGCATGGGCGCGAGCGCCATGTCAAACACCGCCGCCTTCACCAGCGGCGGCCCGGCCTTCACCACCGTGGGCCTCAAGCCCGACCCCAACACCTTCAACGTCGGGACCGGCCTCACCTTCGGACATCTGGGCAAGTGGTCGCTGGAGGGCGCCTACGACTATCTGTGGCGGGCCAACAACTATTCCGCCCAGCAGCTAACGATCTCATTCGTCCTGCACATCTAGGGCGTCCGCCCGCTCCGCCTTGCGCCGCTCGCTCGCCCGCGTCTTCTCGCTCTCGCTCTTGAGCTGGCCGCAGGCGGCGAGGATGTCGCGGCCGCGGGGGGTGCGGATGGGGGAGGCGTAGCCGGCGCGGTTGAGGATGGCGGCGAATTTCTCGATCGTGGCCCAGTCCGAGCAGGCGTAGGGGCTGCCGGGCCAGGGGTTGAACGGGATCAGGTTGACCTTGGCCGGGATGCCCTTGAGCAGGTTCATCAGGGCCTTGGCCTCGGCCGGGCTGTCGTTGATCCCCTTGAGCATGACGTACTCGAAGGTCACGCGCCTCGCGTTTGAGAGCCCGGGATAGGCGCGCACCGCGTCCAGCAGCTCCGCGATCGGGTAGCGGCGGTTAAGCGGCACCAGCTCGTTGCGCAAATCGTCGTTGGTGGCGTGCAGCGAGATCGCCAGCATGGCCTGGGTCTTCTCGCCGGCGCGCGGGATCTCGGGGACCACGCCGGAGGTCGACAGGGTGATGCGCCGGCGCGACAGGGCGATGCCCTCGTTGTCGGCGATGATGTCGATGGCGTCGGCCACGTGGGGCAGGTTGTAGAGCGGCTCGCCCATGCCCATGAACACGATGTTCGACAGCTGGCGGTCGACGGCCGGCGAGGGCCATTCGCCGAGGTCGTCGCGGCAGATCTGCACCTGGGCCACGATCTCGGCGGCCGAGAGGTTGCGCACCAGGGGCTGGGTGCCCGTATGGCAGAAGGTGCAGTTCAGGGTGCAGCCCACCTGGCTCGACACGCACAGCGCCCCGGCCCGGCCCACGCCCGGAATGAACACCGACTCGGCCTCGACCCCCGGGGCGAAGCGCAGCAGCCACTTGCGGGTGCCGTCCTTGCTGACCTGGCGCTCGACGATCTCGGGCCGCTGCAGCACGAACTCGGCTTCCAGCCGCGCCCGGGCGTCCTTGGCGATGTCGGTCATGCGGCCGAAGTCGGTGACGCCGAAATTGTGCACCCAGCGCCACAGCTGATTGGTGCGCATCTTGGCCTTGGCCGGCTCGACCACGCCTGAGTCCACCAGCGCCGCCTGCAGCTGGGCGCGGGTCAGCCCGGCCAGGTTCTTCGGTCCTGAGACCGGCTCGGCCAGGGTCGGGCGCTTGAGTTCGAGGGTCAGGGACAAGGGGCGGGGCTCAACGAAAAACGCGCCCCGATACCGGTGGGGCGCATGCGATCTCATACCAGATGGGGCGGAGGGCGGCAAAATTCGAGGCGGTCGGTCACCAAAGCGCATGCCCGCCCCCTCGATGGGGGCGGGTCGGGTGGGGGTGGAGGCGGGGGGCTTCAGAATGTGGCTCGGAGGCGGCGCCGCCTCCATTATCTGTCCTGACGCTGCGGAGCCCCCACCCCATCCCAACCCTTCCCCATCGAGGGGAAGGGCTTTCAAAAATCCAACGTTTGCCCGATGAACGGCCCATGCGCCTGATCCCGCTTCTCCTCGCCCTCCCGCTCCTCGCCGCCTGCAACCAGGTCTATTCGCGCCAGCCCCTGGTGGGCGAGCGGCACGAGGGCGGGGATCCGGAGTTCCGGCCTGGGCTTTATTCGCTGTCGGGCGTCAACGAGGCCTGCGACTTCGATATCCGCAAGCGCCTGCGCGACTGGCCCGACTGCGGGGTGGGCGTCGAATTCCGCCGCGGGCAGATGTTCCTGGTCTCCAGCCACAACCGCTTCGAGGCCCAGAGCCAGCGCTTCGTCGACGGCGAGCCGATCATGCTCCAGGCCCACTGGAAGACCGACATCCTGGCCGACCCCCGCGCGCCGGAGCCCAAGGACACCGACAATCCCTTCTACGGCTGGACCTACTATGCGGTGACGCCGGTGCGCATGGACGGCGAGGGCCATATCCGCGAGGCCACGGTGGTCCAGGCCCTGTGCGGCCCGCTGCCGTTCACCCCGCCCGGCCGCCCCGCCCCCAAGGTCACCGACCGGCCCTACGCGGGGCTCAAGCTGCAGCGCGACAACTGCGTGGCCACGGACCTCGATACGGTGAAGCGGGCCCTGGCGCTGTCGGCCAGCCTCGGCGAGCCCAAGACGCTGAAGTGGGTCCGCGACGATCCTTGAGCTTGGCGCCCGCCTCCTGTAACCCCTCCCGCCATGTTCCAAGGCCTCTCCTCCCAAGCGCGCGACGCCAAGTCCTGGCCGTTCGAGCAGGCGCGCACCGTGCTGGCCCGGTTGATGACCGGGCTCGAAACCGACGCCGACCGCGATCTGGCCATGACCCTGATCAACGCGGGCAAGACCGACGAGGCGGTCAAGGAACTGCCGAAACTCGGCCGCACCGTGCTGTTCGAGACCGGCTACGGCCCCTCGGGCTTGCCGCACATCGGCACCTTCGGCGAGGTGGCGCGCACCACCATGGTCCGCGCGGCCTTCCGCGCCCTGACCGACGACGCCATCCCCACGCGGCTGGTCAGCTTCTCCGACGACATGGACGGCCTGCGCAAGGTTCCGGACAACGTGCCCAACAAGGAGATGCTGGCGGAAGACCTGGGCAAGCCGCTGACCGCCGTGCGCGATCCGTTCGGCGAGCATCCCAGCTTCGGCCAGCACAACAACGCCCGCCTGCGCGCCTTCCTCGACGGCTTCGGCTTCGACTACACCTTCCTGTCTTCCACCGCCTGCTACCAGTCGGGCGCCTTCGACACGACCCTGCTGTGGGCGCTGCAGAAGTTCGACGAGATCCAGGCGGTGATGCTGCCGACCCTCGGCGAAGAGCGGCGCGGCACCTACAGCTGCTTCATGCCGGTCAGCCCCAAGAGCGGCCGCGTGCTGCAGGTCCCGACCCTGGAGCGCAATCCCGGCAAGGGCACGATCACCTACCGCGACGAGGACGGCGAGCTGATCGAGACCTCGGTCACCGGCGGCCGGGTCAAGATGCAGTGGAAGCCCGACTGGGCCATGCGCTGGACCGCGCTCGGCATCGACTACGAGATGTCGGGCAAGGACCTGATCGACTCGGTCAAGGCCTCCAACAAGATCTGCCTGATCCTCGGCGGCGACCCGCCCGAGGGCTTCCACTACGAGCTGTTTCTCGACGAGACCAACCAGAAGATCTCCAAGTCCAAGGGCAACGGCCTGACCATGGAGGACTGGCTGCGCTACGGCGCGCCCGAGAGCCTGGCCTATTACATGTGGCAGAGCCCGAAGTCGGCCAAGCGGCTGTTCTTCGACGTGATCCCCAAGGCGTCGGACGAATATCTGCAGCAGCTCGACAGCTTCAACCGGCCCAAGGAGCGCGCGGAAGGCGACAACCGCCCGCCCGCGAACCCGCTCGACAACCCGGTGTGGCACGTCCACGCCGGAACCCCGCCGCAGCAGGGCTCGCCGGTGTCGTTCTCCCTGATGCTCAACCTGGTGTCGGCGGCCAACGCCTCGAACTCGGGCATCCTGTGGGGCTTCCTGGAGCGCTACATCCCGGGCGCCAGCGCCGAGAGCCAGCCCCAGCTGGCCAAGATGATCGACGGGGCGATCGCCTACTACGAGGACTTCGTCCGGCCCAACAAGCGCTTCCGGGCGCCCAGCGATCAGGAGCGCGCGGCGCTGGAGGATCTGCTGGCCAAGCTCAAGGCCCTGCCCCCCGGCTGCCAGGACGCCGAACTGATCCAGAACCAGGTGTTCGAGGTCGGCAAGGCCCACGCCTTCGAACCCCTGCGCCTATGGTTCCAGGCGCTCTACGAAGTGCTCCTCGGCCAGAGCCAGGGGCCGCGGTTCGGCTCGTTCGTGGCGATCTACGGCGTGGCCGAGACGGTGCGCCTGATCGAACGGGCGCTGGGCGGCGAAGATTTGGCCAGCGCGTGAGCCGTCGCGCGTGCTCCCCCGCTCGCGGGGGAGCTGTCACGAAGTGACTGAGGGGGCGTGCGGAAAGCACTGCGCCCGCACCACGCCCCCTCCGGCCCTTCGGGCCCCCTCCGCCCGCTTTGCGGGGGAGGACGCGCCGGATCCCCCGTAGCGGTTGACGCCCGCCCCCGCCCGGCTCTCAATGCCGCCGCAACTCAAACGGGCGGCGGGCAGGCCATGGCGATATCCCTGACGGTGGACGGCAAGAAGCAGTCGGTCGACGCCGATCCATCCACGCCGCTGCTCTACCTCCTGCGCGACGAACTCGGCCTCAACAGCCCCCACTTCGGCTGCGGCCTGGCGCAGTGCGGGGCCTGCACCGTGCAGATCGACGGCAAGCCCATCCGCTCCTGCGTCACCCCCGCCTCGGCCGCTGCCGGCAAGAGCGTGACCACGCTGCAGGGTCTCGGCACGCCCGAGCATCCCCACCCGATCCAGGCGGCCTATATCGAGGAGCAGGTGCCCCAGTGCGGCTACTGCATCTCCGGCTGGATGATGACCGCCGCGGCCCTGCTCAAGGACAAGCCCAAGCCCACCGACGCGGAGATCCGCGACGCCTTCAAGGGGCTGAAGTGTCGCTGCGGCACGCACCTGGCCATCCTGCGCGCGGTCAAGCGCGCGGCGGCGATGACGGCTTAGGGGAGGGCGAGCCATGAACGCGCACAGCTCTCGCCGAGAGTTCCTCAGGGGCGCCGGCGCCCTGGTGGTGATGGCCTCCGCCCCCGCCGGCGCCCTGGCCCAGGCCGCCGCCACACCGCTCAAGACCATGGACCCAGCCAGTATCGACGCCTGGCTGGCGGTCGGTCCCGACGGCAGGGTCACCGCCTTCTTCGGCAAGCCCGACGTCGGCCAGGGCGTGGAAGTGGCGATCGCCCAGATCGTGGCGGAAGAGCTCGACCTGCCGGTGGAGCGCGTCCACGTGCAGCTGGCCGACACCCGCCTGACCCCCGACCAGGGCGGGGTCTCGGGCTCGACCGGCGTGCAGATGGGCGGGGCGACGCTGCGCAACATCGCCGCCGAGGCGCGCCGCCTCCTGGTCGAGCGGGCGGCCGACGAGCTCAAGGCGCCGGCGGAGCAGCTCACCGTGCATGACGGCGTGATCACCGCCCCCGGCGGCGCCAAGCGCTCCTACGCCCAGCTGGTCAAGGGCGCCTTCGACGCCAAGCTCGACTGGAACGGCCGCTACGGCAACGGCCTCACCGCCAAGGGCAAAGCCAAGCCCAAGTCGCCCAAGGATTACAAGGTCGTCGGAACCTCGCCCAAGCGCCGCGACATCCCGGCCAAGGTGTTCGGCAAGTTCGAATATTCCGCCGACGTGCGCGTGCCCGGCATGTTGCACGGCCGCTCGGTCCGCCCAACCGTGGCCGGGGCCAAGGTCGTCTCCATCGACGAGGCCTCGATCGCCGGGATCAAGGGCGCGCGGGTGGTGCGCAAGGGCGACTTCGTCGGCGTGGTCGCGCCCAGGGAATGGGACGCGATCCAGGCGGCGCAAAAGCTGAAGGTGACCTGGTCCGACGCCAGGCCCCCGTTCTTCGCCTCCGACGCCCTGTTCGACCACATCCGCAACACGGCGCCCGAGAAGTCCCAGGTCGTCACCGAGACCAGCGGCATCGCCGAGGCCATGGCCAATGGCGGAACCCAGATCTCGGCCGAATACGAATGGCCGTTCCAGTCGCACGCCAGCATGGGTCCGGCCTGCGCCGTCGCCGACGTGCGGCCGGACAGCGTCACCCTGTGGAACCCCTCGCAGAAGACCCACGCCACCGCCTCCGGCGTGGCCAAGCTGCTCGGCCGGCCGGTGGAGCAGGTGCATTCCATCTACGTCCAGGGGCCGGGCTCCTACGGTCGCAACGACGCGGGCGACGCCTGCGCCGACGCGGCCCTGATGTCGCTCCTGGCCGGCGCCCCGGTCCGGGCCCAGGGCATGCGCGCCGACGGCCACGGCTGGGATCCCAAGGGCGCCGCCTCGGTCCACACGGTGAAGGCGTCGATCTCCGACGGCGGCATGATCGTCGGCCACGACTACGCCTCCAAGGGCTTCACCCGCATGGAGGTCAACACCATCGAGAGCGAGGCCCACGACCTGCTGGCCGGACTGCAGACCGGCTTCGTCAATCCCGCCCCGCCGGGGTTCGGCGCGCCGGAGGACGCCTACACTTTCCCCGCCCGCCGGGTCAGCTGGGAGACCATTCC
>Ga0265327_10003981_pt1 | contig 13476 bp, 9 predicted proteins | sample 41621metaG_FD_202089 | JGI IMG/M metagenome (GOLD analysis project Ga0265327, IMG submission 202089) | Rhizosphere microbial communities from Carex aquatilis grown in University of Washington, Seatle, WA, United States - 4-16-21 metaG | ecosystem: Host-associated > Plants > Roots > Rhizosphere >... | reverse complement strand
GCGACAAACAATCTTTTATCAAGATGTTCGATAAACTCAGTGCTTCGGAAGGTGTATCTGACGTGATCATTGATCAAGTGCAGGGTGAGGGGCCGGTCCAATTCACTCTCAACTTCCAATGGGACGGAGGTTCTCATGCAAATTAAAAATCGCCAACAAATCCTGCTGTTCGTTGCGCTGGGCGCGCTGCTGTTTTTCGTCGGCGATCATTTAATTTTCACGCCAATGGTCAACGGCTGGGAAGCGCGCACCAAACGTATCGCCGAATTAAAAAAGTCAATCGAGCAAGGTGAGATGCTTCAGGCTCGTGATCAAGCCATTCGCGATCATTGGAGCCAAATGCGTACCAACACGCTTTCTTCCAACGCGTCACTTGCCGAAAGCCAAATCTTTAAAGCGTTCGATCGTTGGTCGCACGACAGTCGAATGAAAGTTGGTTCCATCAAACCGCAATGGAAGCATAACGACGACTTTACGACCCTTGAATGCCGCGCGAACGCGACTGGCGACATTCAATCGCTTTCCAAATTCATCTACGACGTCGAAAAAGACCCGCTCGCCGTGAAAGTGGATTCGGTTGAGATAACGTCGCGGGATAATAACGGCCAACAATTGAGCCTGGTGCTGCAAGTCAGCGGGCTGGTTTTGAATCAGACACAATGAAGAACTGCCAATTGCGAATTGCGAATTGCCGATTAGCGCTCCTGCGCTTTTTCGCTTTTGCGTTGCTTTCATCGGCGTTGGTCGCGCAAGCCGGAACAACGAATGCGGTCCAGACGACCAATACGCCAGTCGTTGCCGCGACATCCAATACCAACGTCAACAACGGAACCGATTTCCCGTCGTTCAAAATCATCGCGGAACGAAACATTTTCAGCGCAAACCGTTCCGGACGTGTCGCGTCAAGTGGCCCGACACGCAAGCCAACTAAAATTGATGTCTTCACGCTCGTGGGAACCATTGATTATTCGAAGGGAATGTTCGCTATTTTCGACGGCTCGAGCAGCTCATTCAGCAGGTCGTTGAAAGTTGGTGATTCACTCGCCGGTTTTAAAATCACTGATATGGATCTCGACCATGTCACACTCGTGAACACCAATGGTGCTGACACAGTGTTACACGTCGGCTCGCAAATGCGCCGTGTGGACGAAGGTGAATGGGCTCCCGGTTCCGGTCCCGTGCCTCAGGTAGCGAAGGCGCCCGCGCCGAAAGAAAATACAGACGCGGCGACAACCGAGGCCAATGCAGACAGCTCAGATGAACCCGCGCCCAGTGCGGAAACAAACGACGTTCTTAAGAAACTCATGCAAAAACGCAAAGCGGAGGTAAAAAATGAATCCGAATAAATTCCTCATCATCATATCCATTTTCGCCAGCACTCTGCTGTTGCGCGCCGACGAACAACCCGCGCCGGATAATCCGGCCGACGCACCGAAAGCCGAAGCTGCGCCAGCCAAGCCGGATGCGAAACCGGCGGTTGCAAAACCGGCACCCGAGCGAAAACCAGCGCAACTCGCCGTCACCGGCGAGACCGATCGTGGATTGCGTTTCAATTTCCGCGGCGTGCCGCTTGAAACTGTGTTGAATTACCTGAGCGACGCGGCCGGTTTCATCATCATTCCGGAAGCGGACCTGAAAGGCAAAGTCGACATCATCAGCACGCAGCCGTTGAACAAGCAGGAAGCTGTTGATTTGCTGAATACCATTGTCAGCAAGAACGGCCTCGCCGCGCTCCGCAACGGTCGCACCCTGACCATCATCACGACCGATGAAGCGAAGAAGCGCGACATCCCGGTGATGAGCGGATCTGAACCTGACGAGATTCCGAAGACCGACAATATCGTGACCCAAATTCTGCCGATGCACTCGCTCAACGCGGCGCAGTTGTCGAAAGACTTGAGTTCTGTCATCCCAACGACTGCGACGCTCACCGCCAACGAAGCCGGCAACGCCCTCGTTATGACCGGTACGCAGACACAAATTCATCGTGTCGCTGAAATCATCAAGGCGCTCGACTCGTCCAGCATTTCGACAGTTCGCGTGTTTTCTCTGCGATATGCCGATGCCAAAACGCTGGCGAGCGTCGTCAAGGATGTCTTCAGTTCTCCGGCCGAATCCTCACGCGACGCCGTGCGTAATTATTTCCGGATGCGTTTTGGCGGCGGTGGTGATGAAGGCGACAGTGGCAGGCATTCGCGCGACTCCAGTTCGAGCAGTGGCGGCGGCGGTAGCGGCGGCAGCAGCAAGGTCACTGCAGTCGCGGATGACTATAGCAATTCTGTCATTGTCAGCGCTCCGGAGGATTTGATGACCACGATTGAAAAAGTGGTGAAGGAAGTTGATCAACCTGTCGAGGATGTCAGCAGCGTGCGTGTGTTTCGTCTGAAATTTGCCGATGCCGGCGAAATGGCGGACCTACTGAACAGCCTTTATGGCGACGACAACAAAACCGACGAAAATAATCGCCCACGCTTTTCATTCTTCACTCCTCCACAACCGAGTTCGTCATCCAGTGCAAACGAAAGTTCGCGTGCGAAAAAGCAAGCTCGTGTTAGTGCCGTTGCTGATCGTCGCACGGGCTCTGTCGTTGTCACTGCCTCCAAAGCCATGATCGAGCAGATCGCGGAAATGATTAAAGATCTCGATGCCGATCCGGCGCGAAAGCAAAAGGTCTACGTCTATTCATTGGAAAACGCCGACGTCCAACAGGTCGAAGGCGTGTTGCACGACCTGTTTCAAACCACCACGACTGCAAGCCAGCGCAGCACCCAACAGCAAAATAGCGATGCTTTGACGCAGCGCCAAACCAGCGCTGCGCAACAAACCACCACCGGCTCGACCTTCACAATTGGTTCGGGCAATAACACCGGTTTGCGCGGCCAATAATTTCGAAAGAAACCAATATGACTCCAAAACTAACCATCCGTTTCTGGTTGATTCTGGCTGTGTGTTGCGCGACTGCCCCCGCGTTGTTCGCACAGCGATCCGGCAGTTCTTCCGGTTACTCCGGCTCCTCGGGAAGTAGCGGATCCCGGGGTGGATACAGCAGCGGTTCCTCAAGTTCCGGTTCCCGCGGAAGCTCCAGCTCCAGCTCGGGCACGCGCGATTATCCGAACAGCACGATGATTGGCGACGCGCTCATCACCAGCGATCCGGAAACCCGGCGTCTTATCGTCATCACCGACGAAGAAACGCACGAGCACATCAGCCAGGTCATTTCGAATCTCGACCGACCGAAGCCGCAGGTGCTGATTAAGGTCGTGTTCATGGAAGTCACCTACAACAATGCTCTTGACTTGGGTGTTGAAGGTGCCTTCGTCCACAACACCGGTTCCTTTTTGGGTGCGGTGACCAACTTCAATATTCTGAGCAATGGCACACAAGTCCCTGTTGTTTCGCAGCAGCCAATTAACTCAGTTTTGGGCGGTTCAACAAGTTTCGGTCTGGCGCAATCGACGGGCATTCCCGGCGGTGCTTTTGCCACACTCACCGGACAGGATTACATCGTCACACTCAAAGCAGCCGCCCAAAATGGCAAAGTCGAAATTCTTTCGCGGCCCTCGATTCTTGCCCGCAATAACCAAAAGGCGAGCATCGTCGTTGGTCAGGAAGTTCCGCTGGTTACCGGCGTCAATTACGACAGCTTCGGCAACCAGCGAAATGCCATCACCTACCAAAACGTCGGCATCATTTTGGACGTCACCCCGTTCATCACTCCCGATGGCATGGTTGAAATGATTCTTAAACCGCAGATTTCATCGGTCGATCCCAACACAACGGTTCAAATTGCTGGTGCGACGACCAATAGTGGTGCGATCAACGCGCCAGTAATTGATATCCGTGCTGCCGACACTGTTGTCGTAACGCCTGATGGCAACACCGTTGTTATCGGCGGTCTCATGCAGAACAATAGGGCCAATACGGTTACCAAAGTCCCGCTGCTGGGCGATATCCCGCTGCTCGGCGCGCTGTTCAGACACAAAGTCACATCAGACACTAAAACCGAGTTGCTGATTTTCTTGACCCCTTATGTCGTGCAGACGCCGCATCAACTTGCGCTGATGTCCACGAGCGAAACCAGTCGCATGCAACTAGCTCCGAAATCGTTTTCTGAAAAGGAACTCAACCAATTCATTGATAACGTTCAATTTCAAAAGAAAAAGACCGCTAAAGGTGCTTATTTGAAGGAATCAAAATCGGGCTCCCCTAAGGACCGCGATTAACATATAACGGCAGCATGATCACCCGTCGCAACTGGCTCGTTTACGGAGTGCTCATTGCTGTCTGGGTAATGCTCGTGGCCTGGCAGGTCGCCGAACACCTGCGCGTGCAGCGCAATGCGCATCGGGCCCTGAGCTTCCGTGCGAAGGATATTTCGGACACGCTCGGAGTTGTCATGCGCTCGCAGCGGCGCTTCGGTATCATAACCAAAGAGCAGCTTGAGTCGGCCATGAAAGCGTTGGTGAAGCCTGGTGACATCGATGCCATCGCGTTGCTCAACGCATCTGACGATGTTGTTGCCGAAGCGGGCGAACCCTTTGAGTTCCAAACCAAGGGGCTGACTTCCACCGGTGAGTATTGGGACAAGGACAACCTTGTCGTCATGAACCTCGTCGATCTCGGCACGAACATGACGCGTGACCTCGAATCGACAAATGTCACGCTCGTTTTGCCACAAACCGAACGCAGCCAACTCTTCAGCCGCACAAATCGACCACCACCGCCGCGAATGGAAGGAACAAACGAAGCGGCGCTTGAATCCACAAATCGCGCCGGTTTCCGCAGTCGTTGGACCAACGGCTTTCCGACATACTTTCGCAAACCGTCGTGGATGAAAGATGCCGATTACAAAGCGCTCATCGAAAAACAAGGCGTTCACAGTTTCGCGCTGGTTCTATCCACGCAGGCAATGGCCGCTGCGGCAAAAGATGATTTATTGCTGCGGCTCATGATCGCCGTCTTTGCAACACTCGCTGCTGGCGGCGCGCTCATGGCCTGGGGCAACGTCGCAAAAACTTCTGAGCTACAGATTCGTCTTGTCCGCGCGAGCGAATTGAACTCGCACCTCAAGGAAATGAACCTCGCCGCCGCTGGTCTCGCGCACGAAACACGCAATCCACTCAACATCATTCGTGGTCTCGCGCAATTGATTTGCAAACAGGATGGCGTCTCGCCGGAAATCGCGAAGAAAACCCGCGACATTATTAATGAGGCTGACCGACTCACCGCGCAGCTCAACGAGTTTATCAATTACTCAAGACCTCGCGAGGTACGCCGAACGGGCGTCGACGTTCAATCTGTCGCTTCCGAAGTCGTGCGCGCTCTCAACTACGACATCGAAGAAAAGAAGATCACCCTTCAGATTCCAACGGACCCATTAAAAATCCAGGCCGATGAACAACTCTTGCGTCAGGCCTTGTTCAATCTCGTGCTGAACGCCGTTCAGGCGACCGATACCGGCGGTACGATTGAACTACGCTGCGGAAAAGTGACGCCAACTGACGCCTTCATCGAGATTCGCGATAACGGTCACGGCGTGACACCGGAACATCGCAACGAAATTTTCAAACCGTATTTTACGACGAACGAAAAAGGGACCGGTCTTGGTTTGGCCGTCGTTCAGCAAATCGTTCTCGCGCATGGTTGGGAAATAGCGTGCGTGCCGAATGAACCAAAAGGCGCGATTTTCCGCATCGACCATGTTAAAATGGCGACGACGTGAAGGATTCCGTGCAAATATCACCAGCAAAACCGCGCGTGCTCATCGTCGATGACGACGCCAGCCAGCGCAGTTTGCTCGATTCATTTTTGGGCGGGCAGGGGTTTGACACTGTTGCCGTCGAATCTGGCGAACGCGCCCTCGATGTGCTGCGCAAGGGCGGGGTGGACATGATGGTTTCTGATGTGCGCATGCCCGGAATTTCCGGGTTGGAAACATTGCGTCTCGCGCGGCAGGAACACGCGCGCCTCCCGGTGCTGCTCGTCACCGCTTTCGCGGATATTCGCCAGGCCGTTGATGCGATGCGGGACGGTGCGGTGAATTATTTACCGAAGCCGATCGATCTGGACGAACTGCTCGCCTCGGTTCGCCACGCTACCGGTCTCGCAGAAAATGCGCCGCGAACATTCAGCGACTCTCGGGAATTGCCGGTTCACGTCGTTGCGCAGAGTCCGCTGATGCAATCGGTCTTTCGTGACATCGCCCTCATCGCGCCATCCGAAAGTCGCGTTTTGATTACCGGCGAGAGCGGCGTTGGTAAAGAAGTCGTCGCTGATATTATTCACCTCTGGAGCAAACGCGCTGATGGCCCGCTCGTGAAAGTAAATTGCGCCGCTATTCCAGAAACACTTTTGGAAAGTGAACTTTTCGGTCACGAAAAAGGCTCATTCACAGGCGCGACGGCCCAGCGCATTGGCCGATTCGAGCAGGCGAACGACGGCACCATCATGCTTGATGAAATCGCCGAAATGTCCCAGGGCCTTCAGGCCAAGCTTCTGCGAGTGACACAAAACGGATCATTTCAACGCATCGGTTCGAATACGGAGATTCGTTCCAACGCCCGTATCCTTGCCGCCAGCAACCGAATTCTGGAAGAAGAAGTAAAAAAGGGCCGCTTCCGTGAAGATTTGTTTTACCGCCTCAACGTCGTCGAGATGAACATCCCGCCGTTGCGCGAACGTCCCGAGGATGTCCTCGCTCTTGCGCAAAAGTTCATCGATGAATTAACACAAGGCCGCGCGCGTTTGTCGTCGGCTGTCGGTGAACTGCTGCAACATTATTCCTGGCCGGGCAATGTTCGCGAATTACGCAATGCCATGGAACGCGCCGCATTGCTGTCCCGTGGCGAAATGATACTTCCCGAGCATTTGCCGATGCGCGTTCGTTCGACCTCAGAGCCCGCGCCCGCACCGGTAATTGACGAGCAGAAACTCGATGACATCGAACGCAGTGCGATGTTGTTGGCGCTCAAGAAACACGATTACAACCGCACCGAAACAGCCAAAGCGCTGGGCATCAGCCGTCGCGCGCTCATCTACAAGCTCCAACGCTTGCGCGAACTGGGCTATCAGATAGACTCTCCGGCGTGACATCGCTGCAACGGACCGCTCTCAAAAATGTTAATTGCGAAGTCGCGTCGGATGATTTGACGCGAACACTTTACGCTTCCGACGCCTCTCTTCACCAAATTATGCCGACGGCTGTCGCGTTCCCGCGAACTGCCCAGGAGGCATCAGCCGTGATCAAAGCCGCCGTTGAATCCGGCATCTCGATCACGCCGCGCGGAGCTGGCACCGGTCTTGTCGGCGGCGCGATTGGCGATGGTCTTATTATCGATTTCAGCCGGTTCAATCGCCAGATTTCAAACATCGACGTCGAACGCAGAACCGTCCGCGTCGGTGCCGGCGTGGTGCTCGATCAACTGAATGCCGCGTTAAAGCCCCACGGTTTTTGCTTCGGCCCCGACGTCGCCACCAGTGCCCGCGCCACCATCGGCGGCATGATCGCGAACAACTCCTCCGGTTCGCACTGTCCGTTCTACGGTTGCACCGCGGATCACGTCCGTTCGCTCGAAATTGTTCTCGCCGATGGCACGGTCGAAACCTTCGGCGCTAACGGCACCGAAAATTCCCGCAATCTGCAACTGAAGAAAATGGTTTTTGCGCGCAAGCCTGAGATTGAAGAGCACATGCCCGGTGATCTTCTCAAGCGTTGGCCTGGTTACAGCGTCGAACGTTTTCTGCGCGAGCCCACGCAATACAACCACATCATGGCCGGCAGCGAAGGTACCTTGGCCGCGTTCGTCTCTGCCGAACTGAAAATCTCGCCCATACCGAAACGTAAAACACTTGGCGTTGTCTTTTATGCGACCGTCGAAGAAGCGATGCAAGGCACTGTTGATTTGCTGGACCTGAAACCCGCTGCGATCGAACACGTCGACGACGTTCTCGCTGACCAGACCAAAGGTCAGCTCGCTTTCAAAGCCGCCCGCGACTTGCTCGAGCTGGATTCCAAACCTTGCAAGGCGATGCTCTTCGTTGATTTTTTTGACGAAACCGGCGAGCAACTGGCCGAGTTTTCCAAGCGCAAGCTCGGTCTGCGCACTTTGAGCGTGAGCGATCCGGCTGTCATGCAACTCGCGTGGAACATGCGCAAAGCGGGTCTCTCGTTGGTCACGGGTGTCAAAGGAGCGTCGAAACCCGTCACCACGATTGAAGACGCCGCCGTCCGTCCGCAGCAACTTCCTGCTTACTACAAAGCCGTTCGAGGCATCCTCGAGAGCCGGAACTTGCATGCTTGTTATTACGGCCATGCCGCCTCGGGCCTTTTGCACATCCGTCCGGTGCTTGATTTGCGGCAGCCGGGTGATCTGAAAAAATTCCGCGAAGTCTCTGATGAAGTCGCCGCGGTGGTAAAACAATTCAAAGGCTCGTTTTGCTCTGAACACGGCGTTGGTATGGCGCGCACCGAATACATGCCGATGCTCATGGGCAAAGAATTGATGCAGTTGTTTGCCGACATCAAAAATATTTTCGATCCAAAGAACGTTTTCAATCCGGGCAAGGTCATTCCGAACGGCCGTTTCAAAATCGACCAGGATCTGCGCGCGCAAATCGATATCCAGTTGCCCTTCGAGCCGGTGCTCGCGTTTGCTGCGAAAGACGATTCTTTCATCGGCAACCTCGAACAATGCAACGGTTGCGGTGGTTGCCGTAAAGCGCCGCCGACGATGTGTCCGACGTACGTCGCGACCGGCGAAGAAATCATGTCCACGCGCGGTCGCGCCAACACTATTCGCGCCGCCGTTAGCCAGCGTGGTAATCCCGACGCGCTCATTTCGGAAGAACTCGATGCCGCGTTGGCCAATTGCCTTGCCTGCAAAGCCTGCACGACGGAATGTCCGTCGAATGTGAACCTCGCTTTGCTCAAAGCCGAATTGCTCCACGCGCGCCACGAAAAATTCGGCATGACTCTTCGCGAGCGCATCTTCAGCGCCGCCGATCGTCTCGGCCAAATGGGCTGCATCACGCCCGGCATTGCGAACGCGATGCTGAAATCAAAGCCGCTTCGCAAAGCGATGGAGAAATTTCTCGGCGTCGCCGCGAAACGTCCCTTGCCTCCGTACACGAGCGGCCGTTTCGACAAGTGGTTCAATTCACGCGCAAAGAAAGACGGCAAGAGCGCCAAACACGGCAAACGTGGTCGCATTATTTTGTGGGACGACACCTTTGTCCGTTATCACGAGCCGCACATCGGGAAAGCGGCCGTCCAGGTTTTGGAAGCCGCCGGCTTCGAAGTCGCGCTGGTGGAAAATCGTCAATGCTGCGGCCGTCCCTCGTTCAGTCAGGGCGATCTGCATCGCGCCTCGGCGCTCGGTAAGCACAATCTGGAGATTCTCGCGGACGGCACCGATCCGATTCTTTTCCTCGAACCGTCCTGTTACTCGATGTTCGCCGAGGATTACATCGAGTTGAAACTTCCTCACGCGAAAAAAGTCAAAGCGCGTTGCTTCATCTTCGAACATTTCATTGATCAACTGCTCACGCGCGAGCCTGACGCGATCAAATTCAAATCAGCGCCGAACCCTGTGGCCATCCATGCCCATTGCCACGCCAAATCGCTGCTCAATCCAGCCTTCATGAAGAAACTGGCTGAGCGCATTCCTCAAGCCAAGGCGACCCTGCTCGAAACAGGTTGTTGCGGGATGGCCGGTGGTTTTGGTGCGACTGCTTCTAAATATGAATTGTCGGTGAAAGTTGCCGAGCCGCTCATTGCGAAGCTCGCCACTCAACCTCAAGGCGCGACCGTCATCGCGTCTGGAACCAGTTGCCGACATCAGATTGACCACCTCAGCAGCCACAGTCATCCGGTGCACTTCGCGGAATATCTGGCGGCTCAACTCGGCTGAGTCATCGGCACCAACACTTCGATTATTATCGCCAACGCTTCCGTCGTTGAGGCCAACGCGCTCATCGTTGGGGCCAACGATCCGTCCGTCGGGTCCTACAAGCGATCCGTTGGGCCCTACAGACGGCCCGTTGGGTCCTACGGCGGGCCCGTGGGTGCCAACGGCGGGCCCGTGGGTGCCAACGGCGGCACCGTGGGTCCCAACGGCGACACCGTGGGTCCCAACGGCGACACCGTGGGTCCCAACGGCGACACCGTGGGTCCCAACGGCGACACCGTGGGTCCCAACGGCGACACCGTGGGTGCCGCCAAAATGGCGCAACTCCCTTAATTTCAGGTTGTTAAAAATATATTAAAAGCGGTTGCGTCGTTCTACGTTTGACGCCGCCCCTCTTTTCGAGACAGTATCTGCGCCAGTGACCTGGCGTTTACCACTTAAAGGGAAGCATGGATAGTATCGGTGTTCACCGCCCGCGCAACGTAGATTGGAAGCGCGCGGCAGGTCTCCTTTATGGCGATTGGGGAACGAGCAAGGCTTACGTCATCGGCGCAGCGTTCTTTGCTAGCGGTTTTTCCTCACTGCCGATGATCCTGGCAGTTTGCGCGCTGACCGGCCTCGTGGGTTACAACTACACTATTATCTGCCGCCATTTTCCTGACGGCGGCGGCGTCTATTCCGCGGCGCGCAGTCAAAGCCGGTTGCTGGCGGTGGTCGGAGCGCTCATGCTCGTAGCCGATTTGACCGTCACCGCGTCGCTCAGCGGTTACTCGGCCCTGACCTATTTCCACGTCCCCAAAGATTGGCTGGTATTCGCAACCATTGGATTGATTGCTTGCGTCGGTGCGCTCAACTCCTACGGCCCGAAACACTCTGGCAGCATGGCCGTTGCGTTATGTGTGCCAATGGTGATCGTGGTCGTCGGCATCATCGCGCTCAGCGCTCCACACTTGACTACGACCCATCTGGAACGGATGCATGGGACGTTTACGCACAACTGGACGACATTCGTCGCCATCATTCTCGCGCTGAGCGGTGTCGAATCCATCGCCAACATGACCGGCGTGATGAAATTGGATGAGGGCTCGACGATGGATCATCCGAAAATCAATAAGACCGCCGGCAAAGCAATCTTCTGGGTGGCGCTCGAAGTTGTCGGCGGCACAGCCTTGCTCGGCTGGGCCATGCTTTCCTTGCCGCAGACGTTGCGACCGGAGTTGGAGAAACGTTGGGAAGACATGCTCAACGTCCTCGCCGAACAATACGGCACGATGACCTTTCACAGCGCGGCGATCGGTCAGATTTTTGGCATCATCACCGGCGTCATTGTCGGCCTCCTCCTGCTCAGCGCCGTCAACACGGCCATCGGCGCACTCATCGGTTTGTTTTACATGATGGCGCGCGACGGCGAAATGCCCCGTCCGCTCACCCGCCTGAACTCGCACGGCGTGCCTTACATCCCGCTGATCATCGCAGTCGTGCTGCCGGTTCTGGTGCTTATGGTTTCGCCGGACACGATGTCGTTGATGGAACTCTACGCCATTGGCGTGGTCGGAGCGATCACGTTGAACCTCGGCTCCTGCATTTTGAACAAAAAACTGGGGCTGAATTGGCGTGAGCTTTCCGTCATGGTCGTCACGTTCATCATCCTCCTTTCGGTCGAGTTCTCTCTCGCGAAAACGAAGCCGAATGCACTCTTCTTCATTGTCTGCATTCTCGTGTTCGGTTTGACCTTGCGTGCATATTCGCAACGCCGCGCCGGTCTGCGCACTGTCACCGTCACCGAACACATCGCTGCGGCCGTCGCTCCGGAGGAAGTGCCCGAGTTTAAACTCAATCTGGTTCCCGGCCAGACCATCCTCGTCGCGGCGCGCGGTTTGACTCCCGTTTTGCGTTATGCCATGGAAGAAGCTCAGTTGCGCAAAGGCATGCTTTACGTTCTTTACGTCAAGGAACTCGCAGTCAATTTGCCCGGTCCATTACCGGTGAGCGAACGTGCTCGCTGGCAGGACGACAAACACGCTTCGGAAATCATGTACGGCATGGCCGATGCGGGGCAGAAAAACGGTGTCACCGTCGTGCCCCTCTACATGGTGAGCGAAAATCCGGCATCGACCATTCTCGATATGGCCGCAACGCTCGGCGTCGACATCCTCGCCCTTGGCTCAGCTCATCGCAATCGCCTTGTCCAATTGTTGAAAGGCGACGTGGTCACGGAAGTGGCCAAAAGCCTTCCCGAAAACATTCAACTCGTCATTTACGGGTAGGGCGCGGCGCTCCGCTTACGGCACTTCTGCGTTCGCCTCGCGCACCGGTTCCTGCACCGGCTCCTCCTGCACCAATCTCCCAAATTTCCGTATCTCCGGCCAAAACCCAGCCACAGCCGCGACGGTAATAATTGTCGCAATACCCCCCGAGACAACGGAGAACACCGGCCCGAGATATTGGCTGACAATGCCTGACTCAAATCCGCCCAACTCGTTCGAGGTGCCAATGAACAAATTGTTGACCGCTGAAACGCGCCCCCGCATTTCGTCTGGCGTCAGAAGTTGCACCAACGTGTGACGCACAATGACGCTGATGTTATCCGCAAACCCGCAGATAAAGAGCATCACCATCGAAAACCAAAACGAGCGCGATAGACCGAAAGCAATCGTCGCCGCACCGAAGAGCGCCACGGCAAAAATTAATGAGCGCCCTGCCTTCTGCATCGGTGGCCGATGCGCCATGTGGAGAGCACACGCCAGCGATCCAACCGGAAGCGCCGCTTGCAAAAGCCCGAGGCCTTGAGGCCCGACGTGCAAAATCTCCTTCGCATATTGCGGCAGGAGCGCGGTTGCCCCACCGAAGAGCACAGCAAATAGATCCAACGTAATCGCACCGGAAATGATTCGATTACTAAATACGAAATGAAATCCGCCCATGATGCTGCGCCAGGAAAACTCCTGCTTCGGCGCGATCTGTTGTTTGATGCGCACCATTAGCACCAGGCCCAAACAAATGAACACCGCCACTGCATTGGCGATGTAAACCGGCACAGCGCTATTTGTCATCGCGATAATGGCTCCGCCTGCCGCCGGGCCCGCCACCGCCGAAAATTGAAAACTGCTCGTCGCCCACGTCAGCGCTCGCGGGAATTCTTCGCGCGACACCAACAACGGCAAAAACGACGCGCTGGCCGACCACAAAAACGTTCGTGCGATTCCTGACGCAACCAGACACGCAAAAACCCAACCCACCTCGATGCGCGCCATGGAAATCGCGGCCAACCCCGCTGACGCCGTCCCGACGACGGCCAACATACTGACGATGACTCGTTTTCGTTCGCGCGTGTCAGCGACGTGCCCTGCCGGCAACGTCATCAGCACCATCGGAACAAATTGCGTTAACCCGACCAGTCCGAGATAGAGCGCTGACCGCGTTCGTTCGTAAAGTTCCCACCCGACCGCCACCGTAAGCATCTGCTGGCCGAAAGAAGCGACGAATCTACCGATGACGTACGGTAAAAAATTGCGGTTCCGGAGAACCGCATACGGACTGTCGCTCGAAGGCGCTAGCTTTGACTGCACGC
>Ga0265327_10003980_pt1 | contig 13477 bp, 13 predicted proteins | sample 41621metaG_FD_202089 | JGI IMG/M metagenome (GOLD analysis project Ga0265327, IMG submission 202089) | Rhizosphere microbial communities from Carex aquatilis grown in University of Washington, Seatle, WA, United States - 4-16-21 metaG | ecosystem: Host-associated > Plants > Roots > Rhizosphere... | reverse complement strand
CCGTCGGCGAACAGCGTGTCGATGTCGTCCGGCGCGGCATCCATCTCGGTCATGCCCGTCCAGCCCGAGGTGATGACATCCTGCGCGTGGTATTCGTCGGCGATCAGACCCACCGCACCGGCCTTGACGCGCAGCGGAATGTCCTTGCTGACCAACGTGACTCGCTTACCTTCGGCGGCGAGGTTGGCGGCGCAGGCCAGGATGCGGTGGTCGTTGGTGTCGGTGCGGAAGCCTGAGGGCAGCACCGACTGGTCGACGTGGTTCAGCTCAACCTGGAGCGAACCACCTTGTGTCCCAACGGGAATCGGTTGATCCAGCCGTCCGTGCTCCAAACGCAGGTCGTCGAACATGCGCAGCGCCTGCCGGGCGAACCATCCCAGTTCGTGGTGATGGCGTTTACCTTCCAGCTCGCTGATGACCACCAGGGGGACAACCACTTCGTGCTCGGCGAAACGCGTGCAAGCCCAAGGATCGGACAACAGCACGGAGGTATCGAGCACATAGGTACGGACCTGCGAATCAGACACGTGGCGCTCCTCGGCCCGTGCGGCCCCACACGAGTACTTCGGTGGACGCAGCGGTACCTGGACCGGGGCCGGTCCCAATCTCTAATCGGGTACCGCCCGGATAGCAGAGCAGTTCGCTAGCCATCACCGGCGACGCTACTCCCGGCCACCGCCCCACGCTGACGGCGCGCCGTGACTGTTTTGTGACGTCTAGATGAACTGGGCGAGCGACGGTTCGCCGCTCAGTCCCCACGCCTTGATGCGGTCGGAGATGACGGTGCGCAACGCCGCGGCATCGAAGATGCCCGCGTCGGCGACGACCTGGACCTTGTCCTGGTAGGCGTCGATGTCCGCACCGATGACCTCGATGCCGGCAGCGCGGGCCGCGATGGCGGCGATGGTCTCGTCGCGGTGCGTCTCCAGCAGGTGCGTCACCAGATTGGCGAAGAACTCCTCGTGGCGTTCTTCGTCGCGGGCGATGCGGCCGGCCATGGCGGCCAGCACGGGCTCCTCGATCTGGGCCTGCAGGTTTCGGGTGAAGACGGCGTGCGCGCGCTCGAAGAACGCCATGAAGACCAGCGTCTCGATCTGGCTGAACTTGTCGGCGCGGTAGCCCTTCATCGCGTGCGCGACGCGCACGTCCTCGTTGGCGGTCGGGTCGATCTCGCGGGTTACGACGAGGTAGTTGCGCAGCGCGATGGCGTGCAGGTGCTCCTCGGCGGTCCACCGGCCCAGCCAGCGGCCCCACTTGTCCTCGAGGATGAAGTGTTCGACCAGCTCACGGTGATAACCCGCGAGGTTGTCCTTGGTGATGAGCAGGATTTCCAGCGCATCGGTGACCGGCTTCGGCAGCGTGACGCTCGAGGCGTCCCAGTCGGTGCCACCGAGGAAAGCGAAGTTCTCGCCTTCCTCGAAAGGCACGTAGTCGTGGGCGTACCAGGCTTCCTCGGTCGCGAGGTGCCGGGACAGCTCGGTATCCACCACGGGCTCGAGCTCGAGGGTCAGTGCGTTGGCAACTGGTTTCTCAGCCATGAAAGTAACTGTAACCCGAGTTCACATGTTTTTGAAATCAGGCCCGCCGAACGAACGAACCGTCAGCCATGGATTCCTTTGAACATCACGATGACTAACGCGATGTTCGCGATCGTGAGGACCAAGCCAATGATGATCGCCGCCGAAGCCAGACCGCTGCCATCCTGGCCAGTCTTGGAGATCTGGGAGCGCGCCACAAAGCCGAGAATCGCGCCGACCACGGGTACGAAAAAGGCACAGATCAGCGCGGCTGTCGCTAGACCATTCGTGCCCGCGACAGCGGGAACCCGTACTCCGGGTGCCCGGTCAGCCGTGACGGGGCTGCCGTCCGGCGTGTATCCGACGACGGGATAGATGGGTTGTCCATCGGCTGTGTACCCAAGCGGGCGTGCGATGGCGACACTCGCCTGCGCCCGCCGGACAGCGCCGTTGTAGCTCGCTCGGCGGATGAGAGCAACGAAGGCTCCGATCACCATCGCCACGCCGATCACGATCGAGGCCGTGTTTCCGATGGTTCGCATCGAGTAGTTGCCGTGGCTGCACACGGAGTTGATCACGAATATGACAGCGACTGCACCTGGAATGGACAGCAGAGCAACGGCGACGAAGACGCCCAGCGGCTTTGCCTGTGCAGTTGGAGGAAGGACCTTACGGCCCGGCGCCATGGCGAGCACGACGACCCCGACGAGCACAAGCAGAATGACGACGGGAAACAAGAAAGCCATGCCAGACCCCCATTCAGTGCCAGCGACACGGCACTGCACGTGTCCGCTGAGGACGCTAGACGATTCCGAGCCTCAGTGTGCTACGTCTAGGCCAAAATGTTTGCCAGCATGAACGACAGTGCGGCCTATGACCGGATATCTCGCGATCTACCGGTCATAGGCCCCACGTTCGGTGTCAGAAACTCAGAGCGTCAGCCCCGGGTACAGCGGGTTGGCGTCCAGCATCTCGGCCGACGCACCGCGGACGCGGTCAGCGGTGCCGTCGGCCAGCGTGTACTTGGCCTTGGACGGGCCGTTGGGGCCCGCGTCGGCGGAGGTGCTCTTGAGCACGTCGACGACCAGTTCGGCGACCTTGTCGAACTCGTCGGCGCCGAAGCCGCGCGAGGTGAGCGCCGGGGTGCCGAAGCGGATTCCGCTGGTGTACCAGGCGCCGTTCGGGTCGTTGGGGATCGCGTTGCGGTTGGTGACGACGCCGGCGTCCAGCAGCGCCGACTCAGCCTGCCGGCCGGTGAGGCCGAAGGACTGCACGTCCAGCAGCACCAGGTGGTTGTCGGTGCCGCCGGTGACCAGCGTGGCGCCGCGCTTGAGGAAGCCTTCAGCCAGTGACTTGGCGTTGTCGGCGACGTTCTGGGCGTAGGTCCGGAACGCGGGCTGACGGGCCTCCGCCAACGCGACGGCCTTGGCGGCCATCACGTGCGACAGCGGGCCGCCGAGCACCATCGGGCAGCCCTTGTCGACGGCCGGGGCGTACTCCTCGGTGGCCAGCACCAGGCCACCGCGCGGGCCGCGCAGCGACTTGTGCGTCGTCGTGGTGGTGACGTGGGCGTGCGGCACCGGGTCTTCGTCGCCGGTGAACACCTTGCCGGCGACCAGGCCCGCGAAGTGCGCCATGTCGACCATCAGGGTGGCGCCGACCTCGTCGGCGATCTCGCGCATCTTGGCGAAGTTCACCCGGCGCGGGTACGCCGAGTAGCCGGCGACCAGCACCAGCGGCTTGAACTCGCGGGCCGCGGCGGCGACGGCGTCGTAGTCGATCAGACCGGTCTGCGCGTCGGTGCCGTAGCTGCGCTGGTGGAACATCTTGCCCGAGATGTTGGGCCGGAAGCCGTGCGTCAGGTGGCCGCCGGTGTCCAGCGACATACCCAGCAGGCGCTGGTTGCCCAGCTTGTTGCGCAGCGTCTCCCAGTCCGCCTCGGACAGGTCGTTGACGTGCTTGGCACCGAGCTCGGCCAGGCCCGGGGCCTCGATGCGGGTGGCCAGGATGGCCCAGAACGCAACCAGGTTGGCATCGATGCCCGAGTGCGGCTGCGCGTAGGCGTAGGGCGCGCCGAACAGCTCGCGGGCGTGCTCGGCGGCGAGCGCCTCGACGGTGTCGACGTTCTGGCAGGCCGCGTAGAACCGGTGTCCGACGGTGCCCTCGGCGTACTTGTCCGAGAACCAGGTGCCCATGGTCAGCAGCACGGCCGGCGACGCGTAGTTCTCGCTGGCGATCAGCTTCAGCGAACTGCGTTGATCCTCAAGCTCTTTCCGGGTCGCCGCGGCGACCCGGGGCTCGACGGATTCGATGACCTGAAGAGCGGCCTGATAGGCGGCGCTTGAGGTCTCGGCGTAATCAGCGCCAGAAGCCGCGGGCAAGGTGGATGACGAGTCTGCTGCCATGGCGCTCAGCCTAATAGGGGCGGTCGTGGCCGTTCACCTGACCCGGGCCTGGATATCCCGGGTCGGGGTACGGCCGCTGCAGCGGCTGGGCGGGCGCGAGGCTACGGCTGAGCTTGGAGAACAGCACGCACCACGCAACGGGCCCGGCAATGACGCAGCCCCACCAGAGCAGCCCGCTCACGGTTTCCGACCAGGACGGCTCGCCGAGCAGTTTCATCAGGATCGACGACGTGGTGCCGCTGTCACCGCCGTCGGCGCAGAACACGCCGAAGCCGAACATCGCCGACCACACGATCACCTGCGCGCGGGTCTGGGCAGGGGTCAGCTGCCGCCCGGGCAGCTGCCGGATCATCCTGGACGTCATCGTCAGGCAGATCAGCAGTGCCGGCGAGACGAGGACGACGAACACCGTCATCCACCCCAGCGGCGCGAATAATCCGCGCCCGATCGCCATCCACACCACCAACAGGATGTTGAGTGGCATGGCCTTGCCCGCGCTGTCCCGCCGCAGGGTCGCCATTGCCGCCTAACCGCGCAGCGACGACGGGATCAAGGGCTCGTCGAGCAACCGGCCGAAGCGCGCGGTGAGGCTCACACCGTCGGGCCGGGCATCGAGCCAGCCGCGCAGCAGGCGGTAGCCCTCGACATACGTCGACGTGTACGCGCGCCACAGCGGCGACGACAGGAACCGCATGGACTGCCGCGCCCGCTCCGGGCTGGTCAGCAGCCAGCGCTGCAGGAAGGCGACGACGTCGTCGGCGTCGCGATGTTCGTCGTGCAGCATCAGCGCGGCGTCCTGGCGGACGTCGGCCAGAGCGGCGCTGGCCGACGAAATCGCTTCTGCGCGTTCGCCATCGAAACGCAGGCCCAGGTCGGCGTAGATGTCGGCCGCCCACGCACCCCAGTTGTCGGGCACCGCCGCGTGCAGCGCCAGGTCGGCCAGGCCCTCCGCCATCAGACACTGCGGGGTGTTGACCAGGAAGATCGTCTGCTCGGCCTGGCCGCCCACCTCGACGAGGCCGGCTTCTTTACGGCAGTGCTCGGTGTGGTGGCCCGGGTACGACTCGTGCGCCACCAGCCGCGGCAGGTTCGACATCTGCTGCTTGAGATCCGCGTTGACCGCAACCGTCGACCGGAAATTGCCCTCGTAGTAGTTGAAGCCCGACCACGGCTTGTCGGTGACGATCTCGTAGTTGATGGTCTCGGTGTCCGGCAGCGGGAAGTCGGCCCGGACGCGATCGCGCAGCGCGGACGAGAACGCATGCATGCAATCCTCGAGCCGCTCCGGCGGAATCTCCTCGCCCGAGCGGTGGGCCTGCATGCGCTCGACCAGCGGGCCACTGCCGCCCAGTGCCTCGTCCAGCGCCCGGTGCGCCTCGCGGTACCGGTCCTCGTCGCCTTTGGCGATCGAGACGTCGAAGTAGTCGCGGACCTCGTCGACGAAGCCGACGTCCTCCCCCGCGAACTTGCGCCCCGCGCAGTCCAGAGCCCGCAGATGGGCCTTGAGGTAATCCGCACGCTGCGGGTCCAGGCCGGAGGCGTCGACCTCGTCGTGCAGGCGGCGCGCCTGGCGGGCCAGCGCCGCGGGGTCCGGCGCGGCCTCGTCGGCGACCGCGTGCCGCAGCGCGGGGTCACCGGTGAACGAGTCGACGTAGCCCTCCTCGATGCGGTCGAACCGCAGACCGAGCAGCAGATATTCGCGGATCAAGGCGTCGGCGGCGGTATCGGGAACCGGCATCGGGATGTGCCCAGTGCTCATACCCGCCCACGTTAGCCGGTACCCCCGCGTTCATTCCCCGGCAATTACTGCAAGACTGAGCGCATGCCGCGGCCGAGCGAGCCGAGTCCCTACGTCGAGTTCGACAGGCGCCAATGGCGCGCTCTGCGTATGGCGACTCCGCTGAAACTCACTGCTCATGAACTGCTGGGTCTGCGCGGTATGGGCGAGCAACTCGACCTGCTGGAAGTCGAAGAGGTCTACCTGCCGCTGGCCCGTCTGATCCACCTGCAGGTCGCCGCCCGGCAGCGCCTCTTCGCGGCCACCTCCGAGTTCCTCGGCGAACCACAGCAGAGCCCGGACCGTCCGGTGCCGTTCGTCATCGGCGTGGCCGGCAGCGTCGCCGTCGGCAAGTCGACCACCGCCCGTGTGCTGCAGGCCCTGCTCGCCCGCTTCGGCCACCACCCCCGCGTCGACCTGGTGACCACCGACGGTTTCCTGTACCCGAACGCCGAGCTGATGCGGCGAAAGATCATGCACCGCAAGGGCTTTCCCGAGAGTTACGATCGCCGGGCGCTCATGCGGTTCGTCACCGCGGTCAAGTCGGGCGCCGATCAGGCGTCCGCCCCGGTGTACTCACACCTGATCTACGACATCGTGCCCGGCGAGAAGGTTGTCGTCCGGCACCCCGACATCCTGATCATCGAGGGCCTCAACGTCCTGCAGACCGGGCCGGCCCTGATGATCTCGGACCTGTTCGACTTCTCGGTGTACGTCGACGCCCGTATCGAAGACATCGAGCAGTGGTACGTGTCGCGGTTCCTGGCGATGCGCGCCGGCGCCTTCGCCGATCCGCAGTCGCACTTCCACCACTACTCGACACTGACCGACGAGCAGGCCATCTTCGCCGCGCGCGACATCTGGCAATCGATCAACCTGCCCAACCTGATCCACAACATCCTGCCGACCCGGCCGCGGGCCACCCTGGTGCTGCGCAAAGACGCCGACCATTCGATCAACCGGCTGCGCCTCCGCAAGCTATAGCCCATTTCCCGCGAGCGGCCGTGTCTGTACGCCGACACGCGGTCTGTCGCGTACATTTTGCGGCCGCTCGCGGGCAGTGAACGTCCAGCTCAGGCGCGGCGGACGCCCTGGTACTGCAACTCCGCCATCGCCAGCGTGTACACCGCACTGACGATCATCATGGCCACTCCCGTCGCCGTCAGCGGCCAGACGTCGTCGACCACGGCCAGCACCGCGGCGATGGTGAAGACCACGTTCGCGATCGCCACCGCGATGCCGGGACGCCGCACCGCCGCCATGGTCGAAAGCCCGTAGACGCCGACACCGTAGACGACGAGGACCGCGGCCAGTACGTAGACGGCCGACTGCGGGATGCCCGACTCCGACGCGACCGCGCCGGCCGCGGCCGCCAGAATGACGCCGCCGGTGCCGCTGATGAGGGCATCGGCGCGCAGGGCCAGCCGCAGCAGACGATCGGAGCGGACGCGGGCGGGTGAGGTGATGGTGGTCATGGAGTTGCCTTTCGTTGGAGGGGATGAAGGCCGGTGCGGGGACGTCTACTGCAACCTCTGTCAGTGACGCCCCCGCCCGGCGGGAAGGGAGTCACGCCAGACGGCGCACTCCGAGGTATTGCAGCCAGGCGCAGCCCAGGCCCACAGCCATGACTGCCAGCACCAGAACGTTGCCTGCCGCGGTCAGTGGGAGCACTCCGGATGCCAGCACACCGAGCACTACGGCGGTGCCGATCAGGTTGCCGATCAGCACCCCCCGCCCGACGCGCCGAATCTTGGGGACGGCCGCCAGGACGTACAGAGCAAACCCCCAGACGACCAACACCGCGCCGATGATCCATTCGGACGTCGCCGACAACCCCGACAACCGGGACAGCGGATCAGCGGTGAACGCCATCAGCAGGCCGGTGAGCGAGCACAGCGTGCCGTCGACGCGGAGGGCGAAGCGGAGCAGGGAATCGGAACTGTCGGACAGTGGTCGGGTGTGGAGCCCGGGGTTGATTGCGGTCATGGCGGTCGCTCCTTGCGGTGCCGGTGTGGGGACACCCATGACACTGCTCGGACCGCGCTGCCCGGTCTGCACAAAACACTGCCAGTTACTGCCAGGCACTGCCAACCGCAGGTCAGCGCCGTGAAGCGTTCAGGTCAGCGTCGACACCGGGGTACCGCGCAAGTCGGCGGCGATCACGCGGGCCGCCGCGTTCTGCCAGTTGTGCAGCGACCGCTGCGGCACCTCGGTGACGAACCACTGCCAGGCCTGGCGCGCCACGGGATCCAGCCCGGCCGCCGTCGCGTTCTGCGCGTACGCCCGTACCCCGACGACGTACGGGAAGTACAGCGAGTTGTAGTGGCGCCACTGCTCGGTGGTGCCGAAGTCGCCGGCATCGCGGGGTTTGAGCGCCGCGATGCGGTCGGCCAGCAAATCCTTGAGTTCATTGGCGCGCTCGAGCGGCTGGTCGGGGGCGCCGCGCCGGGCCAGTCTGTCGTCGATCACGGGCAACGTCGTCAGCGGTGACGCGACGAGTTTGGACAGGTCGGCGTAGTGGCCGAGGGCGCGACGAGTCAGCCGCACGAAGGTCTCGTCGTCGATGTGGTCCAGTGGGTTCGTGGCCCGCAGCGGCAGGGCCGCCTCGGTACGACGCAGCGCGGCGCGGTCGGCTCGCAGGCCCGGTTCGCGCGCGAAGGCCAGCCGGTCCAGCAGCCCGGACAATGGATCGGCCAGCACGTTGATGGCGATCGCCACCGCGAGGCTGGTGAACAACAACACCATGAGCGCCAGGTGCTCACCGGTGACCGCCAGGCCGATCAGCACCTGACCACCGAACAGCACCGCCACCGCCATGCTGCCGACCAGCGACCGGCGCATACCCGCGCGCAGCGCCTGTCCTTCGTCGAAGGCGTCCCACCACGCCACCGCGATACCGAGCAGCAGCACGTCGAAGGCGGCGGACGCCAGCACCAGCCAGCTGGGCAACAACCCCAACGGGATCAGCAGAATCGCGTTGCCGAGTCCGAAGAACAACGTCGCAGCCACCACCGGCGGCACGATCTTGCGCGACGACGCACCGCGGCGCAGCCGCCGCACCGCCAGCACGAGGGCGCCGAACGCCGACAGGGCGATGGCCCCGACCATCACCCAGTGCCCCGGTCGCAGCGGCGGGTGCACACCACCGGAAATCCCGGCTCCGACCAACGCGATGGACGCCACCACAGCGACGACGAAGAAGCCCCACCGGCTCCGCGCCGAATCGACGGACCGGGACAACTCGAGCAGCACGGTGAGCCAGGCGATGCCGGGCAGCACGGCCAGGTACGCCTCGATGTGACTGAGTGGGCCGGTCGGTGCGTCGCCGGCCAGCCGGATCGCGTCGACCGCGACCACCACGGCGAAGCTGCACAGTCCGAACGCCGACCACGCCAGCATCGGCTTGCGGGGATCGCGCGCGAGCAGGTACAACCCCAGCCACCAGCTCAGGGCGAAGACCACTGCCGACAGCGCAGCCATGTCTTCAGTTTGGCACGAACGCTATTTTCCGTAGCGACGGTTTCGCAGCGCGTAGTCGCGCAGTGCCCGCAGGAAGTCCACGCGCCGGAAGGCCGGCCAGTGCGCGTCGGTGAACCACATCTCCGAGTAGGCGCTCTGCCACAACAGGAATCCGCTGAGTCGCTGCTCCCCCGAGGTGCGGATGACGAGGTCCGGGTCGGGCTGGCCGGAGGTGTAGAGGTTCTCCGAGATGGCGTCGACGGTGACCGACTCGATGAGCTCCTCTGCCGTCGCACCGTTGGCCAGTGCCTTGCTCAGCAGGGTGCGGACCGCGTCGGCGATCTCCTGGCGGCCGCCGTAACCGACAGCGACGTTGACGTGGAACGAGCCGGCGCCGCTGCGCTCGGCGGTCGACTCGACGGCGTCGCGCAGCCGCTTGGCCGGTTCCTCACCGAGCAGCTCCAGGTCGCCGACGGTACGCACGGTCCACTGCTTGTCGGGCGCACAGATCTCTTCGACGACGTCGGTGATGATCTCGATCAGCGGCGCCAGCTCCTGCGGGTCGCGCTGCAGGTTCTCGGTGGAGAGCAGGTAGATCGTCGCCATCTCGACACCGGCCTGCTGGCACCAGCGCAGCACTTCGGCGATCTTGGCGGCGCCCATGCGGTAGCCGTAGCTGACGTCGTCGTGACCTGCCTCACGTGCCCAACGCCGGTTTCCGTCGCACAGCACCGCAATATGGCGTGGCAGTTGCGCTTTCGATTGCGCAAGCTCCTGGCGCAGCCGCAGCTCATAGAGCCGGTACGCCGGTTCCTTGAGGCGCGGAGGAATGATGTCCACGAGAAACCAGACTACTGTGGACTTCTGGGTATCCCATGGCTGTTAGTGGAGGACCGTCGCAGTTGGAGGAACATTGACCGCTCCGAGCAATACAGATCCGGCCGCCACCAACCCGGCTCCTGCACCGTCGAACATGACCAAGCCCTACCGCGCTGCCGCAGTGCTCCGCCACTCGGATTCGCTGCCGGACGTCGTGGTGGAGAGCGTCGTCGAGTTCTTCGGCAAGCCGCGCGCACGTGGCTGGATCCACGTGTACTCGGCGGTGGTCGCGTTCTTTGCCGGTGCCGCACTGGTTTCGGTGTCGTGGGCCATGCAGGGCACTCGCGCGGGTTTGGCGACGTTGCTCTACACCTTCACCATCGTCGCGATGTTCACCGTCAGCGGCACGTATCACCGGGTGAACTGGAAGTCGGTGAAGTCGCGCACCTGGATGAAACGCCTCGATCACTCGATGATCTTCATCTTCATCGCGGGCAGCTACACGCCGTTCGCACTGCTGGCGGTTCGCACCGACGGCTGGCTGCTGTTCTGGATCGTGTGGGGCGGCGCGCTGGCCGGGGTGGCCCTCAAGATGCTGTGGCCGACGGCGCCGCGCTGGCTCGGCGTGCCGCTGTACATCCTGTTGGGCTGGGTCGCGGCCTGGTTCATCGGCCCGATCCTGGAAGGCGCGGGCGTCACGGCGGTCGTGCTACTGATCGTCGGCGGCGCGCTGTATTCGATCGGCGGCGTGCTCTACGCGCTCAAGTGGCCCAACCCGTGGCCCCGGACGTTCGGACACCACGAGTTCTTCCACGCCTGCACCGCGGTAGCGGCCATCTGCCACTACATCGCGATGTGGTTCGCCGTCTTCTCCTAGGGATTTGTGCACGATTTTCCGCGGTAGGCGCGGAAAATCGTGCACAAATCGCTAAAGCTGGGTGACGTTCGCGGGGCCCCAGTACGCCTTCATCGACGTGATCTTGGCCTCGGCGTCGAAGTTCATGGTGCTGATGATGTCGATGCGCATCGCGCTGTTGACGGTCAGGGTCCAGTAGAACGCGGCCTCGTGGCCGCAGACCCGCAGCGTGTGCAGTTCGTGGGAGTTCTTGGTGCCCGCGATGTTCGAGTAGAAACCGTGGATCGTCTGACGGCCGACATGCACCTCACCACCGACCGGGTCCTCGATGGCGGCATCGACGGCGTACAGCTCCGCGATCCCGTCTGCGTCGGCGACGTCGACGAGGTCCAGGTAGCGGTTGACGTTTTCGGTGATCTGCTCAGCGCTGGGCATGCGCCGCACGCTACACGGCCGCGCCGAGGGCAGCGGCGAGGTCCCCCGCCGTCGTGACCGGAAGGTTGCACACGTGGCCGCGACAGACGTACGCGGCGTCCTGACCGTTCACCCGGCCGCGGCCTTCCAGCAACGTCGACGACCCCTCCGGACCGCCGACGACGACAGCCCCGCCGGGAGCGAATCTGCGTGCCGCACCGAGCAATTCGGAATCCGGGTCGGCGCAGGCCACCGCGATCTGGATGGGGCCGCGGACGGCCGCTTCCGTGACCGCCAACCAGTGTCCGCCGCCGCGCGGCGAGCGGGCCAGGATCGGGGTCGCCGAGGCCAGGGTGGCGGCAGCCGCATTGATGTATCGCTCAGGCTCGGCGGCCAGGTGCGCGAACGTCAGCAGCGCCTCGGCGACCAACGACGCGCCCGCCGGCGTCGCCCCGTCGACCGGGTCCGCGGGACGCACCAGCAGGGCCTCGGCGTCGTCCGCGGTGTCGAACCAGCGACCGCCGCGGTCGGGGTCGGTGAAGTGTGTCAGCGCGGTGTCGAGCAGTCCGTGTGCGGCGTCGAGCCATGACTGCTCGCCGGTCACCTGATGCAGGGTCAACAAACCGGTCGCCAGGGCCGCGTAGTCCTCCAGGATCCCGACACTGTCGCCGACGACGCCCCCGAGGCTGGCCCGGCGCAACCGGCCGTCGACCAGATGCAGGTCCAGCAGCCGACGCGCGCAACCCGTTGCGGCATCGAGGAATTCGGACTCTCCGAGCGCGACGGCGGCTTCCGCCAGGGCCGTGACGGCGAAACCGTTCCAGGCGGTGACGACCTTGTCGTCGCGACCCGGTTGCGGCCGCAGTTCCCGCGCGGCCGTCAACTTCGCACGGACCTGCTCGAAGCGCGCGGCGTCGTCGGGGTCGGCGAGCAGCTGCAGCACCGAGCTGCCGTGCTCGAAAGTCCCGGCCGCGGTGACCTCGAAGAGTGAAGCGGCCCAACGGCCGTCATCGTCACCCAGTACCGACACCAGCTCGGCGGGCGTCCACACGTACGTCAGGCCCTCATGCCCGGCGGTGTCAGCGTCCAGCGACGAGACGAACATACCGCCGTCACCGAGGCCATCGATGATGAACCGCGCCGTCTCGACGGCCACCTTGCGCGCCAACGGGTTTCCCGTCAGCCGCGCCCAGTGCGCGTACACCCGCAGCAGCAAGGCGTTGTCGTACAACATCTTTTCGAAATGCGGCACCACCCATGAGGCGTCCACACTGTAGCGGGCAAAGCCGCCCGCCAGTTGGTCGTAGATGCCGCCACGGGCCATCGCGGTGCAGGTACGTTCCACCGCGTCGAGTGCGGACCCGGTGCGTTCGTGGTGCCGCAGCAGGGCTTCCAGCAATGCCGAGGGCGGGAATTTCGGGGCTCGACCGAAGCCGCCCCGCGGCAGGTCCTCGTCACGCAGCACCGCGGCGACGGCGTGGTCGCACAGTTCGGGAGAAGGCGCGGGGCCGCCGGAGGGCAGCCCGGACGACATCTTGCGGAGCTCCGTGGCGATCTGGTCGGACGCGTCTTCGACCTCGGCCCGCCGGTTCCGCCAGGTGTCGGTCACCGCCGAAAGCAGCTGCAGGAAGCCGGCTTTCGGATAGTAGGTCCCGCAGAAGAAGGGCCGGCCGTCGGGCGTCAGGAAGCACGTCATGGGCCAGCCACCCTGACCCGTCATCGCGACGGTGGCACTCATGTAGATCGCGTCGAGGTCGGGTCGTTCCTCCCGGTCGACCTTGATGCACACGAAATTGTCGTTGGCCACCGCAGCGACATCCGAGTCCTCGAAGGACTCGTGCGCCATCACATGGCACCAGTGGCAGGCCGCGTAGCCGATGGACAGCAGGATCGGCACGTCGCGGGCGGCGGCCTCGGCCAGCGCCTCCGGTGTCCACTGCTGCCAGTGCACCGGGTTGTCGGCGTGCTGGCGCAGGTACGGGCTGGTGGCGGAGCCGAGTGCGTTCACCGGGCGCCGATCAAGCGGTGAGGTACGAGCCGCGATGAGAAGCCCGGTGCATCAGACATTGCCATCTCTGGAGTCTGACCCAGCTTCCGGCTTGCCCGCATCCTCGTGCCCAGCATCGGCCGTCGGCGCATCGTGCGGCACGCCGCCGACAGTCCCGTCGTCGACCGCCTGATCCGGTTCGGGATGCGCGGGGTCGAAGGACTCGGGCAGCTTGCGCAGGTG
>Ga0265327_10003979_pt1 | contig 13480 bp, 13 predicted proteins | sample 41621metaG_FD_202089 | JGI IMG/M metagenome (GOLD analysis project Ga0265327, IMG submission 202089) | Rhizosphere microbial communities from Carex aquatilis grown in University of Washington, Seatle, WA, United States - 4-16-21 metaG | ecosystem: Host-associated > Plants > Roots > Rhizosphere... | reverse complement strand
TCAAGCAGTTCCGGCGCGTCGCCACCCGCTTCGAGAAGACCGCCAGGAACTATCTCGCCATCGTCACCCTCGCCGCCATCGTCCTATGGCTGCGCTAAATGTCCACAGATCCTAGAGCGGGTCGAGGAAAAGTGGGAACCGGCTTTCCGCCCGCGACCCGCTCCAAATGTTTAGAATCGATCACGTTTCTTGGCATTGGATCGACTCGATCCAATGCCAGCGTGATCTAGAGCGGGTCAGGCGGGTTCCAGCGGAATCCATACGCTGAGGCCGCCGAGCCCGGTCGCCGGGTCGAAGGTCGGGTTGTGGCGTTCCAGGCTGGGCGCCGCGGCCGGCGCCAGGCCCAGGTCGGCCAGGCCCGCGGCGGCCAAACCCTCGGGGGACAGGGCGCGGTCCCAGATCGCGGCGTAGGTCGCCCGGATCGTCGACACATGACCGCCGTGGTCGAAGACCGCATAGGCGCGCGCCGGCAGCCGCAGGCGCTTGAAGCCCGGCGGCAGGTCGGCAGGGTCGGGGTCCTCCGCCGCGCACAGATAGTCGAACCGGCCGGCGGCGTCGGCGGGCCCCAGCACGCCGATGGGAATCGGCCGCGCGCCGGTCAGCCGCCCGAAGTCGGGCATGAACGCGCGCCACTGCGCCGGTATGCCCTCCAGGGCGCCGAAGGCGTGCCGGTGGGACAGCCCGACGGCCAGAGACGGGCCGCAGCGCCGCACGACCGGCGGAGCCAGCGGCGCCGGCGATTGCGTATCGGCCCAGCCGATCTCGGCCAGGGCCAGGCCCTCGACCGTTCCTGAACGGCGCACCGCCTCGGGGGTCAGGCCGAACGCGCGCCGGAACGCTCGGGAGAAGGCCTCGTGCGAGCCGTAGCCGGCGGCGAGCGCCAGGCTCAGGATGTCAGGCGCGCCTTCCGCCAGGGCTCTGGCCGCCTCGCTCAGCCGCCGGGCGCGCACATGGGCCATCACCGGCGTTCCCGTCGCCTCGCCAAAGGCGTGCGCCAGGTGATGCCGGCTGACCCCGCAGGCGCGGGCGATCTCGGCCAGCCCAAGGCCGGGTCCGAGATTCCGGTCGATCACCCAGAGGGCGCGGCGGGTCAGCGACATGGTCCGGCAAGGTTGGGTCAGGGCGCAACCGCGATCAAGCGGGGCCCCGTCCGCCGCGCTAGACCAGGGCCACGCAAGGGAGAGCGACCATGGAACACAGGACGGCGCGCGCGCTGCTGGAGCGGCTGCGGACCCGCGAGGTCTCGGCGCTGGAGCTGACCGACGCGGCCATCGCCGCCATCGAGGCCGGCGACGGCCCCCTCAACGCCGTGGTGGTGCGCGACTTCGACCGCGCCCGGGCCGCGGCCAAGTCGGCGGACGCGTCGCGGGCGGCCGGCGATGCGCGGCCTCTGCTGGGCCTGCCGATGACGCTCAAGGAAGCCTTCAACGTCGCCGGCCTGCCCACCACCTGGGGCCTGCCGGGGACGCCGGCCATTCCCGTCCGCCAGGACGCGGTGGTGACGGCGCGGCTCAAGGCGGCCGGGGCGGTGATCCTCGGCAAGACCAACGTCGCCACCATGCTGGGCGACTGGCAGAGCGCCAACCCGGTCTATGGCGTCACCCGCAATCCGTGGGACCTGGCCCGCACGGCCGGCGGGTCTTCCGGCGGCGGCGCGGCGGCGGTGGCGGCGGGCTTCGTCAGCCTGGAGTTCGGGTCTGATTTGGCCTCGTCCCTTCGCGCCCCGGCGGCCTTCTGCGGCGTCTACGCCCACAAGCCGTCCTGGGGGATCGTGCCGCAACGCGGCTTCGCCTCGCCCGGCGTCCCCGCCGACGGGCCCCAGCCGGCCATCGACCTGTCGGTGCTGGGCCCCCTGGCGCGCAGTCCCGGCGACCTGGCCCTGGCGCTGCGCACGGTCGCCGGCCCGGACGACCGGGAGGCGGCGGCCTGGCGGCTGGACCTGCCCGCGCCCCGCCACGCCGCGCTGAAGGCCTTCCGCGTGCTGGTGCTGGACGAGCATCCCCTGCTGCCCACCGCCGGCGACATCCGCGCCGCCCTGGCCGCCCTTGCGTCCGACCTGGAGCGGGCGGGCTGCCGCGTCGGGCGCGGCGGCCCCGGCCTGCCGGACCTGGCGGCGACCGCGGCGCTGCAGATGGAGCTGATGATGGCCCAGTTCTCCGCCGACACGCCGGACGACGCCTATGCCGCCGCCAGGGCGGCGGCCGAGACCGCCGACCCCCGGTCCGGCGATCCGGGCGCGGCGTCCCTCAGGGGCCAGGCGCTCAGCCACCGCGACTGGATCCGGGCCGATCGCCGCCGCTTCGCCGACGCCCGCGCTTGGCAGGGGGTCTTCGCCGACTGGGATGTCGTCGTCTGCCCAGCCATGCCCACCGCCGCCTTCGCCCACGACGCGCGGCCGTTCGACAGCCGCACCCTGCTGGTGGACGGCCAGGCGGTTCCCTATTCGGCTCAGGCCCTGTGGGGGACCCTGGCCACCGTGGCGGGCCTGCCGGCCACGGCCGCGCCCCTGGGCCTGTCGTCCGAAGGCCTGCCGATCGGCATGCAGATCATCGGCCCCTATCTGGAGGACTTCACGACCCTGGCCTTCGCCGAAGCCCTGGAGGGCGCCTTCGGCGGCTTCACCCCGCCGCCCGGGCCATCGAGCGCCGGCCGCTAGACGCGGCGCCTCCGACGAGCGGGGCGGTCAGGCCCCGCCGCACAGGTGTTCGGCGTCGGGCAGGGCCCAGCCCATCAAGGTGCGCAGGTCCCCGACTGCATAGACCTTGCCGCGCTCGTCCCCCTTGGGACAGTCCTGCGGCAATGACGCCAGGCAGACGATCGCCGTGTCGCCGGCGCGCGAGCGTTCCACGCCGGGCACGAGCTCGTAGCTGACCCCCTGGGCGCCGTTGGCGAAGCGGGCCGCGCTGCCACTCGTCGGCTCGCCCTCGAAGCGATAGGTCTTCTCGGTCTCGGTGGTCAGGCTGCACTGGCCGACGGCGCGGGGCAGCCGTCCGGGCATCGCCGCCGCGCCGCGCATCCACTCCAGCCGCGCTCGCAGGAAGGCCGTCAGGCAGGCCCGGTCGCCGCCGCAGCCGGCGTCCCGCGCCTTCAGCCAGGCCCTCTGTTCCTGGCGCACCCCGGCATCGCGCGCCAGCCGCGCCGCATAGGCCTCGCCCAGGGCCCGGTCCAGCTCGGACAGGCGCGCATCTTGGCAGATGGCCTTTTCGGCGGCCGTCCCTGCCTTGGCGCAGTCGAACGAGGCGGCTGGCGCGGCGAGGGCGGCGCGCTCCGGCATAGGCCAGGCCATGAAGCCGGCGATCGCCAGGGCCAGGGCGGCGGCGCCCAGGCTGGCGCCTTTGCGATCGGTCATGCGGCGTCCCCGGCATCCAACGGACGCGCGCATCCTTCCGCCCGGGCGGGCGGGTATCAAGCCCCTTGACGGAGCGCGCGCCGGATCAGCGCCAGTAGAGCCAGGTCGCCTGGGCGACGGCGCCCAGCAGGGTCACGAACATCGCCGTGCATCCGGCGGCGAACAGCCGGTCCGCCATCGAAACCGGGGCGATCGCCTTGGCTTGCGGCATGGGAGGCCTCCTTCCGGCCCGAGCCCTCGCGGCCCGACGCCTGCGGACAAGGCTAACGCCGTCTCCGCCTGGCCGCCGACGCCTTGCGGCCAATCCTGGCCGGCGGCCCGCTCGGCGCCCGCCTTTTGGGCGCCCGCGCGCCAGACTGACGCTCCAGCGGCAGTCCGGCGGCCGAAACCGCAACGCTCTGCGCAGGCCTGCGCCGGTATGACGTCAGGCCTCGCCGCGGGCGGGCTCGATCTCCAGCGCCTTGTCGTCCAGGTTGGCCGCGCCTTCGCGCAGGATGCCGGCCTGCAGCTTGAGCAGCCGCCGCTGGAACGACCGGGGCAGGGTGTCGGCGCGATCCTTCAGGGCCTCCGCGGCGCTGCGCGCGCGGGCCGCGCTGGCGCGCAGTTCGGCAGCTTTGCGGACGTCGTCGTCGATCATCGGATCCTCGTCTCGAAACACGTCAATGATCCCCCCGGCCGGGGTTGTCCGCAAGCGGGAGCGAAAGCCTGCTGACATCCATGGGCGGGAATGAGGCGCCCACTGTGGGCGCGCGCGGGTCGCGTCGTCTTGAATATCAGTCGCACCGGGCTGGGGGGCCTGACGCATGATCGCCGATATCCTGGCCGGGACGCGCCGCCGCGCGCCGGCCGCCGACGCGCACGGTCCGCCCCAGGGGGGGCTCGACGCTGTGATCGGCCTGCTGGCCTGCGCCGCGCCGGCCGCTCGCCGCCGCCTGCTGGACGTGCTGCTGCGGGCCGCGGCCGAGGGGTTCTAGAGCCGCCGGACGGATCGCCACGCGCCGCTCGCCACCGCCGCGCCCCGATGATCTAATGGCGGCCTTCGCGCGTAGACCGGATGTCGCCATGCGCCCTTTGCTTGCACCCGCCTTCGCCCTGGCTGTCGCCGTGGGCGCCGCCACTGTCGCCCACGGGGAAGCGGGGCTGTCTCTGGCCCCCGCCTTCGCCAAGGCTCCGGCGCCGGGAACGAAGCCGGCCGGCCTGAAACTGCCGCGCCCGGGCGCCGACTTCGCCCTGTCCTATTCCGCGGCCGCCGGCGCCGGCCACCCCAGCCAGGGCCGCACCGCCCTCGATCGCCGCGTCGGCGACGGCCTCAACGCCTCGGTCGGCTACCTCTGCGGCATCGACCGCTACGCCCCCGATTCCTACCAGCACGGCGGCGGCCCGGACTCCGGCTACGGCCACAAGGGCACCTTCCTCGGCGCCAGCCTGGGCTATTCGTTCAAGTAGGCGGGAAGGTCCCTGGTGGAGCCGAGGGGAGTCGAACCCCTGACCTCCTCATTGCGAACGAGGCGCTCTACCAACTGAGCTACGGCCCCCCTGCCCAGGGTCGGGAGGAGCGGCGCACATAAAGGCCAGGCCCGGGGGGTGTCAAGGCGCGCCCTTGGGCGAGGCCGTAGGCGCAGCCGCGGTCGGCGGCGGCGCCGAGCTTGCAGGGGGCGGCGGGGGCGGATACCAAGCGCTGCCTCGTCTCACGTCGAGTGTTCAGGGCCGAGAGTTCAGGGACGTCCATGCACGCCATCCTCGATTTCGCCGAATACGTTGTGCAGGCGATCCTGCAACTCCTGCTGTGGATCGTGATCCTCTATGCGCTGGCCTCGACCCTGATCTCGTTCGAGATCATCAACCTGCGCAACCGCTTCGCCTATTCCATCTGGCGGGCGCTGGAGGCGGTGGCCCTGCCCATGCTGCGGCCGATCCGGCGGATCATGCCGCGGACGGGGCCCGTGGACTTCACCCCCTTCGTGTTCGTCATCCTGGTGATCGGGGTCAGCAACTTCCTGATCCCGGCCCTGTTCCGGTGGCTGCACGCCCTGGCTGGACCGATTGCGTATTAGCGTCAGGCTGACGCCCCGGGGCGGGCGCGACGCGCTGGAAGGCTGGGCCCGCGACGACGCCGGCCGCGCCTATCTGAAGGCCCGGGTCCGCGCCGCCCCCACCGAGGGCGAGGCCAACGCCGCCCTGGAAGCCCTGATCGCCAAGGCCGCCGGCCGGCCGCGCTCGGCGGTGCGGGTGGTCTCAGGCCAGACGGCGCGCCTGAAGCATGTGGAAATCGACGGGCTCGACGAGGCCGACGGCGCGCGGATCTTCGGCACGCCGGACGCCTGAAGACGGGACCGCCCGGCCGTCGGCCCTAGTGGGACACCGCCTCCAGCGAGCGGCCGGCGGTGCGCGGGCCGAAGACGCCGATGGCGATCACCACCACGCCCATCGCCCCGGCGATGAAGGCGAACACCCCGGCCGAGCCGAAGGCCCCCAGCAGGGCGGCGATGATCAGGCTGGAGAACACCGTCGACAGCCGGCTCCAGGAATAGACGAAGCCCACCGCCCGCGCGCGGATGCGGGTGGGGAACAGCTCGGCCTGGTAGGCGTGATAGGCGAAGGACAACAGGTTGTTGGACAGGGTGATGGCGACGCCCAGCGCGATCAGGGCGGCCGGGGCGCTCTGGCGGGCGAACAGCAGGCCGAAGACGGCCGTGCCGATGGCGGCCGCGGCGATCTGGTGCTTTCGCTCGAAGCGGTCGGCGAAGAGGCTGCACAGCAATGGCCCGGCCGGATAGGCGAAGGCGATGATGAAGGAATACTCCAGCGACTTGGTCACCCCCTGGCCCTGGGCCGCGATCAGGGACGGCGCCCAGTTGCCGAAGCCATAGAAGCCGATGGTCTGGGCGGCGTTGAACACGCTCAGCATGATCGTCCGGCCGAGGTATGGCGGGCGGAAGATGTCGAGGAATGCGCCCCGCGGCTCGCCCGCCCCCTTGGCCGCCGCCCCCGGCGCCGGGGTCGACCCGGCCGCGACCGGCGCCGCCAGGGGCCGTCCCGTCTCGCGTTCCGCGCGCGCCTCGATGGCGTCCACCACGACGTCGGCCTCGGCCAGGCGTCCCCGCTGGGCCAGCCAGCGGGGGGATTCCGGCAGGCCCAGGCGGATGAACCACACTCCCACGGCCGCCGCCGCGCCCAGCAGCATCACCCAGCGCCAGCCGGCGACGCCCAGCGGCGCCAGGGGCAGCAGCCGCCAGCAGGCGAAGGCCACGATCGGCACGGCCGCGAACTGGATCGACTGGTTGATGGCGAAGGCCCGCCCGCGCAGGTTCGGCGGGGTGATCTCGGTGACATAGGCGTCGATGGTCACCAGCTCGACGCCGATGCCGACGCCGGCGATGAAGCGCCACAGATCCAGGCCCAGGGCGTCCGACTGGCAGGCCATCACCAGGGTCGCGGCGGTGTACCAGATCAGCGAGGCGGTGAAGATCGCGCGACGCCCGAACCGGTCGGCCACCTGGGAAAACACCAGGGTGCCGATGAACAGGCCCGCGAAAGTGGCGGCCGCGAAGGTGGCCTGGTCGGTGAGGCCCAGGAACCCCTTTGAGCCGGCGTGGAACACCCCGGCCCTGATCAGGCCCGGCGACACATAGGCCGTCATCATCAGGTCGTAGAATTCGAAGCAGCCGCCGAGCGAGATCAGCACCACCAGCCGCCACACGGCCCAGGTCGAGGGCAACCGGTCCAGGCGGGCCGCGATGGCCGCGGCGCTGTCATCCCCGCTCATGCTTGTCCCGCCGTTCCGTCCCGACGGCCTTAGTGCCCCGCCGGCCCCTCTGCTGTCATCCCGGAATCCGCGTCGGCGGGCGCCCGGAGCCGCGGCCAGCGCCGGGGCCTGCCGCGAACGTCCGGCGACGGTCTATCGCTGCAGCTTCACCTGGCGCGACGCGCCCGAATTGCCGACCCCGTTGGGCACCGGCACGCCGGAGCCGGCGTAGTTGGCGTTGATCACCAGGTTCGGGCTGCCGGTCATCTGGATCGACTTGGCGACGATCACGGTCCAGGCGGACTGGTCGGCGACGCGGTTGTTGGCGCCGGTCACCTGCAGGACGGCGTTGGGGGCGTAGACCGTCCCTTCCAGGCGCCGGGCGCTGGTGCTGGAAATGCTGAAGGCGCCGACGTTGTTGCGGGTGGTGACGATCACGAACCCCGCGTAGGGGCCGCTGCGCGCGCCGGTCAGGTCGATCACCGAGCTGTCGGAGAACTGGAACTGGGCCGTGTTGTCGAAGACCAGGGTGACGTTGGTTCCGGTCAGCACCGAGTTCTGCTGCATCTGCAGCGACCCGTTGCGGAAGTAGTAGGTCCCACCGGACTGCAGTTGCAGGGTCTGGCCGGCCCGCACGGTGATGTTGCCGCAATAGGGGGTCGGCGTGGCCAGAAGGACGTTCAACCCGGCGGTCAGCGCCGGCGCGGGCGTGCAGATGTTGATCAGCGGCGGCTTGATGGGCATCGACGCGAAGGGATCGCCGATCGCCGGAGACCCGACCTGGGGCTGGGGCGAAATGGCCCCGGTCGCCGAGCCGACCGACTGGACCACCCCGGCGTTCAGGGCCGCCGATCCGGTCACCTGGATGTTTCCGTTGGACTGCACCAGGCAGGCGGCGGCCGTCGCCGCCGACTGGTTGGTCATCTGGATCGACGCGCCCGAGCCGCCGGACGCCAGCACGCAGAGCGGCGTCAGCCCCAGGGTCGCGGCCGTGGACTGGACATGGATGTCCCATCCGCCCGGCGGCAGCAGGTTGCCGAAGAAGGACGAGCGGTGGCCGTCGACCTTGACCGTCACCTGGGAGTTGTCGGGGCTGAAGCTGGTGCTGACCTGGAACGGCACGCGCTGGCGGACATTGGGAATCTGGCTCTGCACGAAGCCCACGGCCCGGGCCGAGATGCCCGACTGGGTTCCGACGCCGAGCTGCTTGGCCGCGTCCAGGGCGGCGGCGTCGGCGGCGTCCTGCATGGCCGAATGGTCCGACGACAGGCTGAACAGATCCATCGTCCCGCACGCCAGCAGGGCCAGGGTCGGGGCGGCCACGGCGAAGACGATGGCGGTCCCGCCGCGCCGGTCGCGCGGCCAGGCTCTGAACGCCGCCCAAAGGCGCGACCCGATCCCGCCGGCTGCGGGCCGGCTCGAGGGATCGCGGCGCGTTTCCATGTCGCGGATCAGGCCGCCGCGTCGGCCGGCGGCGACAGAACCTCGTCGGCGATGCGGGCGAAGTCGGCCGCCAGGGGCCGCAGCGACGGCTGCTGGCTGAGCGCGGCGGTCAGGAAGCGCGAGCTTTCCAGCGCCAGCCGCTCGAGTTGCCGCGAAAGCTGGGTCTCGTCGGCCTTCTCCCGGGCCGCCAGAAGCTGCGCCTCGCCGGCGGCGGCGCGCTGGACATAGCGGATCTGATAGCTGAGCAGCCGCCAGTTCAGCGGCTTGACCACGAAGGAGGTGGCGCCCGCCGAGAAGGCCCGGTCGACGGCGCCCACGTCCTCGCGCCCGGTGACCACGATCACCGGCAGGCGGCCCCAGGTCTCGCTGGCGCGCAGGCGCTGCAGCACCTCGAAGCCGTCCATGTTGGGCATCTCGAGATCGAGCAGCATGATGTCGGGCTGGAAGGCCTCGATGACCCTCAGGGCCTCTTCCCCGTCGGCCGCGGTCGCAACCGTGGCGTGCTCAGTGGTAAGATTAACAACCGCGAATTCGCGCAGGATCGGATCATCATCCACGAAGATGATCTTCAGGGCGTCCTGCAGGACGTAAAAGAACGTACCGTCTTTCTCGGGCGGTGACGACATCGGGTAATCGGCTTCTGCACAGGATTGGACCCCTTCATTAAACCGGCAGTCATTAATCCCGCGTAACCCGTTGGGGTTCTGGGGAAACGGGGTCGTTCAACTTGTCGGACAGTGCGTCGCAACCGGCCCGTCGTCGGCGGTCGATCCGAGGCAAGCTCACGGCTCTGGTGCTGGCCTCGGTGGGCCTGGCGGTGGCGCTGGTGGCCGGGATTTCCGCCGTGCGGGATGGTCAACGCGACACCGCCCTGGCCATGGACCGCCTGTCCGACACCGCCAAGGTCATGGCCTCGCTCAGCGGCGAAGCGGCCGTCGCCGGCGACCGGGTCCGCGCCTATGCGGTGATCCGCTCCATCGCCCAGATGCCGGACGTCGAATATGCCCGCATCTACGGCCCCACCGGCGCCCTTCTCGCCGAGACCGGCTCGGCCCAGCGCCTGACCCGCGACGTCAGCGGCCAGGCCGGCGCCCAGGGCTTCAGCCTCGCCCTGCTGCGCTCGCGAACGGCCGAGATGAGCGCGCCCATCACCTACGGCGGCCGTGAGGTCGGCAAGGTGCTGCTTTCCGGCAGGCTGAGCGACGGCCGCGAACGCCTGCTGTCCAGCCTGCTGATCAGCCTGGGCGCGGCCCTGGCGGCGGCGATCGCCGGCCTGGCCGTGGCGGCCCGCCTGCAGCGCGGCGTCTCCGGCCCGATCGCCGCCCTGACCCGTTCGATGGCCGAGATCACCGAAAGCCACGACTACACGCGCGACGTGGCGGTGGCGGCGGACGACGAGGTCGCGGACCTGGTCGCCGGCTTCAGCCGCCTGCTCGACGAGGTCCGCATCCGCGACCAGGCCCTGGCCGAACACCTGGCCGGGCTGGAGCGCACCGTCGCGGAACGCACCGCCGACCTCAACGAGGCCAAGGAGGCGGCCGAGAACGCCAACGCCGCCAAGAGCGACTTCCTGGCCACCATGAGCCACGAGATTCGCACCCCGATGAATGGCATCATGGTGATGGCCGAGATGCTGGCGGCCGGCGACATGCCGCCCAAGCAGCGCCGCTTCGCCGAGGTCATCGCCAAGTCCGGCTCGAGCCTGCTGGCGATCATCAACGACATTCTCGACCTTTCGAAGATCGAGGCCGGCAAGCTGGAGCTGGAGCGCGCGCCCGTCGACGTCGGCGACGCCGTCGAGGACGTGCTGAGCCTGTTCTGGGAAAAGGCCCGCTCCAAGGGCCTGGACCTGGCGGCCTACATCGATCCGGCGACGCCCGCCCTGGTGGCCGGCGACGCCGTGCGGCTGCGCCAGGTGGTGGGCAACCTGGTCAACAACGCCATCAAGTTCACCGAGACCGGCGGGGTCATGGTGCAGGTCGCGCCGGCGCACGAGGGCCGCCTGCGCCTCTCCGTCCACGACACCGGCATCGGCATCCCCGCCGACAAGATCGACGGCCTGTTCGGCGCCTTCACCCAGGCCGACCAGTCCACCACCCGCCGCTTCGGCGGCACGGGCCTGGGCCTGGCCATCTGCAAGCGCCTGGTCGAGGCCATGGGCGGCGCCTTCAAGGTCACGTCCAAGGTCGGCCGCGGCTCGGTGTTCGCCTTCGAGATCCCGGTCGAGACCCTGGAGGACGCGCCGGCCTGGCCGCTGTTCGACGGCGACGAGGCGGCGGTGGCCGTGGCCGGCACGTCGACGCCGGCGGTCCTCAACCGCTACCTGAAGGCGGCCGGCTTCACCCTGCTGGACCTCGCCGCGCCCGCGCCGCGCCTGGTCGTCGCCGATCCCCAGGCCCTGAAGGCGGCCCCCCGCTCCGCGGCGCCGACGATCTGCATCGGCGAGTACGGCGATCCCGCGCCGGCGCAGTTGCAGCGCGAGGGCCACGCCGACCTGGTGCTGGTCCAGCCCCTGCGCCGGCGCGAGCTCGCCGCCGCCCTGGCCCGGGCCCACGCCGGCCAGTCCATCGCCGGCGCCCTGGACGACGACGATCGCGCCGCCGCCGTCGCCCTGCCCAGCTTCGCGGGACGCCGGGTGCTGGTGGCCGACGACAGCGCCGTCAACCGCGAGGTGGCCATGGAGGCCCTCTCGCGGCTCGGGATCGAGGTCGCCGTCTGCGTCGACGGCCAGGAGGCCGTGGACGCTGTCTTCGCCGGCGAGCGTTTCGACGCGGTGCTGATGGACGGCTCCATGCCCCGCATGGACGGCTATGACGCCGCCCGCGAGATCCGCCGCCGCGAGGCCGAGGGCGCCCTTCCCGCCACGCCGATCATCGCCCTCACCGCCCATGTGGTCGGCGCCGCGGCCGAGGCCTGGCGGGACGCCGGCATGGACGCGGTGCTGCACAAGCCCTTCACCCTGGCCGCCCTGGCCGAGACCCTGGGGCGGTTCATGGCCGCCGCCGAGGCTCCCGCCCCCACCGCCATGGCGGCGCCGCAGGCCGCGCCCGCCGCCCCGGCGCCCACCGGCCCCCTGGTCACCTCCGATCTTCTGGACCCCCAGGTGGCGGGCGAACTGGCCCGCATGGCGGCCATGGGCAAGGCGGACTTCGTCGACCGCGTGCGCCGACTCTATCGCGAGAACGCCCCCGAGGCCGTGCGGGCCGTCATCGACGGCTCGGTGGCCGGCGACGCCGAGGCCACCGCCAAGGCCGCCCACGCCCTGAAGTCCATGAGCCTGAACATGGGCGCGCGGGTGGTGGCCGAGAGCGCCGCCCGCATCGAGGCCCAGGCGCGCGAACTGGCCATCGTCAACGTCGACCAGGCCCAGATCCTGCACCGTCAGCTCCTGGCGACCCTGGACGTGCTGGACGGCTATCCGCCCACCAAGGGCGCGCCGCCCCCGCCCACCAGCGCCGACGCCGAGGAAAAGTCCCTGCTGGCCGACCTCGGCCAGGCCATCGCCAACAACGAGCTCAGCCTGGTCTATCAGCCGCAGTTCGACCGCGACGGCGAGCAGATCACCGGGGTCGAGACCCTGCTGCGCTGGAACCATCCGCAGCGCGGCTTCGTCAGCCCGGCCATGTTCATCCCCCTGGCCGAGCGCCATGGCATGATCGGCCCAATCACCCAGTGGGTGCTCGACCGGGCGATGACCGAGACCGAGGGCCTGGGCGACATCGTCATCAGCTTCAACGCCTCGGCCGTGGAGTTCGCCGACCCGTCCTTCGTGGACGAGCTGTCGGTGCTGATCGCCCGCCGGCGCTTCGACCCGCGCCGGCTTGAGATCGAGGTCACCGAGACCGCGGTCCTGGCCGAGGAGGACGAGGTCCGCCGCAACATGGCCCGCCTGCACGAGATCGGCCTGAAGATCGCCCTGGACGACTTCGGGGTGGGCTATTCGTCCCTCAGCCACCTGCGGCTGTTCCCCTTCGACAAGCTCAAGATCGACCGCGCCTTCGTCACCGGCTGCGCCGACAACGTCCAGTCGGCCACCCTGGTCCACGCGGTGGTGGCCATCGGCCGCTCCCTGGGGATGAAGGTGGTGGCCGAGGGGGTGGAGACCGAGGCCCAGCGCAAGTTCCTCAAGGTGGCCGGCGTGCACGCCATGCAGGGCTATCTCTTCGCCCGCCCCGAACCCATCGCCGCCCTGCGCGCCCGCCTGGGCGTCAGCGACGAGGCCCTCAGCGCCTGAGGGTCCGGCGGCCGGCCCTCAAAGGGCAGACCATGCCTCGCCAGAGGTGTTCCGACCGGTTTGGACCCCCCTGAAACACCGTAGATAACGGTGAACGGTTCATCCAGGTTTGGAAGATTCTTGCGCTCGGGGCTGGGAGGGTGGGCGATGGGTGCGGAACAGATAATGAACATTCGCGCCAATGTCGAGGCGGCGGGCCGCGGCGAGGCCCCTCACCGCGCCAGGGCGCCCAGGTCGACGCCATAGATCGCGGCGTTGCGCTGCATGTAGGCCGGCCGCGCCTCGATCGCCTCGCCGCGCAGGGCCGCCCCCAGCATGTCCAGGAAGGTGTGCCAGCCCATCATGTTCTGGGCCTCGAAGCGCTCCTGCACCGGCAGGTGGGTCAGGACCAGCCGCACCTGGCCGCCCTCCGGGGTCAGGTCGAAGGTCAGGTAGCTTTCCGGATAGGGCGAGACCGCTTGGCCCGCGTTCGCGTCGTCGGGGGCGAAGACGTTCCAGGTGTAGGCCAGCCGGGTAGACGGCCGCCACTGGGTGACGACGCCCCGGATGTGGCCGCCCATCAGGCTCACCGCCCCGCCCTCGCTTGGCGCGATGTGGCCGTCCTCGCCGTACCAGGCGGCCAGCTTGCCGGCCTGCGTCAGGTGCGCCCAGACCCTCTCCGGGGGACCGGGCAGCAGGCGTTCGAAGCGCACGGCGCAAACCTTGTAGG
>Ga0265327_10003978_pt1 | contig 13482 bp, 13 predicted proteins | sample 41621metaG_FD_202089 | JGI IMG/M metagenome (GOLD analysis project Ga0265327, IMG submission 202089) | Rhizosphere microbial communities from Carex aquatilis grown in University of Washington, Seatle, WA, United States - 4-16-21 metaG | ecosystem: Host-associated > Plants > Roots > Rhizosphere... | reverse complement strand
CGGGGGTGGCGTGCCGAGGATGACGGCGGCCTTTTTTAAAATGTCATTCTCCATGAGCAGATGGGCGTTCTGCTTGCGCAGGCGCCGCAGCGCCACGGCCTGTGCTTTGAAATCATCACTGTATCGCTTGCGGATCACGGTTCTCAATCGCTTCATTCCCTTATCCCGTGGTCTCATTTTTTAGCGCACCTCACACCACCTATTGCACGCGCAACTATGCCTACGCCCTGGAAGGCGCAGCTTCCGCTCATGGTCGCCGCCCTTCGCTACGCGGAAATCACCAGGGCCGTTTTCATTCTCGCGGGAGACGACAGCGCGGAGGTGACGCAGGCCGCGTCCCGCATCAAGGCAGACCTGGAGCGCATCGACATTCCATTTGAGCGGATCATTCTGGAAGTCGGCGACAACGAAAACGCCAAACACCAGAAGAAGAGCAACCTGGTCATCGCGCGCCTGCAGAATGCCGCCTGGCACACCGCGCGTCTGCATGGCGCGGACCAAGTTTGGAGCCTGGAGAGCGACATTCTTCCCCAGCCCAACACGCTGCGCACCATGATGGACGTACTGGCGCTGGATCGCGGCTGGTATGATGTGGCCTTCTGCACCTATCCGAACGCCGCCTTCCTCGGTGGCCGCGGCAATCCTTCCCGCTGGATCCTGCCCAGCGTCTATGAAGACGAGCGCGATCTCCCGGAGGACCTCCAGCAGCGCGTGCGGGCGCGTGAGGAACGCAGAAAAAATCTCGCCGCGCAGCAGACCGCTCCCACGGAGGACGACCTCAAGGAATGGCAGAAACTCAACGAGGCGATCGAGGCCACAGCGCCGAAGGGCAGCATCTGGAAGCTTAACGGCGAAAAGTGGCGGCAGCGCGGCTGGCTGGAGTCCGCGTATCCCGGCATCGGCCAGGGCGCGGTGCTGCCCACGGATTGGGTGGGCCTCGGCTGCACGCTCATGAGCCGGCGCGCGTTTGATTTGGCGCACTTCACCGGCTACGAGGGCGGCTGCACGCAGGACCTGTGGCTATGCTGGCGCGCCTGGCAACCCATGGGCATCCGCATGGCGGTCATCCCGCATGCGCTCTGCTCCCACGTGAAAATGCAGCGCCGGGAAAATGCTGCCGCCGTGCCGGCCATCATGCACGCGCGCCATGAATTGGGCGGTGAATGCCATGGCCACCTGCGCTCAGAAACGCGGGAATGGTGTGGGATTTGACCACGAGCAGGCATGGCACCTCCCGTTGATGAGGGGCTTGGCCCCCTAAACACGAAAAGGCTGTGAAAAGTGCCTGATGAAATGCTCATGGGGCGCCCCGATGAGCCCGCTCTTTTCTTTTTTGGCATTCTTGCCATGATAGCCAGAACACACACGGCCAGCTCCCAGCCCTTACGCGAAATCCCTCCGGCCATGAAAACCTACGAAGTCAGACTGAAAACCGGACTCACCGGATACATCCCCGCCGACCGCTATGCTGAGAAGGAAGGTTGGCTGCACTTCCACAGCGGCGAGAGCCTTCGCCCGGTGGCGACCTATCCCCGTGCCTCCGTGGCGCGCGTCCAGGAATTCACGCCGTCCTTCGACGCCGACGCGGGGTTCTTTGAAGGCAACAAGTTTGATGACTAGGTAGGTTCCTCTTTCTCTTTTCCAATATCTGCTAAAGCCAAAACTTGAACTCCGCGTCCTGTCTCCCGGCCTGGAGATCCAAGGTTCACTCAAACGATTCAATATCGCGGGCGGCTCCTCGTTGGAGTTCAAGCTTTGGCTTGGCAGAGTAGTTCGCCGGGCCCCCGGCGGAGATGTAGGACGAATCGCATTTCCCTAACCGCCGAAGGCTCGGCGGACCACCATTGCGCTACCCTCCCCCATTTCTCCCTCCCTCTCCCTGCGAAGGATTGGAAGCATTGCCTGCCATGCATTCTTGGGAGGCTTTTCTTTGAAGCACGGCGCCGGTCTGGCACAGGGAACGCGGGAAGCTCTGGCAATGACCGCAGGAAACGATATGCTCCAGAAATCGGTCCGCCGCAGCGGAGGCAGAGGGCGTCAGGGGTTTGGGCTGGGTTTTCATGACTTGCACATCTCAAGCATCGTCCCGCATCGGAATATCCACTACCTGATCGCAATCGAAATGAGACCCTCCACAACGCATCAGGCAGCGGCGCAGCAACCGGTCAGTTTTCATCGCCTCGCTACAAATTCCTTCCAGTTCCGCAGATCCCGGGGCGGCTTGCGCATGCGGCGCGGCGCGTGGTAGAGCGTGGCGGCGCCGATGGTGTAGAGGGCCATTGCACTGCCCATCACGTCGTCATCGTGCTCGCCAGAGGGCGCGCACTCTGAGCCATCCTCGTTCATCATGAAAACGCGCGCCTCGTGCAGCCAGTGTGGGCATTCCACCTCGATCTGCCGCTCGCGAATGTGAATCGCCAGGCAATCCACCACGGTGCGCTTCGTCTGCCGGTCCTCCAGCTTGAAGCCGTATTGCAGCTTCGGTGTGGCGCGGTCCTTTTCATCGAAGACTTCTCTCTTATAAAGAGGCACGCCACGCGTCTTCAGCAGCTCGAGAATGCCCAGACCCATGTTCACCTCCAGCACCACGATGGCGCCGCCGTAGAATTTGGAGAGATGCGCGAGATGCGCCGCAACGAGATCACTCTCTCCCTGAAACGGTGGGCGCACGCGCGCCACCAGCTTGGCCTTTCTTTCGTTGCCAAACTCGTCCACATACGGCGCGCGCCACACGCCAATGCTGTGCCGGTCCGGGTTCTTGGTGCGCGTCTGGTCACGGCCCGTCGCGGGATCGCAGAAGACGAGGTAACGGCAGCCATCACGCGGCTGTTCCCAGATCAAAATGTCCCCTGCTCCCTCCGGTGAACCGCTCCAGCAAATCGTCTCGCCATCATCCTGCAGTGTGAGGAAGCCGCTCTCCGCTCGCACGCCGCGCGACGCCTGGATCATCACGGAGAGCGCGGCCTGATTGAACCGCGCGCGGCCGCTCGTGAGCCAGCAGGACACATCGTCCGAGGGATAATATTCATCGAAAGTCTCCTCGCTGCCGCCGCACTCGCTGTCGATGATGGCGCGCCGCCACGCGATCTGCTCCACGCTCCACTTGAAGCGTTCCATCCCCTCAATTTCCCGCGTGGTCAGGCTGCGCTCGATGCGCTGCCGCTCCGTCTCCGACAAATCCTTCGCACGATTTTCCTCAAACTCGTGCCAGCCGGCGAAGATTTTTACCCAGCCGTTGCCGGGCTGCTTCACGCCCGCCTTGTACTGCTCCACAAAATCATCAATCCACAGCGCGCCCTTCCACTGCTCATACTGCCAGCCGGAAGCACCGTTCGGCGTGCCTTCGGAAATCACGATGGTGCCCGCGCGCTGGGGAATGGAGGGCAGCACCGCCCCCATGATGCGCTTGTCATTCTTCGCGCCGGAGCGCGGCCACTTGGGCGTCTCAGAGGCAAGGAAGAACTGCCGCGTGCGGGAGATGCCGGCGTTCCAGTTCTGCGCGGAATCGATCTCCCAGCGCGAACCGTTGCTGCAGGAAATCTTCCCCTGGGTGACAGTGAGCGTGTTTCCCCAAGCGAAGGTGTCATGATGGCTGTAGTCCTGCAGCCGCGCCAGCATCTTTGCGGAGTTGCGCGCCACGTCCGCGATCACCACGCCCTGGATGCGCCGGGTGCGCCCCTCGTGGTAGCCGGCGTGCAGGCAAAAGGTGGTGCCGCCGCTCTGGCGAATCTTCGTCACCAGCAGCCGCACCGGCACGCCCATGGCGCGCAGCGCGTTGATCGCCTCGCCGATCCGCTCTTGCAGCACATTGGCCTTCGGCATGCAGAGGGCCTCGTCCTTGTCATGAATCTGCAAATGTGAACCGAAGTGCAACAGCGGCAGCGACTGGGTAAGGCCCTCCATCTGCCCGGATTCCAACCGGTCGATTTCAGGTTCGGCAAGGGAAATCTTTTTCGTCGTCATCGATAGGTGTAACCAATATTAATACACCCTGTGACGACCTGCCGCAAGGCGGGCAGGGCCTTCCTTCCGACAAGCGCCCCCGGTCCACAGTCAACTGTCAACGGTGAACTGGGGACGGGTGTTTGCTCGTTTTCCGTGTTCCGTATCTCAAAGTGGAAGCTGCCATCGGATCGCGGACAACGGAACACGAGATGACCATCCACCGATTCCTCCACCGTTGACTGTTGCCCCTTGACCGTTGACATCATTCGATGCACCCCGACCGCCCGCCCACCGCCTTCGAGGAAAAAGTTTACGACGCCGCGCGCCTCATCCCGCGCGGCAAGGTGACCACCTACGCGCTGCTGGCCAAGGCCGTGGGCTGCGGATCCAGCCAGGCCATCGGCCAGGCGCTGAAGCGCAACATTTTCGCCCCGGAAGTGCCCTGCCACCGCATCATCAAGAGCGACCTGAGCATCGGCGGTTTCGGTGGCGATCACGGCGGCCCTGAAATCCAGCGCAAGCTTGCCTTGCTCAAGAAAGAAGGCGTGATCTTCAAGGACGGCGTCCTCACGGAGCCGGAGAGGGTGTATCGGTTTTAGGAAGGCACAGACCACCGAGACCCCAAATCTCAAAATCCAACCGGTCAAGGATCAAGGAAGAATCAAGTTCCAAGGAACCGCTCGCACAACGCCTGCCGGATGCCTCTCTTTGAATCTTGAACCTTCCTTGGAGTTTCATTTCTGCCTGGGCACTCTGGCCCACTTCCCACCCCGCCACATTTTTAACACTTCCGCGTAGGTAAAAATCCCTACCCTGCCGCCGACTTTTGCTCCGAGCTCAGGATGCGATCGAATGGGACCTAAGCCCTATTCCGACACACGACGTGACCCCATACGATAGCCGGGAACCTTAGGCATCCCCGATGCGCCCCTCCGCTTCGCTCAAGGCAACGCGCCCATGCCCGCGGTGTTCCAAGATGCATCCCCCAAGGATTTCCATCCTTCACAAAAACACCCACCCCATCCCCCCATGTTTGCCATTGATGCTCTCCGCCCCAGCACCGCACCACGAAGCAACGATACCGAATGTCGCTTGCATCACCCAGACCCCCGCGCACGTTGGCGCGTCACTTCTCCCATCACTGCCATGATCCCGCTGCGGTTCCAACCCATCTACCAGACCCGCGTGTGGGGCGGCAGGATGATGGAGACGGAGCTGGGACACAAACTGCCGGACGACAAGCCCTACGGCGAGAGCTGGGAAATCTGCGACCGCAAGGAAGCGCAGAGCATTGTGGCGGACGGTCGGCTCAAGGGAAAGACGCTCCACCAGTTGTGGACAGAGCACCGCGCGGAAGTCTTCGGTGCGCAGCACAAGGACAATCCCGCCCCACGCTTCCCCGTGCTGGTGAAAATCCTCGACTGCCGGGACAAGCTTTCCGTGCAGGTGCACCCGCCCTCGCATGCCGCGAAGAAGCTCAATGCCGAGCCCAAGACGGAGATGTGGTTTGTGGCGCGCGCGGATGCCGACGCGAAACTTTACGCGGGCCTGCGCAAGGGCGTGACGCGTTTCGACTTTGAGCAGGCGCTGCTGCAAGGCGGCGTGGAGGATTTGCTGCACGTCATCCCGGCGCAGGAGGGTGAGGCGCTGCTCCTCCCCTCAGGCCGCATCCACGCGCTGGGCGCCGGTCTCGTCATCTACGAAATCCAACAGAACAGCGACTCCACCTTCCGCGTGTACGACTGGAACCGCCCCGGACTCGACGGCAAGCCGCGTGAACTCCACGTGGCGCAGTCGCTGGAGTGCATCAATTTTCAGGACTTCGAGCCGGACCTTCAGCAGCCCGGCCGCAATGGCCTGCTGCCCGGCTGCCCGCACTTCATGGTGCGCCACCTCACCCTGAAGCCCGGTGAGCACAGCAAATCTCTGGCGAAGCCGGATGACTTTTCCGTTATCGCCATCGTGCGCGGTTCCGCCAAGCTCATTGAGGAAACGCTCAAACCCGGCGATTTCCGGCTGCTGCCCAGCACGCTGGGTGATGCGACGCTGGCGGCCGGTGATGAAGGACTGGAGTGGCTGGAGATTGCGATGCCGTGAAGCTTTAAGGAGCGCGCCTGTCTCAGGCGTTCAGAAAAAACTTCCAAAGAACGGCTGAGACAGCCGCGCTCCTTACACTGACCGTTGCCCCCTTGACCGTGCTTTGACGCCTACTTCTTCCCCTTCTCCTCCGCCGCCTTCTGCTTGGCCACGCGTTCCTGGCGCTTGGCTTCCTGTTCATCGCGCTGCTTCTTCGCGGCCACGGTGCCGAGCGTGTTGTTGATTCCCAGGCGATCCACAAAATCATCCAGCACGCCGTCCTTGTTCCGATCAAACTGCTTGAGCGGGCCGCTCGGGTCCTTTTTGAAGTCCGCTGCCAGCGCCTTGAACTCTTCCTTGTCGATCTCCATGTTCCCGTCCTTATCGTAGGGCTTGAGCAGCGCGATCGCCGCCTCATCCACCACCACGTCCGGCAGCGGCACATCTTTGACTTCCTTTTTCTTCTTGGGGGGATCTTTGGCGAAATCGCTGGTGGCAAAACCAAAGGCCAGCAGGGAAAGGACGACGACGGCGAATGTTTTCATGGGTCGGAGTGGTGAAGGAATTCTGTCAGCGAAAACTTAACGAACAAAAAAGCTACACCTTGCGCGGGGTTTTGGGAATAGGGGGCATTCTTAGGTGGCGGAACAGATCGGATCACTTGCGCAGAGCCTTTGGTGCAGCGAACGGGTCAGGCGCGTCGGGTCCACTTGATTCTGGTGCCGCAAATGGGCCTGGGCCGGTGGGGGCAGGTGGGTCCGTACGAGGCCTGAATGGATCGCCATCCATCGCCAAATCTGCCCACCATTGTCGATATGCGCCGAGGGGAGCCTTGAGTGGCGTGCCGTCACACAACCAGTACACTGGCTTATAAATTGACTCAATCCGACCGAGCACGGACACACCCATGATGGGCTTGTACTGGAGGTACACCACCGGACCAAAGCCCAACACATAGACTAGGGGTATTACCGCGATGGTGACAGTCCAAGCAATAGGGCATGACCTTCGCGCCGGCTCCTCGTTCACGGCAAGATTCTACTCGCCTACGGCATAATTACTCAAGCACAACCTCGGGATGATCCCTCAACACCACGTCCGCCGCGACTCGATCTCCTGGTAGCCCAGCTTTTCTCCAAGCGCAAGGCACGCCTCCACACTGCGCAGGCCGCCGCTGGGGGTGGGATGCGTGAGGCACGCGGCCGCGGCGCAGACGCCGAGTTCCAGGCGCTGGCGCGTGTCCCAGCCTTCGTGCAAACCGTGCAGATAGCCGGCGGCAAAGGCATCGCCCGCGCCGGTGGCGCCCACGATGAATCCGTCCGGCAGCCGGAGTGAGCCCTGCAAGGTTACCTCTTCGTTCTTGTTCACCGCCACCGCGCCTTCGGTAAAATGAATCACCACCTGCTGGCGCACGCCGCTTTCCTTCATGAGCCACTGAGCCGCGTCAATGCAGTCCTTGATGTCCGTGCCCTGCGGCGTCTTGAGCTGGCGTGAGGAGGCCTTGCCCGCCTCGATCTCATTGATGACCAAGTAATCGGTGTAAGCCATGGCGCTCGCAGCAATCTCGCGGAAGGCCTCGTTCTCCGTGCTCACCATATCCACGCAGGTGATGAGCCCCGCCTTGGTAGCATGCTCCAGCGCCAGCGCGGCGCGGGTGCGCAGGCCGTCCTCCGTGAAGCTGTCCATGGCATCCAGCAGCATGAGGTAGCCCAGGTGGAACAGCTTGGCGTTGGTCTTGCTGAAATCGATGTGCTCCTCCGTGAAGAGCGCATTCGCCCCGCGCTGGTGAAAAAAAGTGCGCCGGCCCGTGCTGGCCACGGTCATCGCATCCGTGTACGAAGTGGGCGCTTCGTCCGTCTGTTGCAGTTGCGCGATGCTGATACGGTTTGCCACGCAGTCCGCGAGGATCCAGTCGCCGTTCGTGTCCTTCCCCACCAGGCCCGCGGCCTCCAGCGGATACGTCGCGCCCATTGCCGCCAGGTCCTTCAGCACATTGTAGGGACCACCGCCGTTCCCCGAGGTTTCCGAAAGGATCGAGGCAAGCGTGTCCTGCTCCGGGTAGTGGCCGATGATTTTGACGTAGTCGCGGATGAAATTCCCCGCAGCGAGGATGCCGTTGCGCATGGCGGATGGTCAAGAGTGCAGCGCGGTCGTCAAGAGTTTAAGGAGCGCGGCTGTCCCAGCCGTTCAGGAGAACTTGGAACTTCTCCTGATACTGAACGGCTGGGACAGCCGCGCTCCTTAAAATTGCATCACATCACCCTCAACAAATACCGCCCCCGGTCCTTCTCCAGCTTCAGCTTGGCGCCGTAGGCGTTGCTGAGGTTTTCGCTGGTGAGGGTCTGGGCCTTGGTGCCGGAGGCGAAGACCTTGCCGTCCTTGAGCAACAGCACATGGGAGAAGCTGGGCAAGATTTCCTCTACGTGATGCGTCACCAGTACCAGGGATGGCGCGTGCTCACTGACCGCCAAGGCGTGGAGCCATTGCAGGAAATGCTCCCGCGCCACGGGATCGAGTCCCGCGCAGGGCTCGTCGAGGATCATGACATCGAAGCGCGCCATCATGGCGCGGCAGATGAGGATCTTCTGCCGCTCGCCTTGGGAGAGCACGCCCCAGCGTGAGTCGGCGAGGTAGCCGCAGCCGATCGCTTCCAGCAGCGCGCGCGCTTCCTTGCGCTGGTCGCGGCTTACCTCACCCACGAGATTCAGCATCGCTTCGCGTCCGCTCACCACCGCATCAAGCACCGGCTCGCCGGATTCGATGTAATAGGTCAGCGCGGTGGTGACAAGTCCCACGCGCTTGCGCACCTCGCGCCAGTCGGAGCTGCCGTAGTGCGCGTCTCCCACGACAATCTCTCCCGCCGTGCCCATCTCGTAACCGGTGATGAGCTTGATGAGCGAGGTCTTTCCGCAGCCGTTCGGACCGAGGACCACCCAATGCTGCCCGTTTTTCACCGTCCAGGTGATGTCATCGAGGATAACCTTGTCTCCACGCTGGAAACGCAGGCCGGAAACGGAAAGCGCATCAAAATCCTCGTAGCGGCAGCCGCAGTCATGACCGTGGTCGTGATCGTCATCATGCGAATGATCATGATCGGAAGCAGAAGCATGCGCGGATTTTTTCTTGGCCATGGGGAGGGACAGATGACATAGCGAGCGTGGGCGGTGGTTCAAGCAGACTGAACTCCTGACAGGCGAAAGTTTGTGAGGGGATTCTAGTTCCGGCAATCGCGCAGCGATTTCCCGATTGGTAGCCGTGGGTTTTAACCCACGGATTCCCCGCGTTGGGATGGCGTGGCGTAGCCACGCGCGAAAGAGTCGGTTTCGCCACTCGACAAAAATATTCTCTTCACGCTAGCATCGTTCCATGGCCAACACCTACACATCGCTTCATTACCACGTGGTGTTCAGCACGAAAAATCGAGAGCCCTGGATCGATCATGAAATTGAAGCGCGTGTGTGGAGTTACCTTGCTGGCATTGCCTTGGAGCAAGGCATGAAACCCCTGCGTATCGGGGGAATGCCGGATCATGTTCACGTGCTGCTGGCGATTCCGGCGCGAACAAGCGTGAGCTCCGCCGTGCAACGGCTGAAGGGCCCTTCCAGCAAATGGTTTCATCAAACGTTTCCCAAGACGCGTGGTTTTGCATGGCAAGATGGCTATGGTGCGTTCACCGTGGGTAAATCTCAAATTCAGGATGTGGATGCGTACATTGCCTCGCAAAGAGAACACCACAGCAAAAAGACGTTTCAGGAAGAATTCTTGGCCATGCTCAAACGCTACGAGATCGACTATGACCCCAAATTTGTGTGGGGGTAAACAGAGTGATGGGCCTGCGGTCGGGTGTCGCTACGCGACACCTGGATTATCCTCAATTTACCGTGGGTTAAAACCCACGGCTACAAATGGGGAAATCGCTACGCGATTGCCGAAGTAAGCGAGCGAAGCGCAATTTTCACCCCGCCCTTACCGCCTTCCACTTCACCTCCGCCAGCGGCATCCCGAGCGGACGCAATTCTCCCGGTCCGCGATGTGGCTCGCATGACCAGCCGAGCCGCGCGCCGCGGCGCGAGCGGACATGGAGCGTGAGTTCCACGCCCTCCTTCACGTCCTGCACCTCCTCAGGCGCGACCTCCCGTTCGTCCTGATAAAACCGGTAGCGTCCCTTCCCTGACAGTCCGGGGAACTCGATCCAACGAATCCGCAGCCGGTATGCCCCGCGCTTGAGCGGGAGCCACAGCATGGCTTCGGGGTGCGTCCAACAAAACGCGCGGCCGAACACCTCGCTTCGGGAGAAGAAACCTGCCTGGATCACCTTCGCATCGTCGCCGGGCAGCCAGCGGCCGCTGCGCTTGGACAGGATGAACCCGCTCAAGACATCACTCTTCGACTCCCGAAGCGCTTCCAGGTGTCCCTTCCTCCCGCACGCCAGGATGAGCTGATAAAAGAGCGCCTTTGCCCCCTCCCGATCTCCCTGCTCCAGACAGTGCTGCGTCTCCTGCCGCAGTTCCTGCGTGCGGCGGCAGGCGCTGCGCCACTCCAGGGACAACCCGCCGAGCATGCGGCGCGTCCATGTTTTGAGGCGCGCACGCCATTCTTTCCGCCCGTCTTCGCCCTGCACGTGCTTACCCGCGCGACGCACGAGCCGCAGCATCTTCCCTGCGACGCGCCGGTCCAGCCCTGCCCGATCCTGCCAGCATTCCGGGGAATCAAACATGCCCGCGCATGGATCGTCACGCTCATGCATGGCGAAGCGCATCTGCCCTTTCGCGAAATCTTGCGTGAAGATCATCACGTCCTCAAACTCGCCGATGTAATAATGATGAATCGCCACCTCCGGCGCGAAACCCATCAACAGCCCTTTTTGGTGCAAACGCGCGCCCAGGAGCCATTCCGCGAAGTGTCCGTAGCCGGACTCGATGCCGCCGCACTGGAGATACGCTCCACGGCGCAGCACCAGGCACTGGTCCAAAATTTTCAGCCAGGGATGCTCGCGCATGTTCCGCCCGATGGCGCTCACGTACATCTCCGCCTCCACCTGGGAGAGCAGGTTGTGCGTGAGCGGATGCGACGATCCACTAAAACCCGACCAGTCCGGCCGCTCCGCGAGAGTGCGCACAGAGGCAGAGAGAAAGTCCGGCGCCGGAACACAGTGCGCCTCGGTGAAGACCAAAACTTCCCCCCGCGTCTCCAAAGCGGCCCGCGCCACCAGATCCATATCATGCTGGAAATCAAAGCTCACGATTCGGTCGTGCGGCGCCAGCATGGCACGCACCTCTGCCAGCTCTGCCGCCGGATGATCCACCGGCGCCGCGATGACGATCTCAAACTGCTCCCGAGGGAAATCCTGCTCCGCGCTCCAGCCCCGCACACAGCGCTCCACCATCCCACGATGGAATTCCAGCGGAATGATCACGCTGAACTTCGGCGGAGCGGCGCTTGCTTCAGCACGGGAAGACATTGGCGCAAGGTAATGAGGCACGCGGTGGGTTCAATGGGGAGAAGCGAGGGGGTGGCCCCACAATCGCGTAGCGATTACGACGTGACAACCAACGTCAAACAAACGTCTTCAAGCTTCCCCCACATTTTCCCTCATTTTTATCACACGCCGTTCTATCGAATCCTCTTTGTTCTCCTCCAAGATGATCAGCCAGACAACAAATCCTATAAGTGACAGCATGAGCAATCCTCCACAAAAGGCGAACATCCTCCCCATGCCTAAACGTCCCGCTAATTCCGGGATCGTTTTCAGGCGGTTCACCTTGCCCATGTTTCGCAGTTCAGTCTGAAGGACGAGGATCATCACCAGAACGAACAACATGATTTCACACCATGTCAGAAAAGAGAATGCCTCACGGCTGATCCAAACTGCAAAAAAAACCATCGCCCAAAAGCCAATCCAAAAGCTTCGCTTTATGAGCTGAACCAACCAGAGGAACTCGGGGTATGAGGGTTTTTGCCTGGGCGCCTCCAAGCCCAGCACCCACATTCGAATTTCGACACTCGTCCCTGAAAGAATTTCGTTCAAATGTCTGTCGCGATAATACGCCCAAATCCAAAACATGCCGCCCACTGCCAGCAAATAGAAGATTGGAGCTGTCAGAACGAAATCCTCCCACATGGGTCATTCCCTGATGCGGATGAAACTGGCATAGACAAGCTGAAATGAAAGTCTAATTCCCGCAGATCACTTCCCCACCGGAGCCATCGCTTCCACCTACACCCAGTCCCGCTTGTTCGGCCCGAGGAACCCGATGCTTCGCCGCTATACGAATATCTGAAGGTCAGCTTCAATCCCTCACCTCATACGCCCAGCGTTGCTCGCGGAATCCATGAAACCAGATCCCTTTGCGATCATGCAACCCCGCCTCTGGCGCATACTCTTCCTTGTAGCCATCACCTCCTGCGGCTGCCGGGCGGTAGATGCAATGGATCCAGGTGGCATGGAGATTCACGCCGCCACCGATTCTCAACAAATGCACTCCCTCGGAAGTCGCATAGACACGGTCAAAACCCAGGTCCCGTAGCGGAGGAGGCAGATCGCTTTCGCCCAGATTCACGATTTTATCCTTCTTCGGCCCCGGCAGATGCGAGAGAAAAACAGGCCTCACTTCGTCATAAAGCTGCTGCCACTGGTCTTCATCCCATCGGTCGAGGATTCTGCCCGTCTTCTCCGTCCTGGCATCGTAAAGGAGAATGGGGACGTTCCTCACGAGGAGCCATCCTATATAGGAAAATGCCACGACGGAGAACAGGAGGATGAATCTCATGCCTCTCTTTCGCGAAGAACTGACGGTGGAAGGCGGCATTACCGCCCATCCTTTCACAAGGATATTGGTTTGCCAAGGCGGGTTCGGGCATCCGCCCCCGCTTTCCGCTGCTCTTTTTCAATCCGCTCATGCAGCGCATCCCCTTTGATTTTCTCCGAAACCAGCAGCCAGCCGGCATATCCCAGCAGCAGCAGGAAGAGCAAGCCCCCATATATCTTAAATCTTCTCAACACGCCCAACTGCCCCGCGAGTTCCGGAACGGCTTCCATGCGCATCACCTTGGTCTGGTTTCGACGTTCAATCTGAAGGACGATGATGATGGTCCAGACAAACACCACGAATTCCCACGTTTTTGACGAAGAGAAGGATAGATCGCTTGTCCAAATGACCCAGAACGCAACCATCCACAAGCCATACCAAAAAATCCGTTTCGCCATTTTCAGCCACCAGAGGAACTCCGGATAAACAGGATTTTCTCTGCTCACCTCCCCACCCAGCACCCATATCCGAATGCTGACACTCGCTCCTTCAAGGATCTTGTTCAGACGCCTCTCACGAAAGTATGCCAAGACGCAAAACAAGGCGCCCACTGCCAGCAAAAAGATAATCGGAGCTGCCTGAACGAAAAAATTCCACATGCGGTCTTCCTTTGGCAGCCTGAGTCTGTCATGGAGGGCCGTGGATGAAAAGG
>Ga0265327_10003977_pt1 | contig 13482 bp, 20 predicted proteins | sample 41621metaG_FD_202089 | JGI IMG/M metagenome (GOLD analysis project Ga0265327, IMG submission 202089) | Rhizosphere microbial communities from Carex aquatilis grown in University of Washington, Seatle, WA, United States - 4-16-21 metaG | ecosystem: Host-associated > Plants > Roots > Rhizosphere... | reverse complement strand
GTCGCCGGCTCGCAGCAGCCCCTACGTCCTTCGTCATGGTACATCCCGGCGGCGCGCACGTGACGCGCCGCTAACGGCACGGCTCGGATTTGGTTGCGCCAGCCTGTCCGAACAGGTGGAACGCCGCCTTACAGCCCGCGAAGACAGAGCCTTAAGGGACGGCGTACAGCGCTGCGTCGGCCTGCAGGTATCGTGCGATGGCCGTTTGCAGCGCCGCGCGCGCCGCATCGATCGATACCCTGTCACCTGAGCGATAGGCATCGCGGAGCGCCTTATCGCTCCGCAGCAGCTCGTCCGCGGCATCATCGAGCCGATGCGCCGTGTCGCAGCCTCGATGGTGCTGGTTCATGGCAAATACGTTGTCGGCCCTCCCCACCTCGAAGATCTCCCGCCGCGCAGTCCGGGCGTCTGCCGTGTGCCGCCCGTTGGCCGGCACCGCCCGAACGGCGTCGCTGCTTCTGCCGGTCGCGCGATCCGTCCCCGTCGCCGGCAAACGCCGCGCTTGCTGAAAGGATATCTCGACGATGGTACCAGTTTTGTTCTTCACCATAATTAACCCTTCCATGGATCCGGGATTGGCGCGGCGGGAGCACTTCGAGCGGTCGCTCTCTTCCGTCACGCGCCCCGCGATCCGTCGTCGACAGCGTATAGAGACGCCTTGTAGTGGCGGTTTATGCCCTCCTTCACGAGTTCCGGCAGAACGGCGAGCTTCCGTCTGAGTTGGCGGCCCAGGATGTCGATCGCGCCGGCAACGTCGCCCTGCTGAAGCTGCTCGATCAGGCTGGCGGCGCCGGCCGCGAGTTCGTCGATATGACCGGGCATTTCGAGATCGAGCATGCGAACGTAATGCGTACGGTCGACGAAGTTGCGGGTAACCGCGATCATTGCCTCGTTCTTCGACAGCGAGACGATGCGCTCGTACAGCAGCTCGATGAATTCCGCATACGACTCCAAGGCCTCGGCAGGGAGACTGGCGACCCGGCCGTTCTCGTCAAAGGTGAACTCAGCCGGCTGCGCGATACCGGACATCGTGAATGCGGTGACGTTCTTCTCAATCGCGTGGCGCATCAGGACAAATGCCATCTCGTACAGTTCGCTCATCTCGTCCAGGTTGAGCGGCTTGGTAAAGAACCCTCTGTTCGGGATCGACATGAGCATTCCTTCCGCGTAGAGCCGGATCAGCGCCTCTCGCACCGGTGTCGCGCTGACGCCCAGGCGATCGGCCAGATCCGCCGCCTGAAGGCGGTCGCTCGGCGGGAATCGATAGTTGATGAGCAGCGTCTTGAGCCGGTGATACACCGGCCTTCGCGGCGACCTTCCCTCGTGCGATTGTCCCGCCATCGGAATGGTCGCCGTCGTGCTCAGCCCTTGCGCATCGCTGCCGGCCGACCGCAACGATCCAACCGGTGGTGCCCGTCCTCCGTCGCAAAAATGTTGCCTCCCTGGCTTGCCTCACCGTTCCTGCCAACGTGCCGGGCACTGTTCGCACGACACGTCGCGATCGGTTTCCGGAGTCGCGTCGCAGGACTATCTACAACACTCGATGAGGAAATAAGACAGGTTGGCGCAATATATCCGTTAATATATTTCAATGGGTTCCGGGCTGCGCCTGCGCGGGACCGATTCCTGCTTTCGGATGAGGCCGGCAGATACCAAATGCTATTATTCATGGTTAACAAAGCCGCGCCCTCCCCCAGTAGGATATTGGACGTCGAGTCGTTTTCCCGCTGCAAGTGTCTTTTTCTCGGAATCGCCGGGATTTTTCATCGATTTGCGGACCCATGCGTCTCCGCCACGAGGCGGATCATGCAACGGAAAGGGTGTGCTGGAGATATTGCGGTCGCGGCGACAACCAGTGCGGCCTTATGCGACCTGCGATCGTGGGGGACTCTATCCGCAGCATCGTTTCTCTCCGTTTGTTCACGTTTCGTTCTCATTATGGTTCGGTCCGTCGCATCGGGCAAGTACGTCTTGCGATGGCTCTCACCGCAAATTCGAGTATCGCGGCAGTGGCTGGCTGACATTCCCGCCGCGGCTCAAAAGGACTTCGGTGGATGATCGGCGCAGCTTCCAAGTGGTGCCCTCCCCTGAGATCGTTATGAAGTGAGACGCTGACGGCTCCATGAATCTGGGCTGGCTCGCCTATGTCGGGCGGCGCAAAAGCGGCTTGCGTGCGAAGCGGCGGTGATGAGCGCGTCCGCACCGCAACAACGAAAGCGTGGCGCGAATGATCGTGCGATGTCATGACTTCGGTATTACATGAAATCTCATGAAATCGCCGACGAAACCAGATAAATTTCGGGCGACACAATGTATTACGAAAGTTGTAAAATTTGGATATCGGAAATTTTGCGAAATTTATTCGAGAATACGCTATGATTCTCGTGTTTATTTTTTATAATTTCGTGTTCTAAATTTAACATTATTTTCTGGATACTATTCTTGAGTGCCGCAATTCTTACCTGCGAGGCGATTGCCGATGCCGGATTTACGAGGTGAACGACAGGCTCTGCTCTGCGCGGCAATGCCTGCCCGCGACGAATCACCGGCTCTTTTTACGGTCGGAGCGTCGCGCGGGTCGCGATCTTTCCCGCCATTACCGATCTTTCTGTCTCGGAAAATGCTTTCCGCAGCCAGTTAAACGGGGCGTCCGCGGACAAGCCGCGAAGGGCAGCACACTGGCATTCTTTGCGGATATGGTATGGTTATTGTATTGGAAGGTACTATATAAAGGCGCAGGGCGTGTCGCCCTTGTCCGTGACGTCATCGGAAGGCGGATGTTGCTGGATGGGAAAGACGCTGAAGGGTAAGATTTCTCGCTCCGAATGGCCATCGATCCTCGAACGACATCAGGCCGGTGAATCGCTTGCCAGCATCGCCCGATCGTATGGGTGTACGGCGCCGGCAGTTCGGTACATCGTAACGCGCCGTCTTTCCGAAAATGAGCAGTCTCCGGCGTCGCCCCCGCACGTTGCTGCACCCGAGACGGATCGCCCTTCATTGCCGCCGCCGAGGCGTCGAAGCCCGGCAAGTGCGAAGACTGGTGCACGGGATCCGGAAATTTCGGTGGTCGCCACCAGACATGGCCCGGAAACGACGTCGCGGGTCGTGCTCGACGCGGCCTTGCACGAGCGCGTCAACAGTGCGATCGCCTTTTTCCTGACGGCCTTCGATGGCGTTATCATCGACGGAACGGATGAAAGCCTCGAAAACCTTCTAACTGCCGCCGATCAGCTTCTGCGCGCCGGCGCTCGCACCCGCATTGAAGTCGAAAGGCTGCTTGCGGGGGAGCCGGAACGAGCACGAGGCGCAGTTTTGGAAACGGTCGCTGCGGCGGGCGATCGGCCTAAATTGATCGGCTGAGAATCAATTGCCTTAATCAACTTACTCGGCGGCGCGATGCGACGGTCTATGCTCCGTCTCACGTCCCGCCGAACATGTTGTCCTGCGATTCGATTTGCCGCTTCAGTACTGCCGGATGTAATGGATTGTCGGTACCATATGACGGAGCGATTGGGGTAGGCAGCACACTCCTGCCGCCTATTTGCCGTAAAAAGATCGAGGCGTAGGTTTTTCCGGCCGCGGGGCGGCTATCGCACCCTCCACGGCAGCAACGCCGGATTGTGCCGCTTCCAACTCAAGCCGTAGCCGCCACCTTCCCATGACGTAGCGGAAGCGTTCTTCAAGCATCCGGCAAACTTCCTGAGCCATGATGCTCTCACGAGCTGCATTCCCAATTTCTGGGCATTTATCTTTTCCGTCAGGAAAAAATGATGTCCGCAAGAATAAGCATTTCCGCACGCGGAGGCGCAGGAGATGTTTTCGGCTCGGCCGCTTGGAAAAATCCGGCCGGGATCGAGCCTGTTTAATGATCGTAGCGACTTTATTGCGCTGATGTTTTGAGAGGACGATCAAAAACTACGGACCGCTTTCGGCAAGCTGCGATATCTGTTTGGTGATGTTACGCATGGCAAACTCAACGCAAGGAACATGGGTTTTGCAGCGAGACGGGCGCGGCCGGCTTGGCTGCTTTTCCGGGGTTCCCTCGGAAGTGTTGGCGGCCCGCGGTCAGGACGGCAAAGCGCCGGAGCGTCTCCTCTGAAACGGCGGTCGATGACCGAGCCGGAGCCCCGGCTCGGGACCGATGCTCTTCCTGTGCTGTCCCGCGGGACACGGCGTCCGGGCCGCGTTTTGCCGCAACGCTCATCTCGGTACCTTGCCATGAACCGATGCCTGCGCTAGGGTCGGCCGAAATCCGGATGCGAACGGTATCCGGTCGGCACCCGTAGCTCAGCTGGATAGAGCGCTGCCCTCCGAAGGCAGAGGTCGTGAGTTCGAATCTCGCCGGGTGCGCCATCTTCTCCGCAGGAATCCTCAGGTTTCCCGCGCCTTCGCGATAGGGGAGGGCGGTCGGAAAACGACGCTCGCGGCCAGCAGCGGACGGAAAATCCGGGGAACGCGCTGGGGAATTTGTTCCGCGAATGTTCTGGCGATAATGGCTGCCGTTACGAGACCGAGTAGAGATCGGCCTCGGCCTTCAGATACCACGCGACGGCTGCCTGAAATGCGGCTCGCAAGGCAGCGATAGCTGCTCGGTCGCCGGAACGATACGCCTCGCGCAGCGCCGCATCGCATACGCGAAACTCATCGGCGGCCATCCGCAGTTCGAGCTGCGCTTTCGCTCGGGCTCCTAAAGTGCTCATGTTTATCCTGCATCGCCAAGGGGGACTTGACGCAGCGAATGGACACGCCGCCGTCCGTCACACCGCTCGGACTTCCACAGCCCAGATCGGCCGACCCGAGAACTTCCGATGGAGCCTGGCGGAAATTGCTGATCGGAATGGGCGAGATAGCGCCGCCAATTGGAGCGCTATCCGCCGGTTCAACGATCGGCCTTAGGTTTGGAGCACGGACACGTTCCCGGGCATATGCTCGGCGTAGACGATCAGGCGCCAGCGCATCTTCCCCTGGCTGGCCGTATGCTGATGGTGCTTCGGCGGCGGAAGCGGCTCGTTTTCTTCCGAAACAACCTCGTGTCCGCAGCCCATGCAGCGGTAGATCCCGGAAGCCGGGGCCGTTTCTCCCGGCCTCCGGTCATGATCGAAGACGGCGTCGCCGCTCTTGTGGAGTAACGAATTGTCTTTGTATAAGGCCATCGTCAATACGCTCCTCTTCCCGCCGACATGTACCGGCGAAGCGTTTGTGAGAACCGCTTGACTGGCGACGCCACCTGACCGAGAGTCAGGGCGCAGTTGGTCGTTCCGCAACGGTTCCCTACAACCTGCGGATCACCACGAAGCCGGGGGACCCACTCCCCCGGCTTTTTCGTGGCTAGTCACGATCGAGAGTTCTCCAATTCCCCTTTACGGTCAAGCACCTCAGGCGTGCTGCGGTGAAAATTTCTTGTGCGAAAAGCGTGTATAAATACAAGCGATCCGAGTATTTTCGCTTGGTCGCACCCCTCTACTTCGGTGTGCAACCAAGCCCTTTGTTGTAGGTAGCGACAGGGGACATTATGAACTTGCCCCAGGCGAGATACACGGAGCCGCTGACAGCATCGGCACTAAATACAACCGCGTCAGCTGACGTAGAGAGCAACCGGAATCGCATTTACCTCGAATTTTAGCAGCGCTTATGTCGCAAGGGTCCACTTGCCGAGGGCGGCAAATTGGTGAAATTGATTTGCGATCGGACGGTACAAAAACCATTTTTCCCGATTTTTACTGTATGGATAAACGTTATTGTATGGAGAGCAATTCGATGTATGGAGCAGATTTCCGCTTTCTCGGTCTGCGTGCAGCTTTCGATGGATACCGGCTGGCGCCTCCCGGTTCAGGACTGGCTCTGACACCCTCGCCGCCCGGTTCATGGCTTAGCTACAGGAGCGATGCTGTACTTGGCAAACCCAGAGCCAGAATCCTAGGTTTCTGCGGGTTTCGTGGCGTAACCGGGGTTGGATCGGTCGCGAAGCACCGACGCTTCCTCTTGCAGCCGGGCGGACTCCGCACGCAGCTGCTTGGCCTCTTATTTGAGGTGGGCCGCTCCGCCCGTCGCGTAGGCGGTCGCGTCCACAAGCGCGCCGTAGTAAGCGCCTAATTCGCTAAGCGCTTGATCGCCTTCCGGATGCCCGCCCAGGCTTCCGCTTCGATCGCAGCCCCGCGGTTGCAGGCGTGAATGCATTGCATATCTACCATTTCGAGCGCGCCGACGATTCCGTGCTGGTTCGCAAGATCGCGGGCGAATAACTCCGTGAGATCATCCTCGACACAACGGTTCTCGCCGTGCCTTTGCCCAGCGCTCGTGTCACTCATGGGCCAGGACTTTACCGTGACGTATGCCGAACCGCTATCACATGGGATAAGCGGCCGTCGCATTTCAATTAGAGCGATAGCAAAAAGCCCCGCCGAATCGGGTCGGCCTGTTCGCCAACGGGCGTATGGTGGTGATCGTCTGGACGGCGCGCGGTGATGCTCGGCATGTGATTTCGATGAGGAAGGCCAATGAGCGCGAACAGCGGCGATACGCCGAACACCTGGGTTGATCCCGACGACGCGCCCGAACTCACTGACGAGTGGTTCGATGGCGCCGACCTGATGCACGGCGACAAGGTGCTCCGGCAGGGCAAGCCGCGCGGACGGCAGCGCAGCGACGCGCCCAAGGAGCTTGTCAGCCTGCACCTCGACCGCGAGGTGTTAGAGCGGTTCCGCAACAGCGGGCCGGGCTGCCAGTCCCGCATCAGCGCCGCGCTCCGCGAGCACTTGGAGCGGCAGGGGAGATAGCCGACCGTCGCCACTCCGTGCGCGTGCACGCGTGAGCGGCCGCTCAGGCCCAGCCCAGCCAGTGCGCCAATCCGTCCAGCACCAGCAGCAGCACAAGCCAGCTCGCGAGGCCGGACAGGGCCATCAAGAAGAACTGCCACGTCTCCAGTTTCCAATGCATAGCCAGCCACAATGGATATAGCCCTCTGGCTATAAACGAAGGGCGGAGCAGACGTCCCCTCCGATCCAATAAGTGGAATTTCGTGCGCGTGCACGCGTGAGACGTCCATGGTGTCCGGGATCATGCCGCCGGCCTCGTGTACAGTCGCCTCGTCGCATTCGCAGCCGCAGGGCGAGATCTATGCTGCAAACCATACTGACTGCCGTGAAGGACTATCAGACCCTCGTCGCCGCTTGCTTCGCGATCGTCGCCGCCCTGATAGCCTTTACCGGCGCGCAGCTTGCCGCTCGAACTCAGGCGAAGACGGCCGAACGGAACGTGTTGGCGCAGATCCGGTACAGCAGCGAAGAAGCGAAGCGCCAGCTTGTCAGGCGGCGTCGAGCCTTTGCAAACGCGGTGCGGATCGCGTGCTCCCTCGTCTCCCACCACAGCGAGGTGGTGATCGGGATCACCCAGAATGAATGGTTTACCGGATTGATGCCCGGGAGCCAGCTCGATGCGCAGATCAAAGTGATGAAGTTCATCCCGCCGGCCGTGTTGAACAGCACATGGGAAGATTTCAGTCTTCTCGATGCCGACCTGCAATCGACCGTGGCCGAGTTGCTGCGAGACATGGTTGGAGCGAATGAACTGCTGGAGTATGCCCGAACGCATTTCGAGCAAAATACAATCGACCTGATCGCCGAGCGTATCAGTAAGGTCCGCGACGGAACCTCCAAGCTCATCGGCGCCCTCGACAGATTTCTGGAAACCCACAAGGAGCTTCCACCCGCGTGACAACCGTTCCACGATCATGCGTGCCAGTTCCGGAGACCGTTCCACGCCCGCTCGACACGTAAAGCGGCCTTCACGTCGAAACGCTCCTGGACGGCATAGAAGGCGTCGAGCATCGCTTGGTAGCCGCCCTCCTGGTACAGCTGCTCGCCGATCTCGCGCATGCGGTTCCGGATCAGCTGCTCGCCGGCTGAGTAGCCCTAGGCAGCGTACTTCGCGAAATCGCTGACCTTGATGACCTCGAAGCCCTTTGAACCGCGCCGGATTTACTGGGGGCTCCAACTTTTGAGAGACTGGAGCCATGACGAAGCAAATCCCACCCTTCTCACCTGGGGTTCGCGAGCGCGCGGTTCGGATGGTGCTGGACCATCAGGGCGAGCACGGCTCACAATCTGCGGCCATCCGCTCGATCGCGGCTAAGATTGGTTGCTCGGGCGAGGTGCTGCGCAACTGGGTGCGGCAAGCCGAACGCGACCAGGGCCGCCTGCGAGCTGGCCCGACCACGGACGAGCGCGAGCATATCAAGGCGCTGGAACGCGAGGTTCGCGAACTGCGCCAAGCCAACGAGATACTCCGGAAGGCGTCTGCGTATTTTGCGATGGCGAAGCTCGACCGCCGGTCCCGGTCATGATTGAGTTCATCGACGAGCACTGCGAGGGCCTATGGGGTCGAGCCGATCTGCAGAGTGCTGCCGATCGCCCCGTCGACCTATCACGCCCATGCTGCGCAGCGTGCCGATCCCGGCAAGCTGCCGGCCCGCGCCCGGAGCGACGCAGCGCTGACGGTCGAGATCCGGCGCGTGTTCGAGGCGAAATTCCGCGTCTATGGCGTCCGGAAGGTGTGGCGGCAGCTCGGCCGGGAGGGGATCGTGGTGGCCCGCTGCACGGTCGCGCGGCTGATGCGGGCGATGGGCCTGCAAGGAGCCGTGCGGGGCAGGAAGGTCCGTACTACCATCCCGGATCCCGCGACCGCCTGCCCGCTCGATCGCGTGAACCGGCAGTTCAAGGCACCCCGCCCGAACGCCTTGTGGGTCAGCGACTTCACCTACGTCGCGACTTGGGCCGGCTTCGTCTACGTGGCCTTCGGCATCGATGCCTTCGCTCGGCGCATCGTCGGCTGGCGGGTCTCCCGGACCGCCCGGGCGAGCATAACACGCCTCGCCCTGACCGATCCGAACACCGTCTCCGAGTACTCATCGCCCCCCCCTCCGTCGAGGTGTTGCGACGACCATTTGATTTCACCGTCGAGCCGATCGCCGACGACAGCAACGCTGCCCTTGATCGCCTGATGGCCGTGGAGCTTGGACGATGGTCAAGGCCGGCGAGGTCGTCGTTACCCCTGCTCGCCCATGAGGCGAAACATGAACATTCAACGTCATCGGATATTAGGGAGCAGCCTGCCCCGGTGGGACTCCGTCCCAGCTACCTCGTCTTCTCCACCAGCAGCACCGGGGCAGGCGCCCGCTCCGATCGCGGTCTCGCGATCATCGCGGCATTACGCAGACGCTTGTACGAAAGCGAACATTCCCGCTGCCACGAAATTGCCTCGATTGCGCGACCCGCGCAGGTTTCGATGCCTGCGCTCAACGTCACAAAGCGAGCAAGTTGCGAACGATTACCCGTCTCAAGGCGTTAAAGCGCAGCCTGCCCCGGGGGACTCCGTCCCAGTTGCCTACGGTCTCCACCAGCAGCACCGGGGCAGGTGCATTTCTATGCTGCGCCGCAACAAAGCCTATGCGCTAGTGGGAAAATTGCGGTGCCTGCTTTTCAGAAAATGGGCCTTGTCGCCGGTCCCTGGCATCCTACAGGCCGCATCAGCATCCGTGCCCGGTTCAGAGAGTCACAATGATTGCCCGCACGAACGCCACGGCGATGCCGACTATGAGCGCAATAGCCAGCCGAGGCCGGGACGGCCGCCTGAGGCTCGACGCGCCGAACTGCCCTTCTGGCCCCGCCGCCTGTCGCGCGAACAGGCCGCCGCTTATTGCGGGATCTCGGCGACGCTGCTCGACCAGATCGTGAAGGCCAGCGCCTATCCCGCCGATCCGCGTGACGAACCCGAAGGAACCGAAGCGCGGGCGGATGCTCTTCGACCGGCTCGCACTCGACACTGTCCTTGACGCCGAGATCGGACGCACGGCGGAATCGCCGGCCGAGCCTCGGACGACCGCCGCCGTGGATGCCGCGCTCGACGACCCGGAGGCGGATCCGTTCATTGCGAGGATCCGGGAGCGTGGTAAAGGTCGTGCATCCGGGCGTTAACGCGGTTCGCTAGACGCTGGCCGGCGGCAAGGTACGCATCTCCTACTACCGCCGGTCGGACGGGAAGCGCCTGCCGGACGATCCGACCTCGCCCGAGTTCGCCGCTGCGCTCAAGGAGGCTCCGCCGCCGGAGGAGAAGGGCGAGCACACAAGCCGGGCAGCATGGTCGCGCTGATCGCTGCCTACCGCAAGGCTCCCGACTTCACCCGCCTGTCCGAGAAGACGCGCAAGGACTATGGCGTGTATCTGGAGATCCTGCTCGACCTCTGGGGCGACCTCCCGGTGAAGGGTATCCGCCGCGCCGCCGTGCTGGGGCTGCGCGAGGCGTTCGCCGAGACCCCGCGCAAGGCCAACTACCTGATGGCCGTGCTGCCTAATGGCCGTGCTGCGCCTCGTCCTCAACTTCGCCGTCGATCGCGAGTGGCGCGACGACAACCCGGCGCTGAACCCGCGCATGCTCCAGACCGGCGAAGGCCACAAGGCATGGCCGCCCGAAGTCGTCGAGCGGTTCCGCGCCGCGGCGCCCGCGCACGTGCGCGACACCTTCGAGCTGGCCTACTACACCGGGCAGCGCAAGGGCGACGTGCTGACAATGACGGAGCGCGACCGCGGCAAGGACGGCATCGCCGTCAAGCAGGAGAAGACCGACAAGCGGGTGTGGATCCCCGAGCTCGAGGAGTTAACCGCCTACCTCGACGGCCGCCCCGCGGACCGCCAGCATTTCTGCTCTGCACGACCGTCACCGGCCGCCAGTACACCAAGGGCAACTTCGACCACGACTTCCGGAAGACGGTGCTCGCGATCGGCACCGACGGCTACACGTTCCACGGGCTCCGCCACACGGCCGGCGCCAACCTCGCCGAGGCCGGCTGCTCGGAGAGCGAGATCATCGGGCGCAGCAGAAAAACTTGCCCGGTCGGCGATCCGGAAGTTGGAGCGCGCCGGCAAGGAAGGCCCGGAGGACGAGGAATGACGGGAGGGATGTTCTTGGTTGGTTCCCGCGGTTCGGACTGACTTTGCAAACCGAGCCTGCAAACCGGCGGGAACGCGTCGCAAAGTTGGCTGGTAAGTCCTTGATCTCGCTGGTGCCGACGCGCGGATTTGAACCGCGGACCTACTGATTACGAATCAGTTGCTCTACCCCTGAGCTACGTCGGCGCTCCCGCGAGGTGGCGGACCATATCCGTCGCTCCGCAGCGCGTCAACAGCATGCGAGAGCCCTCGCGGCAACGAGTCCGGATCAACGCGATGAGGCGAGAGGGGCCTGCGGAAAGCGAACGGCCCCGCTTCTTGTGAGGCGGGGCCGGGCCGTTGGTGTCTTTGGTTGCGGGACCTGCAACCACCGACAGTTTGAAATTGAGGTGCCTGTGTAGGCATCGAGGAGGAGGCGCGGATGGTGCCGTAGGCCGCGCTGGAACGGTGCGCTGGATTAGCGTCGACGACACCTAGCATCAGGCGGGCAATGGCGCCTCCCCCCGAGAGCCAGCTGAACTCCCTGGAGCTGCTGCGTGCCGGCTACGCGATTGGGTGATCAGCACTGCCGCGCTTCAGTACATGCGGTGCCTTGGCCTGCCGGCGCACGCCATTGCGCGGCTCGCCGGCCGTCGCAAGAAGCGCTTTTCTCACGCTCGGGATAGCTGAGCCGTCCCCAGCATCTCGGCATCACACGGCTGAAACACAGTCTTGATCCGGTTCGCTTGACCAGTGAAGAAGAAGGCTGGGCAGCACCGTCGCGCATAACCCGCTCCCCGCTTAAAACCCTTTGATGGGTTTTTACAAGTCTCTATACAATATCAATTCATACGAAATTTTGAGTCGCGACAACGACTGCCACACGCCGAGCAATCATATGCATTATTAGCGGCAATATTTCCACATGTAAATGAAAATTTTGTTGCGATTCAGTGTGATGCGCAAAAAAACTTACAAAATAATTTAACTTTACTTAACAAAAATAAATCCGAGAATCCACACGTCTATCGCCGTAGTTCATGCCGGCAAACCATTGGCCGAAAATCTGAACCCAAAGCCGGTAGCGGAACTCAATCGAAAGCGCAGAGACGACACAATTGTCCGCGTGGCGCTCGGATTTGCAATCGTCATCTCGAGAAAGCATCGAACATGAATCCTTATCAGCCGCAGGTTCCGCTTAACCGCTTCCGCAACACGTGCTCCGTCATCGAGCGTACACGGACACATTTTGATGCGGCCTACGACGCAGAAGTCATGGGCCTATACGGCCGAGCGCTTGACGGACGCCGCATTGAGTTGCGCCGCCGCAATGGGCAGACATCCGAGATCATCGATTTCGTGCGCTGCTCGTATCTTGGGCTAGATAATCACCCGAAGATTGCCGCTGGCGCCATTGCGGCAATTGAAAAAAATGGGACGCTACACTGGTCCAGCGCCCGAACTCGGCTCAATTACGACCTCCTCCAAGATCTCGAGCAGGAGCTGTCGACTCTCTTCCGTGCGCACGTCATTGCCTTCTCCAACGTCATGGTCGCAAACATGGGCGCCCTGCCTTTGATCGCGTCAGGACATCTGACGGGCGAGAAGAAGCCGGTTATCGTATTTGATCGCGAATGCCACGTTTCGCTGCAATACCACAAGGCGACTCTCGCCGATGAGACGACGGTGCTGACGATCCCCCACAACGATCTCGAAGCCCTCGAAAAGATCTGCAAGAGCACCGAGGCGTCTGCTTCGGTCGTCTATATTGCGGACGGCGTCTATTCGATGGGCGGCGAAGCACCGATTGCCAAGCTGCGTAATCTTCAGGACAAATACCGTCTGTATCTCTACATCGACGACGCGCACGGCATTTCAATCTTCGGAAAGCATGGCGAAGGTTTTGCGCGTTCGAAGTTTCCGGATGAGCTGGGTGAACGAACGATCATCGCGGCATCCATCGCGAAAGGGTTTGGTGCATCGGGCGGGATCATCATGCTTGGCACGACAGCCCAGGAAGATTTGTTCCGCCGCTATGCTCAATCCTACACCTTCACTGCCGCTCCAAATCTTGCGGCGGTGGGAGCAGCCCTAGCCTCCGCAAAAATCCATGCGAGTCCGGAATTGCGACACCTCCAGAATATGCTGTCCGAGCGGATCCGGCTGTTCGACGGGAGGATCGCGTCGCCGCAGCACGGAAGCCACCTTCCGATCCGAATGGTTCCGGTCGGCGATGAAATGCAAGCAATCGCAATAGCCCAGTCGTTGCTCGAACAAGGATTTTACGTCTCGGCGACGTTCTTCCCGACGGTCGCGCGCAATGCTGCCGCGCTGCGGATCTGCATTACGGCGTCGCATTCCGTGGAAGAAATCGGGAAGCTTTGCGACCTGCTCGATGTCGTTTGCAAGGGGAGGTCTCACGAGTCGGTTGCCGCCTGATACCCGACAATTAGCAACAACGAAACCAGCGGCGAACGGAACGGACGATGGATTGGCGCGCAACAGGCTTGCTTGGCGCGGTTTCGCTGATCTGGGGAGCAGCATTTCCCGTCACTAA
>Ga0265327_10003976_pt1 | contig 13486 bp, 9 predicted proteins | sample 41621metaG_FD_202089 | JGI IMG/M metagenome (GOLD analysis project Ga0265327, IMG submission 202089) | Rhizosphere microbial communities from Carex aquatilis grown in University of Washington, Seatle, WA, United States - 4-16-21 metaG | ecosystem: Host-associated > Plants > Roots > Rhizosphere >... | reverse complement strand
AAACACCTGACGACGTGGCAAACCATTGTCCAACAAGTGTCATATTTAGACAGCTTTAAGGATTTGGCTTACCTAGTCCGGGAGGATTTAACACAAAGAGATTGCGCTTAGCTTGATGCGTATGGGTAATGCCCAGTTGCTTACGAATATCGAGCGGAATAATAACTTGGCCTTGTTCGGAAACGGTCGCTGTTTGCATGATGACTCCCAAAAATCAACAAATCGGTTAAGTATGCCGGAGAATATTTATTTCCGGCAATAAAAGTGCTTTTAATACCCGTCCTTACTGGGCTGCAATCCAACCAGCGGCTCCGGTAAACGAAGCACTTCGGATTCGATACGGCCATCGGCATACAATTCTATTAAGCGATAACCCGGCGCCGTATCGCTGACACTGAACTCGCTAGTTCCCGGTGTAAATTGAAAACAGGTCGAAGGCGCGCCCATTACCCGAAGCGTTGCTGTTTTAATATCCATGACCTGATGAATATGGCCGGTGGTGATGGCTTTTACTTGCGGATACTTGTTTACCACCGCCAAAAACGCCTGCCGGTTTTCTATGATCATAGTATCCATCCAGGAACTTTGCGTCGCCAAGCAATGATGATGCACAGCGACAAGCGCATGACGCTCCGGACTTTCAATTAAGCAATTTTCAAGAAAATCCAATTCCCCGTTCGATAAACGGCCGCCGGGTTTTCCCGGTATCCGGCTGTTCAGGCTAATCAGTTGCCAGTTACCTAAAAAAACCTGTTTCCGGCAACTAACCCGGCCGGACGTTAGAACCTGCTGCATAAGTTCATCGTCGTCATGATTGCCGGGTAGGCAAATGCAGGGCGTTTTATAAGTTTCAAGGCAGGTTAAGATACGCTGGTAACCGGCAACGCAAGGATCCTGAGCTAAGTCGCCGGTCAACAGCAGCAAATCGAAATGACGCTTTGCCGCGAAAGCGTGTTCGATGCAGGCATGAAAATAATGCTCGGTATCAATGCCCAGCAGTCGATCTTCCGGTGTCGCCATGATATGCAAATCGGATAATTGCAGGATCGATATAAAGTCGGAGTGATGCGTCATCGGCGGCGATTAATCCATGATTTTAAAAAGAACTTTAGAATTTCTTTGCGGGTTATACAACACCTTGAGCTTATCGGGAAGATCGTTAATCTCTGTCGGCAGAAATCCCCGTTCAATAAACCAGTGCATAGTTTGCGTTGACAGCACGAATAATTTTTTAAGCTTAAGTTCTTTCGCCTTGCGGTAGACATATTCGAGCAGGCGATTGCCTCTGGACGCGCCCTGATAATCCGGATGCACGGCCAAACCGGCAATGACGCCGGAGCGGCTTTTCACATCCGGCTGCAAAGCGATGCAACCGATAATCAGACCGTCGCGTTCTATCACAATATAGTCGGCGATGCCCATTTCAAGTTTTTCCCTGGAGCGCTTAGCTAACTTGCCTTGTTGCTCCAGCGGCTTGATCAATTCCAAAATGCCGCCTATGTCATTCAAAGTGGCCGAACGCACTTCTTCAAAAGCCGTGGTACTGATCAGCGTACCGATGCCGTCGCGGCTGAACAATTCAAGCAACAGCGCGCCGTCGATAGCCCGGTTAATCAGATGCACACGGTCTATGCCGGATTGACAGCTTTGAATGGCGGCTTTAAGCGGCAAACTGATGCTGGTCGATATATCGGAATGCCGCTGCAAAAAAGCATCGGCTTCAAAGGTCGTCATTTGCTGGATTTGTTCGCCGGTATCGGGATTGCAGCAGCTTTGTTCGGTTAATAAAACCAACTTTTCCGCTTTCAATGCAATCGAAACCGCGGTGGCGACTTGTTCCGCCGACAGATTAAACACCTCGCCGCTCGGCGAATAACCGACCGGCGAGATCAGCACAATATTATTCTGGTCGAGTTGCTGATGAATAGCCAAGCTGTCGACGCGGCGCACCTCGCCGGTATAGCAGTAATCAATGCCGTCAATCACACCCAGAGGTTTGGCGGTAACAAAATTGCCCGAAGCCACCTTGATCTTTGCTCCCGCCATCGGCGAACTGGCAAGTCCCATCGATAATAGCGCTTCAATTTCCACCCGAACCAGTCCGGCCGCTTCTTTAGCGCATTGCAGCGCCACACTGTCGGTAATGCGCAAATGCTTGTAAAAGCGCGCGGGAATATTCAGTTTGACCAGGCGCTGATCAATCTGCGGTCGTATGCCGTGCACCAGAACCAGGCGTATGCCCAAACTGTTCAGCAAGGCGAAATCGTGAACGTGGTGATCGAAATCGTCGGCCAGCACCGCTTCGCCGCCGAATGAAATCACAAAGGTTTTGTTACGGTGGGCATGGATGTAAGGAAGTGAGGCTCTGAACCAGTTGACGAAGGATTTTTGCGGTTTCATGATGATTTGATAGGTGCATTGTTCCGATCCGTACCGTTAGCTTTTCGCTTGTTCCCAAACTGGAGCTTGGGAGCAAGCGAACAATGAAGTTCTAACCTACAGGTCGAATTATTTTTGGTTGCCGATTTCAGTACGAGAAGCTCCAGCTTCCCGTCTCGCGAAACGTATCTTTACTTTGCGTCGCTATTTATAGTTCCCACGCTCCGGCGTGGGAATTCAGTCCGCAACGCTCCAGCGTTGCGGGACGCTGGAGCGTCTACCACTGCATTCCCACGCCGGAGCGTGGGAACGATGCAAAATTTACGAAATCATACTAGCCGGGCGGCCTACTAGCAAATACTGACTCAATACCGGTGGTCGGTTAGGCCTCATCAGTTATAGAGTCCAAAGTGAATAAAGCGACATCGTTCCCACGCTCCGGCGCTCGTCTTTATACACAAGTCTGTTCAAGACCTGATGTAGGCCGGAATAAGCCCGCCCGGCGATAGCCAGGGTGGGCGTTTCCGGGGCTTTTGAGTCTCGGGATGCCGGAAACGCCGGTCCTGCGCTAAAGCGCGGACCGGCTTACTTGTGCCCTGTGGGTATTCCGGCCTACATCGAGATGTGTATAACGATGAGCGCTCCGGCGAGGGAATGCAATGAGCGCCGCTCCAGCGTCCAATATCGCTGGAATGACGTCGCATTATCCGTTCCGGCAACTATAACTCTACAGCCCCGAATTTCGATCCTGTAAGAAATGACAGGTTTCGCTTATCGCACAAGAGTTGAACTCTTATTTTCCGCTTTGTTCAGCGAGGAATAGTGTTCGGGAAAAACCTTGCTCATGCTATAACATTGCACGAATTTTCCGTTTCCCCATCTCAGGATTGGGATCCGTAATCGCGAAGCTCCCGCTTAAAAACCGGCCAACAATAAATTTTGTGGATTTAATCAATTCAATTAAGTCATCTCATCAAAGCAAACAATCGGCATCGGCGGGAATCGCTAATAACATTTTATTTTCAACATCTTCATACCTAGAGAAACGACCATGGCAAGCACAGACGATTACACGGAGAGCACCGCAACCACCGGACGAGTTGCGGTAGGCGGTTCTATAACGGGCAAGATTGGCGCGGTTTACGATCAAGATTGGTTTAAAGTCAATTTACTGGCGGGAACCAGCTATATTATTGACCTGGAAGGCTTAGCGACCGGTAAAGGCACCTTATACGACCCTGAGTTTAGAGGCGTTTACAACAGTACCGGAACGCTTTTAGCGTCCACTTCCAATAGCGATAGCGGCACCGGGCTCAATGCCCGCGTCACCTTTACCCCAACCCGTACCGGCGATTATTACCTGTCGGCAGGCGCCTATTCCACTTACCGAGGCACTTATACCTTATCGGTGATGCCGAAGTATGTTATCGGTAATGAGGACACCGAAATCCCCATTAGCTTAGCCAACTTACAGGCCCAAAGTACAAGCACCGACGCGGTAAAATTTATCGTGAAAAATGTCGATTCCGGCAGTCTCAAAATCGGCGCCTCGGCCGAAACGGCAACCGCTTGGTCGTCAACGAACAAAACGATCGATGCCACGCATCAAGCCTATTGGACCCCCGACCCCAATGACAATGGTTTATTGAACGCTTTTACAGCGGTAGGTAGGGACAGCTCCGGTGTAGCATCCTCGCCTTTGCAGGCGCAGGTTGCGGTCACGCCGGTTATCGATGTGAAATTCAGCGCCGGCGCCGATACCGCGGAAGGCTCAACGGCGGGCAGTTTTACGGTGACTTTAGACCAAGCCGCTCCGGCAGGCGGATTAACGGTCAATTACACGCCGACAGGTTCGGCAACATTAAACACCGACTATACGCTATCCGCAGGCACCAATATAACTGCGGTAACGGGCAGTAGCTTTACCATTGCGCCCGGTCAAACCACCGCAATCTTAAACGTCACCGCGCTTGCCGATACGGTTTCAGACCCTAACGAAACGGTGATGCTACATTTAATGCCGGGCACGGGCTATGACGTGGCTGCGCCGTTTTTGCCTAAAGTCGATGTCGGCACAGGCTCGGGCCCTGCTTCGGTTACCGTAGGTGATTTTAATGGCGATGGCAAACTCGATTTAGCCGCCGCCAATTGGCTCGACAACACCGTTTCAGTGTTATTGCGCAATGCCGCGAATACCGGTTTTGACTCGAAAATCGATCTCACAACCGGCTCATACCCTAACTCAGTGAGCGTCGGCGATTTGAACGGCGATGGTAAACTCGATTTGGCTGTAGCCAATGTAGGCGGTAACACGGTTTCGGTACTGTTGCGTAATGCCGCGAATACCGGCTTTGACCCGAAAATCAATGTCAAAACAGGTACAAACCCTTATTCGCTCAGCATCGGCGATTTGAACGGAGACGGTAAACTCGATTTAGCGACAGCCAATTTCGTCAGCAACACAGTGTCGGTGTTGTTGCGTAACGCTTCGAATACCGGATTTGACCCTAAAATCGATCTCGCAATCGGCTCAACCCCTTATTCGCTCAGCGTCGGTGATATGAACGGCGACGGCCAACTCGATTTAGCGGTCGCGAATTCCTACAGCAACACAGTTTCGGTCTTATTGCGCAATGCCGCGAATACCGGTTTTGCCCCGAAAATCGACCTCGCAACAGGCTCAGGCCCTAGTTCGGTAAGCGTCGGCGATTTGAACGGCGACGGCAAACTCGATTTAGCGGTCGCCAACTCCAACAGCAACACGGTTTCTGTGTTGTTACGCAATGCCGCGAATACCGGCTTTGACCCGAAAGTCGATATCGCAACCGGCTTATACCCTCTTTCGCTCAGCGTCGGCGATTTAAACGGCGACGGCAAACTCGATTTGGTCACCGCCAATTACTACAGCAACACGGTTTCAATATTGCTGCGCAATGCCGCGAATACCGGTTTTGATCCGAAAGTCGATATCGCAACCGGCTATTACCCTTATTCGCTCAGCGTCGGCGATTTAAACGGCGACGGCAAACTCGATTTAGCAGCGGTCAATTACGCCGGCAACACGATTTCGGTCTTGCTAAACGACTCCCACTCCGGCTTAACCCTGACCGATGTAGCCGTCGCAAACCACTCGCCGGTATTAAGCGACACGCAAGCTGTTTTAGCCGCGGGAACGGAAAATACCGCTTACACGATTAATCCGGGCGATTTATTGCAAGGCTTTAGCGACGCTGACGGCGATAGCTTAGCCATTGCCGATCTCAGCGCCGACCACGGCACTGTCAACGGTTTAATTTTTACGCCCGAGGCGAATTACACCGGCATCGTGACGTTAAGTTATAACGTCACCGACGGCAAAGGCGGCAGTATTGCAGCCGCGCAAAACTTTGTGTTGGCGGCGTTGAACCATTTACCCACCGGCGATGTCAGCATCAGCGATACCACGCCCACCCAAGGCCAAACCTTAACCGCCTCGAATACCTTAGCCGATGCCGATAATGCAGGCGGCATCGCCGCAATCGCCTATCAATGGCAAGCCGCCGGTGTCAATGTCGGCACCGGCTTGGCTTATACCGTCACCGCCGCGGATGTCGGTAAGACGATGACCGTAACCGCCAGCTACACCGACGATTTAGGCCATGCGGAAAACGTCAGCAGCGCGCCAACGGCTGCGGTGGCTAATCTGCCGACAACGGCCGGTTTTACCATTAGCCCTCTCACCCCGCAATCCACTGGCGAAGACGGCACAACCGCCGTCTACAGTATTCGGTTGAATACCGCACCGTTGCCGAATCGGGATGTAACCCTGAGCTTTACCAGCAGCGACACCACGGAAGGCGTGATCGATAACCCCACGCTTACTTTTACCACGGCTAATTACGCTACTCCGCAAACCCTGACCGTGCGCGGCGTTGACGACTATTTAAACGATAGCAATATACCGTATCAAGTCCTGGCGACCGTCAGCACCATTGATGTCTTTTATAAAGCCCTCAGCATCAGCCCGTTTAGCTTAACCAATCTCGATGACGGCAAGGACACCGCACTGGATTTATACGGCGATGAAGGCGGTTCAAAAATAGATGTGTTGGTGGGCGGTAACGGCGCGGACAAATTGCATGGATTGAACATGGCCGACGATTTATCGGGAGGCTTGGGTAATGACTCCTTATGGGGCGGCTATGGCGATGATGTGCTGTGGGGTGAAGACGGTGATGATTATTTAGAAGGCGAGCAAGAAAACGATCTGATGGTCGGCGGCGCCGGCAATGATTTCTTGTACGGCACCGGAGGCGGTCTGGATACCATGAGAGGCGGAGCCGGGAATGACACTTACTATCTGGACTTTGATGCGGTCAAAGACGTGATCGACGATCAAGGTTTACCGACGGACATCGATACCGTGATCATGCCGTTTCAATTGAGCAGCTACACCTTGCCGACCGGCATTGAAAACGGCGCCATTGCCGAAGGTTTGCAAGCCAGCAATTTAACCGGTAATGAAGGGGATAACGCCTTAACCGGTAATGACGGCAGCAACGCCTTAGTCGGTGCCATCGGACGCGATTCATTATTCGGCGGCGCAGGTAACGATGTGTTATCGGGCGGTGTCGGCAATGACGCTTTAAGCGGCGGCGACGGCCGCGATCTATTTACCTTCGATAGCGCATTAAGCGCCAACATCGACCGGATCACCGACTTTGTCGCAGCCGACGATACCGTTCAGTTGGAAAACAGCATTTTTACCAAGCTCAGCAAAACCGGCGTGTTGAATAGCGGCATGTTTGTCAAAGCGGCTGCGCCGCACGATGCCAATGATTATCTGATCTATAACCCGGCTACCGGCGCATTGAGTTATGACGCAGACGGCAACGGAGCGGGAGCCTCCGTACAAATCGCTGTTTTGGGCGTCAACCTGCCTTTAACCTATGCCGATTTTGTGGTGATTTAAGTCGTCGGGTTATAATTGCGTGGATACAGGTGGCACAATTCCCAAAAGTCAGGTAGGGGTGCATTGCGCCCCTTTTCGGAGTCCAACCATACTGGAAACCTTGATGCCTGAGATTGATTACCCATTGAAATATTTGAAAATAACTCGGTCTTCCGATATTTGAAAATGGTGCGCGATGCGCACGAGACTTAGGAATACAAGCCTTTCAGCCTAAAAACCGCAAGGTTTTCTTACCGGAGAAAAACCATGACCACTGTTGTATTAGATGACGAATTTATGGATGAAATTATTAACGTCAGTCACTACCCAAACGCCCAAGAAGCGGTTGTTAAAATCTTAGCCGACTACTTACAGCAAAAAAAAGCTCAACACAGCATTCTTGACCTATTAGCCATGCCGGAAGTTGCTGATATTGATTTTAATCCACCGCGTTTAAACAACCTCTATCAACCAACTGATTTATCATGACATTCTTGCTAGACACCAATGTCATTTCCGAACTAAGAAAAGCCAAAACCGGTAAAATCAATCCCAATGTAAAGGCATGGGCAGAATGCGTTTTACCGAATGACTTATTTTTATCGGTTATCACGCTGCTTGAGCTAGAAATGGGAATCGGTTTAATTGAACGGCGTGACGGCACACAAGCAGCATTGTTACGCAGCTGGCTTAATCAGTTTGTATTACCGGCTTTTGACGGACGTATTCTTGCCGTTGATACGGCTGTCGCATTGTGTTGTGGCAAACTACATGTCCCCGATCCGCGCTCAGACCGTGACGCATTAATCGCAGCCACTGCCTTAACTCACAAAATGACTGTTGTCACCCGTAATGTTGATGATTTTAAGCCAACTGGAGTTTCAATACTTAACCCTTGGGAATACAACCCTTGCACCTAAAAACCTCAAGAACAGGTACGAAGCTTGGGAATGCCGGAAAAGCTTCCTCTCTCGGCAATTGCTCCTGCATTGCCCTATCTCCTGCATCCCAGCAGTCGTGCTCACGCCCCTTGCCTACATCCATGTAGACAACGCCCACCCTGGCTGTCGCCGGGCGGGCTTACTTGTGCCCTGAGGGTATTCCTGCCTACATTGAGAATGTGTATAGCGATCAACGCCGCGCGTACGGACGATAGCAAAGTGCTGCTTTAAGCCTTCAAAAACTGTAAAGTCTCGTGCTCAACCTCGACTTTTATAGTATCCCCGGCGACAAAATCGCCTGCCAATATCTTCTGCGCCAATGGATTTTCAAGCTGCTGCTGAATAGCACGTTTCATCGGTCTTGCTCCGTAAACCGGATCGAATCCCGCCTCGCCTAATAAATCCAGAGCCTGTTCCGAAATTTCAAAACCGATTTCGCGATCCTGCAAACGTTTGCGCAAGTAGTCGATTTGAATGGCGGAAATCGCCCGAATTTGTCCGCGGCCCAAGGAATGGAACACCACCGCTTCATCAATCCGGTTGATGAATTCGGGACGAAACTTGGTGCCGACAATTTCCATGACCGAGGTTTTCATCACCGAATACAGCGCTTCGCCCGACAATGATTGAATAATGTCCGAACCCAAGTTAGAGGTCATCACGATAATGGTGTTCCTGAAATCGACAGTTCTGCCCTGCCCGTCGGTCAAGCGGCCATCGTCCAGCACTTGTAATAAAATGTTAAATACATCGGGATGGGCTTTTTCGATTTCATCCATCAGGATCACCGAATACGGTTTGCGCCTGACCAGTTCGGTCAAATAGCCGCCTTCTTCATAACCGACATAACCCGGAGGCGCACCGATCAAACGCGCCACCGAATGCTTTTCCATAAACTCGGACATATCAATGCGCACCATCGCATCGGGCGTGTCGAACATAAACTCGGCCAACGCTTTGCACAGCTCGGTTTTACCGACGCCGGTCGGCCCTAAAAACAGGAACGAACCGTTCGGACGGTGCGGGTCCGATAATCCGGCCCTGGAACGGCGAATCGCATTACTGACCGCTTTCAACGCTTCTTCCTGGCCCACGACTCGTTTGCTGAGCTCCTCTTCCATCCGCAATAGCTTGTCGCGCTCGCCTTCCATCATTTTCGACACCGGAATGCCGGTCCATTTCGATACCACTTCGGCGATTTCCTCTTCGGTGACTTTGTTGCGCAACAAGGTCATTTTCTGCGCTTCAGCCGGAGTATCTGCATGCAGCTGCTTTTCCAACGCGGGAATAATGCCGTACTGCAACTCGGACATCTTGGCCAAATCGCCGGCGCGGCTGGCCGCTTCCAATTCGGTTCTGGCTTGTTCCAGCTTTTCTTTGATCGATGCCGAACCTTGCAACGAGGCTTTTTCCGCCTTCCAGATTTCTTCCAAGTCGGAATATTCTTTTTCCAGATCGGCGATTTCTTCTTCCAGTATTTCCAGGCGTTTTATGGATGCGGCATCTTTTTCTTTTTTAAGCGCGACCTGCTCAATCTTTAACTGAATTAAGCGCCGATACAGCTTGTCCATTTCCTCCGGTTTGGAATCGATTTCCATACGGATACGGCTGGCCGCTTCATCGATCAGGTCGATGGCTTTATCCGGCAACTGCCGGTCGGCGATGTAACGGTAGGACAGATTCGCCGCGGCAATAATGGCCGGATCGGTAATATCGACGCCGTGATGCACCTCGTACTTTTCCTTCAAACCGCGCAAAATGGCGATGGTGTCTTCAACCGACGGCTCATCGACCAACACTTTTTGGAAACGGCGCTCCAAGGCCGCATCTTTTTCGACATATTTGCGGTATTCGTCCAGCGTCGTAGCGCCCACGCAATGCAATTCGCCGCGCGCCAACGCCGGTTTCAGCATATTGCCCGCATCCATGGCGCCTTCCGCTTTGCCGGCACCGACCATGGTATGCAACTCGTCGATAAACAAGATCACTTGGCCTTCCTGTTTGGCAAGATCGTTTAACACCGCTTTCAGGCGTTCTTCGAATTCGCCGCGAAATTTGGCTCCGGCGATCAAGGCCGCCATATCCAGCGCCAATACCTGTTTGCCTTTGATACCTTCCGGCACCTCGCCGTTGACGATACGTTGCGCCAAGCCTTCGACAATCGCGGTCTTGCCCACGCCCGGCTCGCCGATTAATACCGGGTTGTTTTTGGTGCGTCGTTGCAACACTTGAATGGTTCGCCGAATCTCGTCATCCCGCCCGATCACCGGGTCCAGTTTGCCTTGTTCTGCGCGTTCGGTCAGATTGATGGTGTATTTTTTTAAAGCTTGGCGCTGGTCTTCGGCATTGGCGTCATCCACCGGCTGACCGCCGCGCATCGCATCGATGGCTTTTTCCACGGCGGGTTTAGTAATCCCGGCTTTTTTAAGCAAATCCTGAAGCAAGCCTTTTTCATCGAAAACCGCCAATAAAAACAGTTCGCTGGAAATGAATTTGTCGTTGCGCTTTTGCGCCAGCTTGTCGGTTAAATTCAGCAAGCGCGATAATTCATTGGAAATCTGCACATCGCCGCCGGAGCCGCTGACCGTTGCCAGACGATCCAGCTCCCTGACCAGTTCGGTGCGCAGTAATTGGGTGTTGATGCCCATCTGCGCCAGCATCGGCCTGATGCTGCCGCCCTGTTGATCCAGCAATGCCAGCATCAGGTGGATAGGCTCAATGAACTGATGGTCTTTACCCAAGGCCATACTTTGAGCGTCGGCTAATGCTGTTTGAAACATGCTGGTTAATTTGTCCATACGCATAATATTTACCTCATCTAAGGAGTTTTTAAGTTACTGCTGACATGGGGGAAGTATGGAGGGTTTTCAAGCGGACTCATCAATTCAAGAACAACTGAAGAGTGTAATCAGTATGGATTGTCGGCCGATGCCGGCTGAACTTGACTGAGCGAAGTCGAAGGGTAGTTACCCGCCTCGACTCCGCTCAGCGACCGCTAAACTCTAAACGCCGACATGCTTTAGGGCGCGCAATAAGTCATGGTCGGAGTCGCATTGTCGATCAGGTAAGACGATGACGGCGCAAGAATAAACTCGCTGACGCCTTGTTCGCTCTTGGCGTTCGCCCAATCGAAGGTATAGCCGAGACCGGTCCAAGGTACGCCGGGCGCGGCGCGGAAACTTTTATAATACAAGCTCTCATAAAAAACCTGATAGTTTTGGATATTTTTGACCACCGGAATTTCGCTGCCGAAATTCAAATCGCAGCTGCTATCGGTGGGGCTGGGATCGACACAGGGACGGAATATATCGTCCGGGCTCACCCACAATTCCACAAAAACATCATACTGCCAGTCGGGATTTAAACCGAGGCGCTGTTTCAAGCGCGTTTCGAGTTGCTTTTGGCCGGCATGCGGATGGGCTTGCATGTATTTACGGCAAAACGTCTGCATCTTAGGCGCCAACGAGATCCAGACGACATTGGCTTCGCCGCTCGAAGTTTGAGTGTAAGGCAGTAAATAACGCTCGTAGGAGCTTTGCGCTTTCCAGGTCACGACCTTCACCAAGGTCTTGTCCTCATTCCAAACCAAGGTATCGTTAGCGGGATTCAGCGCGTCGAGATTGTTGGCAAGCTCGGCCGATTCCGCCATTACCGCATCCTGAACCGCGGCCGCGTACTTTGGCGAAGGTGCGGCAACTACGGCCGTGGACAGTAGCCCTGCTATGCATAAAGCCGGAAAAAAAACTGTTTTCATTAGAATAACCTCTGTAGGGTCTTTTTGTTTTTATCATTAAAATCCAACTCTCATTAGCTCGAAAACCAGGCAATCCATGAGGCGTTGAGTTGCTTAAGCCAATGAATAACAATAACTTGTCTCGGTTGAAAATTAGACGTTTTGGCTCGGCTAGAGTTTATAAAAAAACACCCGCGTTAGCCAGGACGTTTTGGTCTGGGTAAGGTTTGTTAACATAGAATGGAACGCAGGTGATGAGGATAAGCGCGGATAACTTTTTGTCGGCTACATTTTCCGATTTTCATCGCTGCTTATCCGTCTAGTCCGCATTATCCGCGTTCTGTTTTTTTAACGGCCGAGTCGTTAGAAGTTCACTGCAAGGTAATGCTACCTATTGCGTCAAAACCTCGATTTCTCTAACCTGGAAATATTCACGGCAGCGTTCCGATGACGGACCCGTTGCTTTACCGCATTGCATCATTCCGCTGGAGCATATCGATGAGCGAAGAACTGACCGGAAAAACCTGCGAAGTCTGTAGAATTGGCGCGCCCTTGGCGACTCAGGAGGAAATCGACCGATTCATGCCGCAATTACAGAACTGGGAAATTGTTGAAATAGACGCGATCAAGCGCTTACAAAAAACCTTCAAGTTCGATAATTTTGCCGATGCCTTGGCCTTTACCGATAAAATCGGCGCACTGTGCGAACAAGAAAACCACCATCCGGCCATTTTAACGGAATGGGGCAAGGTGACGGTGAACTGGTGGTCTCATAAAATCAAAGGCTTGCACGAAAATGATTTTATTATGGCGGCCAAGACCGATGCTTTGCTGTAGATAAACTCATCTTTCGCCGTAGAAGGCTTCAACAATATCTTTCATCAAATGTAAGGTTCTATTTTGAGCGTCTTTTTCCGGATTAAACTCGCTGAGTTCCAAGCCGCAGATTTTCGGATGCCGATTAATCAAGCTCAGCGCTTCGAGTAATTGCCCGGCTTTAATGCCGCGAGGAACCGGCGTCTCTACGCCGGGAGCGTCTTCAGGATCGATAAAATCCAAATCAATACTGATGCCGATAATCCGGCAAGTCAGGCTGAGTCTATCGATGACGTCCGTTAGCATCCGAGCAAACCCGTCAATTTGCCGGGCAAAAATAAATTCCACTCCGGCTTGCTTTAAGAGATCGTATTCCGCTTGCTCATAACTTCTAACCCCGACTAAGACAAGGTTCTTCGGCAGGATAAAATGATAGCCGGGATACATCTTCGCCAGTTTCTTATCGCCTTTGCCCAGCAACGCGGCCAGCGGCATGCCGTGAACATTACCGGTAGGTGAGCTAGCAAAGGTATGCGCATCCATATGCGCATCCAACCAAATCAAACCGAGTTGATCGGGCCCTCGCAAGCCGTTGAGTACGCCGCCCCACGTGCCCAAGGCGCAGGAATGGTCGCCGCCGATAACCAGAAAAGTGTGGTTTTGCTCGGTCCAATAGTGGGTAAACCG
>Ga0265327_10003975_pt1 | contig 13487 bp, 9 predicted proteins | sample 41621metaG_FD_202089 | JGI IMG/M metagenome (GOLD analysis project Ga0265327, IMG submission 202089) | Rhizosphere microbial communities from Carex aquatilis grown in University of Washington, Seatle, WA, United States - 4-16-21 metaG | ecosystem: Host-associated > Plants > Roots > Rhizosphere >... | reverse complement strand
TCACGGGTCGGGGACTGACGCATTTTCACGGCGAAAAACAAACAACTTCCATGGACTCGATAAGACACCGAAGCGCCGCTTGTCCGTGAAAATGGGTCTGTCCCCCTCGCTTGCCCGTGAACGATTACCCGGGACATCACGTAATATGAGCCCCTCGGGTTTCGACATACACCGCATAGACCGAGGTGCTGGCGGTCATGAACAGGCGATTCCGCTTGGTTCCGCCAAAGCAGACATTGCTGCAGATCTCAGGCAGCTTGATCTGACCGATCCGCTTCCCTTCCTTCGGCTCAAACACATGCACGCCGTCGTAACCATCGCCCACCCAGCCGGCACTGGCCCAGACGTTCCCGTCGACGTCACATCGGATTCCGTCAGCAAACCCCGCCTTGACCTGCGCCCCTTCTTCTCCCGCGACTTCCAGCTTCATGGAGGCAAATTCACGGCCGTTGGCCAGCTTTTTCTCGTCGACAATGTCCCAGACCTTGATGTTCTTGGGAGCATCGTCGTAATGCGAAGCACCGGTGTCGGCGACATACAGACGCTTGTAATCGGGTGAAAAGCACAGGCCGTTCGGCTTGAAGATGTCGTCGGCGACCTTTTCGACTTTCAGCGTCTTGCCATCGATCCGATAAATCGATTCCTTCTGGTATGGCTGCTTGGAATCGTTCGGCGCCCTGTTCCCCTCGTAGTTCATCAGGCTCCCATAACCGGGATCCGTAAACCAGATGTCTCCGTTGGGATGAACTGCCCCGTCGTTCGGTGCATTCAGCGACTTGCCGTCGTACTTGTCCGCCAGGACCGTCACCGATCCATCGTACTCATACCGGACAACGCGCCGATTCCCGTGTTCGAACGAGATCTGTCGCCCCTGGAAGTCAAACGTATTGCCATTGCTGTTCCCGGCGGGATTGCGCAACGTGCTGACATGGCCATCTTCTTCCAACCAACGCAATTGAACGTTGTTGGGAATGTCGGACCACAACAAGTATCGGCCGACACCGTTCCAGGCAGGACCTTCGGCCCACAGCATCTCGGAACTGTGGTAAATCCGCTGGATCGGCGTGTTGCCGAGCGCGTACTTTTTGAAGCGAGGATCCAGCACCACGATGTCGGGATCCGGATAGCGAACCGGCGCCGCGTGGGGACCATAGTCGCGGCCAAATCCTTTCGTGGCCGCCAGCCCGATGGCTCCCGCGGTCATCGTGAGAAACGAGCGACGGGCCAGTTGAGGACCGGCGGGCTGATCGGACTCTTGCCTGGCATGCTGTTCAGTCATGGTGTCTCCTGGAGATGCAACGGACGTGAATTCAGGGTGCGATCAAAAGACACCGCACGTTATCACACTTCGCATCGGGGTGGAAACGTCCGCGGGAACCGCGTCAGGGGGGATTGTCATTTTCAAATTGGGGAGCCCGGGTGCCACGGTCTTACCGTCTTCGGTTAGGCCGTGCAGTTTCTCCGAACACGCCTGCATGGTCACGGCACATGGTTTCCCAGAGTGAATCGCGCGATGGCCATGGGAACTGTATGCACGTGATGATTCGCTGCCGCTTCGTATCAATTCAAACGCAACCGCCTTAATCGCAGCGCATTGCTCACCACCGACACCGAACTGAAACTCATCGCCGCCGCGGCGATCATCGGGTTCAAAAGCAAATGCGGTGAAATCGGATAGAGAACTCCGGCGGCAATCGGGATCCCGATGGCGTTGTAGATCAAGGCAAAGAACAGGTTCTGTCGGATGTTTTTCATGGTGGCCCGGCCCAACTGAATCGCCCTGACGATCCCGCGCAGATCCCCTTTCACCAGCGTGACCGATGCCGATTCCATTGCCGCGTCCGTCCCCGTCCCCATCGCAATCCCGGCATCGGCCGCGGCGAGTGCCGGTGCATCGTTGATTCCATCTCCCGCCATCGCCACCCGTCGACCTTCCCCCTTCAATTGCTGGATTTTCGCCATTTTTTCTGCCGGTCGTACATCGGCGATGATTTCATCAATCTGCAATGCCTCGCCCACTGCTCGTGCAGAAATTGAATTGTCGCCCGTCAACATGACCACCCTCAGTCCCATCCCATGCAATGCCGCAATGGCAGCGGCAGTCGTTTCCTTCACTGAGTCTGAAACACCCAGCATTCCGGCCAGTTGATGATCGACTGCCACGAACAAGACGGTTCGTCCCTTTCTTCTCCATTCGTCTGCCTGGTCATTCAGTCCAGATACATCAATCTGGTTCTCGGCCAGGAACGATTTTTGACCGACATACACCGCATGACCCTCAACGATCCCAGTGACTCCACCTCCAGTCGTCGACCGGAATTCGTCAACTCGGGGAATCACGATCCCTTTGGACGTGGCCCCCGTCACGACAGATCGCGCCAACGGATGCTCGCTGGGTTGCTCGACAGCTGCCGCCAGGCGCAGCATCTCCTGTTCACTTACGGGACCGACTGCGAGCAGTTCATTCAGCTTCGGGCGTCCCTCGGTCAGCGTCCCGGTCTTGTCGAGCACGATCGTGTCGATCGATTCGAGATGTTCCAGAACTTCGGCATTCTTGATCAGCACCCCTTCCTTCGCCCCACGCCCGATCCCCACCATCACCGACATTGGCGTGGCCAGTCCCAGCGCGCACGGACACGCAATCACCAGCACCGCGACCGAATTGATGAACGCCCAGGCCAAGGCCGGCTGAGCCGGTTGTGCGATCCACCACACCAGGAAGGTCACCAGAGAGATGGCAATGACCGCAGGAACGAAATACCCCGCTACAGAGTCCGCCAGGTTCTGAATCGGCGCACGGCTCCGTTGTGCCTCCGCAACCAATTGCACAATCCGTGACAAGACGGTGTCATCACCCACCTGCCGGGCACGGACCACCAAGGATCCCGTCTGATTGACGGTCCCGCCAATGACGGAATCTCCCGGCTGTTTTTCCACCGGCAGGGGTTCACCGGTCAGCATCGATTCATCGACGGAACTTTGTCCTTCCAGAACGTCTCCATCGACGGGGATCTTTTCGCCCGGCCTGACACGCAATGAGTTTCCAACATGGATCTGCGACAGTTCGACATCACGTTCCTGGCCATCCACGACCAGATGGGCATTGGATGGAACCAGCGACATTAACTCGCGGATCGCTGAACCAGTCCGCTGGCGGGCTCGCAATTCCAGCACCTGGCCCAGCAGGACCAGTGTGATAATGACGGCGGCCGCTTCAAAGTAAACTTCCACGTTTCCGTGGTGCCGCAGGCTCGCCGGGACCACTGCCGGAAACAGCAAGACAATCGTGCTATAGACCCAGGCCGCCCCGGTTCCCAGAGAAATCAGCGTGAACATGTTCAGTCGTCGAGTCACGAACGACCGGGCCCCTCGTTCAAAAAACGGCCAGCCACACCACATCACCACAGCGGTGCTCAGCACGAATTGAATCCACACATTGATCGATGTCGGCAGCCAGCGTTGCAGGGGAACACCGACCATGGGAAGCATCGACAGGGCCAGCACCGGAAGTGTTGCCAGGACCGCCACCACTAATCGCCGTGACAGATCCCTCAGTTCGCTGTCGTCGGCGGGTTCGGTCGTGACGAATCGTGGCTCAAGTGCCATGCCGCAGACTGGACAGATCCCGGGGACGTCACTCTCCACCCCGGGACACATTGGACAGTAGTACCCATGGGACCGGGATTCTGTCTGGGCCGGTGGCGTCGGCCCCAGCACCACCAATTGGTGCAGCGGAGCACGGCAATCTCCTCCTTTTCCCGAGACATCGCCGGCCAGGAATTTTTGACGGCAATGTTCGCAGCAAAAGTAATATTGCTGACCGTCACGCTCGGCACTTCGCGCCGTTGCAGGATCTACAGTCATCCCGCAAATCGGATCAATGGCCATCGTGATCCACCTTGTTCCCGCGACGTCGATGTGCGACTCGCTTTACACCCAGTCGAAGAAGCCGATTGTTTCCAACTCCAATTTCAACTGGCCAAACTGCTCGGGCGACAGTGGGCCATGAGGCAATCTCGCTGGTCCCACGTGGACTCCCAGCATCACCATCACCGCCTTCGTGGCCGAGATGAATCCATGCTTCACCAGGATCTGGATCATCTGAACCGCACGGAACTGTTCTTCGCGCGCTGTTTTCAAATCTCCAGCGGCGAAGGCGTTCAGCACACGATGATAAATCGGTGCAGCAAAGTTGTAGGTGCTACCGACGGCGCCGGTGGCTCCCATCGCGAGTGCCGCCAGCAGGAACTCATCGCAACCCCAGGGAACATCAAACGACCCGCGTCCGGCTCGCAGGCAGAGCTGAAACGACATCAGGTCCGGATTGGTGAACTTGAGTCCCGCCAGGTTCGGAATGACCTCACGCCCCTGCTCCAGGAACTCGGACATCGGCAGGCTGACTCCGGTCAGGACGGGGATATCGTAAAAGTAGAATGGTGTTTCCGGGGCGGCCGATGCCACCTGACGGGCGCAGGCCACCAGCAATTCGACCGACTTCGGTTTGAAATACGATGGGGAAAGCGCCGCGACGGCGATGGCGCCCGATTGACTGGCGTGCTGGGCCAGTGCCGCGGCATCGACCAGACAATTCGATCCGACATGGACCACGACTTTCATGGCCGTCCCCTGCGCGACGTCCATCCATCTCGATGTCAGCTTCTTTCGTTCATCGACATTCAGCGAATGGCTTTCTCCCGTGCTCCCTCCAATGAAGGCCGTCGAGACACCGTTTTGCAGCAGATGTTCACACTGCTTTTCGACGATCTCCAGGTTCAGCGAGCCATCTTCATGGAATGGGGTATGAGTCGCTGCAACAAGGCCACTCAGCTTCAGACGTGACATGAAATCTGCTTTCCCGTGTGTCGAACCAATGTGTGTCGAGGTCCCGTTTGTCCGATGTCGCGGCAGAAGAGTCCGGCAGTCTAGTCTGTCCGCCCGCTCCCCTGCCGATGATATTCCGCGTCGCGTTCCGTCCAGATTGCCACCAACTCGTTGAGCTTTTCCGGATGTTTTTCGGCCAGGTTGTGCGACTCGGCACGATCCTTTTTCAGATCATACAGTTCCCAGGGCCCGTTCTTACCGGCCGACACAATTTTCCAGTCCCCAAGTCGCAGTCCCCGATGTTCCGTGTGCCGGAAGTAGATTGCATCATGCGGCACATCGGTGTCACGAGCAAACAACGGCACCAGGCTTCGCCCCGGCAGTTTCGGACGAGCCTGACCATTCCATTCGGCGGGGGGAACGACACCCGCCAGTTCCAGCAGAGTCGGCGCCACATCCACGAGATGTCCCGGCGCATGCCGCAGTTCGCCTCGGGCGGCAATCCCTCGTGGCCAGTGAGCGATCAACGGAGTTGAGGTTCCCCCTTCATGGTTCCAGGACTTGTGCCGACGAAACGGTGTGTTCGAAACAGTCGACCAGCCGGGCCCCAGGCCGAGATAACTTTGGGCGGAGCCCGGTTCGGCCCCAGGCGTGTGGCCATCTCCACGAATAATTTGCTCGGCGCTGGCGCCATTGTCCGAGGCAAAGCAGATCAAGGTGTCATCCCACGCCTGCATTGCTCGGATCTTCTCCAGCACTCGGCCAATCTCACGATCCATCCGATCAATCATGGCAGCGTGAATCGCCATCTTCTGGGCCTGGAACTGCTGCTGCTCTGAAGTCAGTTCCGTCCAGTTCACGGCACGCCCGGACTCGCCCGGCCCGATCCGCTTCTGCAGTTCCGCTTCACTCAGGTTCCAGGAGGGGGCCACGTCCGGTTCCGGGGCGGAAAGCTCACCCGCAACAAGTCCCAGTGTCTGCATCCGCTTCCAGCGCCCGGCACGAATGACATTCCATCCCGGTTGATACCGATCCCGATAGCGGGCGATGTCCTCGGGCAACGCATGCAGAGGAAAATGGGGCGCGATAAATGCCAGGTACAGGAAGAACGGCTTTTGAGCATGTCCCGTCTGATGTTCGGCCAGCCACTCGATGGCACGATCTGCGGTGGCAGTGGTGGCATAGTATTTCTCGCCCGAACCCGGCGGGGCCAGAGCTTGATCATCCAGTTGATGATGCCGGGGTGAGAAGAACCGGTCATGGTCTGTTGTGTGATAGGAACGGGAGAAGCCCCCATCCAGGATCTTGCCGTCGATATGCCACTTGCCGGAATGGTACGAGCGATATCCCGCTTCACGGAGCAGTTCCGGCAGCAGCGCTGCCCACTTCGGCCGCGTCCCCTGGGGATCTCGATTCACCTGCTGGGCGTAGTACCCGGTCAACAGTGCCGCCCGCGACGGCCAGCAACGCGCCGTATTGTAAAACTGAGTAAATCGCACCCCGTTTTGGGCCAGCCGATCCAGGTGAGGAGTTTCGATCTCACTCCCATAGCAACCCAGATCCGAGTAACCCAGGTCGTCGGCAAGAATGAAAACGATATTGGGCTTACGCGCTGGCGACGACGGTTCTGCGGCCAGTCCCTGCCCCGCCCCGCCCGCGAAACCTGTCGTCGTAAACAGAGTGAGAAGGCACAAGGCGAACCGCGTAGGCCGATCACCGTGGGCCCGAGAGCACGAATTCTCTGTACAGACACGCAACGAAGGCATGAGCCCTCCGGGAAATTGGAGTGCGGAGCGGAAACGAGGTGCCAGTATCAACACGCCGCGCCCAAGGGTCAACGCCATGGTCGGGAATGGTCGCTTCCCTCAGCGGATCCAAATGAATTCCAGGCGGATTCTGTCAGTTTCTACCAAAGTCGCCTTCACACTCCGCGTGAAATAAGCCGCGCGCAGCACCGACATGGTTGTCGCCCCACGCGATCCGCGTCAGCAGGTTCAAAGAACAGCGGTGTGAGGCCGAGATTTCGCTACGACGCTCCAATCTGGCCACTCAAGCACTCACCTTTTTGGAGGAATCAATATGGTCACCACAATGGTACTTGTCATTCCACTTCGCTCTCCAAAACTCGCTTCAATTTGGCGAGATCGAGCTTTACCGCGTCTGCGTCCTGCTCAAACGATTCGTCGGTCATGTCTGGTCGCCGTATCAAAGTAAACACGAATTCACTGCCGTTGCCATTGGGTACAACCCGCATGGGATTGTGAACGACAACTCCGGATTCCAGTTCCACATCGTGATCCATGACTCTGCACGTCTTGCAGTTCTTGAACCTGACCCTGGCCTTCCCGAACGGGGCGTTGACGATCCACGATTCGCCCTCCTGACGAATTTCGGATCCGGAGAGGCCCGCTGCCCATAAGGGAAGATTCTCCGGGTTCGATGCAAACGCATAGACTTTGTCCGGAGGGCGGGAAATGAAGGTGCTCAAATGACGCGCTTCACTCATGCCGTGACCTTCCCCTGAGACCCCGTACCTTTAAAACAAGCGGCGAATGATGCGCTGGCTGTGGGAATCCAGCGAATTGATGTCCCGGATCAGGTACCGGATCCCGTTTGAATCCGCGATCACCACGCCGTCATGGCCCAATCGACGGATGTCATCTTCGCTTTCCAGATGAAAGCGGGTCGCGCCGCGATCGGTTACCACGTCCACCACACAAGGGGCATTGGCAACACTGGTCGAATGGATCTTCTGAATGACAGGCACAAACTCCCGCTCGATTAATTCCTGGCGCAGGCGATCCCGGGCCACGGGATTGAGGACTTCCATGTTCGGAATGTTGACGATCTCGCGTCCGTCCGAGTCCAGGATTGCGATCAATCGGTCGGGGTCGCTGAGCGGAAAACAACGAACGGGCTCGACGCCGACGTAACGGGATCCATCCGGCGCTGACAGAACCAGTTGTCCCCATTCGTTCTTGTTGAATTCCAGATCTGCAAATGCGGCGTTCACGATAATCCCCGTACTTACCAGCCAATATCCTTCGTCAATTCCTGCTGTGCTCGATGCAGTTCCGCATAGGCGCCGTCCATGACGAGCAACTCGTCGTGAGTCCCGATTTCCACGAGGCGACCCCGTTCGATCACCATGATCCGGTTGGCCTGCCGCAGGGTGCTTAGGCGATGCGCGATGGCAATCGTGGTTCTTCCTCGAACAAGGTTCTGCAACGCCTCCTGAATCTGCCGCTCGGTTGTTGAATCGAGTGCCGAAGTCGCTTCATCCAGGATCAGGATCCGGGGATCAATCAGCAGCGCTCGAGCAATACTGATTCGTTGGCGTTCCCCACCCGACAGGGATTGACCACGCTCGCCAACCAGCGAATCATATCCATCCGCCAGTTGCAGAATGAATTCATGGGCTCGAGCTGCCCGGGCGGCACTGATGATCTCTTCGCGTGTGGCGTCGGGACGACCGTAGGCGATGTTCTCGGCAATGGTTCCGTAGAACAGGAACGGGTCCTGCAGCACGATCCCGACATTCCGGCGATACTGTTCGACCTTGTAACTGCGAATGTCGACCCCGTCCGCGAGGATCGCTCCTTCCGCCACGTCAAAGAACCGGCAGACCAGGTTGATCAACGTGCTCTTGCCGGCTCCAGTATGGCCCACCAGGCCGATCATTTCTCCCGCTTTGATTTTCAGCGAGAAGTCCTTGATGACCTTGCGATTCCCATAGCGGAATCCGACATGGCGGAATTCCAGTTCGCCATGCAACTTGTCCAGGGCGACCGGCCGGGCAGGCTCAGGGACGTTCGAAACGCGATCCAGGATTTCGAAGATTCGTTGAGCACTCGTCGCCGCACGCTGCGATGCGTTCACCATGCGGCTCATCATTTCAAGCTTGCCATAGAACTTCATGCTTAGCCAGACAAAGGCTGTCAGCGTCCCCACGTCAAAACCCGGAGTCTTCTGGCCGATCAACCAGACTCCGCAGGCCCAGACCACAAACACTCCCAGGCTGTTCAGGAATGTGATCAGGGGCCAGAAGAACGTCCACAGCGAATTGACGCGATTGTTGGCCACAACGACCGCTTCATTGGCCGTGCGAAATCGCTGAATCTCACGATCTTCCTGCGCAAAGGCTTTGACGACTCGAATCCCCGGAATCGTGTCGGCCAGCACGCTGGTCATATGAGCCCAGGCGCGGCTGCCCGCCTGGAAGCCGACCTGCAGCTTGTCGCGGGCGAAGTACATCAACCAGACAATGAATGGAAACGGCAACAGGGTGACGAGGGCCAGGCTGACGTTCTCTTGAAACAGGGCCCAGGCGACGACGAACAGCAGGATGCAGTTGGCGGTAAAGTCGACAATGCTGTCGGACAGGAACTGGCACAATCGGTCCGAGTCATTTCCGATGCGCGACATTAGGTCGCCCGTTCGTTTCCCCCCAAAGTATTCCAGCGACAATCGCTGCAGGTGAGCGTACGTCCGATCACGAAGGTCCGCGGTCACACGTTCGCTGACCCAGGCCAGGATGGCCCCCTGAGCCCAGCCCAGGATCCACGCCGCCACGGCGGCAGCCAGCATGACTCCCAGGTAAAACGTCGCCTTGGAGAGCGAACTGACCGAGCCAGCTTCAAAGTCCTTCAGCAGGTTGACCAGTGGCTTGGTCATCTTGGCCGTTTCGACTTCGGCAATGGTCGCGGTCAATGAGAGCAGGAACGCGATGAACATCCAGAACGCATGCGGTCGGGCGAACTGCCACAGGCGGAACAAGGCCATCGTATTCGGCGGCGGCTCGTGCTCCTCACTTTCTGGAGCTTCGTCCTCATCGCTGGCCTTCCGGGCAACCCGGCCCATTTTCAAATCATCAAAGCGATCGCCGACAACCAGCGCAGCCGGACCCTGGGCAATCGTATAATGCCAGAAACCCAGTCGACGATCCTGGCCCAGCAGTTCGAGTGTTCCCAGGCCACCGCGATCCTTGGTTCTCAGTTTGTCGACATCGGCAAGCGGCCAGTCGCGGACCTCGTCGCCGGTTGAACTGAAGAATCGCTGATTCGACAGGACCAGCAGGGTTTTCCGATACCGCCGCTGCTCGTCAATGTCGGAAATCATCCAGGCGACAATGTGCTCACCCGATGCCAGTCGAGACTCGACGGGTTCACGGAATGCGGCTTCAACGGTCGACCAACCCTCGACGTTTGAGGAGATCGCGGGAGATGTCGGATTCAAAACACCAGCCTGTTCGTAGTTCTACGCGGATAAATGGAGCATTTGGATGGTCACGGTTCTCGGGCGAAGAACGAATGCGGTTTGCCCTTGAATCAGGGGCCGTCTCCCTCGTCTCCCTTTGAACTTTGACCGTAGACAGCGTAACGGACGGCGATCAAAAGGGTAAGAGTCAGCGATCAGCCACAACTCGGAAGTCGATCCGACCGCATTACCCACTGCCGAACGCCATCCCGGAAACCTTGCAGGATCAACTTCCCACATTTCGGCTGATCATGTCGTTCACCGCCTGCGAACTGCCGAAGGCAAACAGGCAATCGCCCGCTTCAATGATCGAAGTTCCAGGGGGTGGCATCAGCCGTTCCCCGTTGGCCCGGCGGATGCCGACGATCATGACGCCCCGTTCGCGCAGGTCGGTATCCATCAATCGCTTGCCGACACAGGGGCTGGATTCCGAAATCTGCACGTCAGCCAGTTCCAACTGGCTGCCATGATCATCGGTGACCTCAAAAAAGTCCTCGACGCTGGGGTTGAGCATGAATCGGGCCATCTTCATGGCGCCGCTGCTGAACGGACTGACAACGCGAGTCGCTCCGGCACGCTCCAGCTTGTCAACGGCCTTCTCATCACTGGCGCGGGCCACGATCTGCAACTTGTCGTTCAGCAACCTCGCAGAAAGCACCACATACACATTGTCGGCGTCTGTGGGGAGGACGGTTGTCAGGGCTTTGGCTTCAAGAATCCCAGATGTCAGCAGGATTTCATCGTCCGTCGCATCGCCGACCAGGTGCAGCCAGCCATGTTCACGACATGCCTCGCGCAGCCGATCACCGTTCGTATCGATCACGACAAATGGCTTGTTGCGCGAATGCAGGTATCGGCAGATCGTGGTTCCCATTCGTCCGAAACCACAGACCACATAGTGGTCCTTCAATTTTCTGATCGCGTGATCCATCGCCCGCTTCTCCCAGTAACCCCGCACCTGCAAATTGACCAGAGACTGCCCCAGATGGGAAACACAGTAGGTGAAGATCCCGACCCCGACCATCAGGTAGCAGATGATGAACAGCTTTGTCATCGGGTTCAATTCGGCCTGCGACGTGGCCGACAACCCCACCGTCGTCATGATGATGACCGCTTCATAGAAGCATTGCAGCCAGTCCCAGCCTTCGGTCAAGCGAAAGCAGATTGCTCCCAGGACCAGGAATCCCAGCAGCAGTGCGATGATGCCAATCAATTTTCTCATGGTGGCAGAAGTACGAGCCCGAATCGGCGAGGACTACCTTCGAATTCCCATCAACCAGCGACTGAGTGTCGCAACGGGAAGGTCTGGCTGGACAACGGGACCTGATTGTCCCATTCGCTCCAGAATGTTCCCGGCGGCAAGATATCCGCTGCGAACGGCCCCTTCCATCGTTGCCGGCCACCCTGTCTGCGTCCAATCGCCCGCAAGTTGAAGGTTTCTAATGGGAGATTGTTGCACAGGTCGGCACGAATCGATTCCTGGAACCGGTGAAAAGACCGCCCGATGCTCGGTCACCTGACGCGAATGTAAGAGTCGTGCCGATGTCGTCTCGGGCCAGATCTCGCCGAGTTCCTGGATCACCTGGGTCAGGGTCGCCTCGCGCGACTGCCCGGCCAACTCACGACTGGCGCTGATCACAATCTGATAGTAATAGCCGCCGTCCATCGCGTTCGTTGCCGCATCCGCATTGGCTTGAGATCGCCGCGCGAGTTCTGTTCGATTGAACATCCACTGGCAAAGTCGATCCACCAGGACAGCGTGTGGCAGGTCCGTGATGGGACAGTCAAACCACAGATGAACGCTGGAAATCGGCGCAGCTTCCAGCTTTTCAATTCCAGCGAGATCGGGATGACATGCCAGCGACGGAGGAAGGACCGACAGCACGCGAAAGAAGGGAAGTGCCAGAATGAACTCGTCCCCTTCAATCACGTCACCACTTCCCAACCGTACCCCCACCACCGCCTGGTCCTTCATTTCCAGGCCATCGACCGTTGTTTGCAGGCGGATTTCCGTTCCGCGTGAGACCAGCCACTCCGTCAGTCGGCCTCCATAAAGCTCTTCAAGCGGCACCGTTGGGATGTCGACTGTCCAGCCATCACGATGCGCAAGAAAGGTGTCGACAAACACCTTTCTCGCATGTTCCACATCAATCCGATCCAGTGTTTCGCTGAGAGCGCTGACCAGGACCACGTGCCAGAAACGCGAGATGGCGGCCGGGGTTTGACGATGTCGAGTCAGCCATTCCGAGAAGGGAAGCCCTCGTTCTTCGGGGCGAACCCCCCGCGCCAACTGACGCAGTCCACGGCCCAGTGCCAGCTTATCTCGCCAGGACAGATATTTCAGGCGGGCGAATGAACCCGCCAGATGCAGCGGCGCGGGTAGTGAACTGGCGCGGAATTCGTCGATCGCGCCCGAAGGGCCGACAAAGTACAAAACGTCTTCCGATCGGAAAAACTCGGCCAATCCCGTCGTTTCGCAGAAATGGCGAAAGTTGGTGCAGCAGCCCAGGGAAACGTGCTGACAGTTGTCGATATGCGTTCCCGATGTCGGGTCGAGAAACGAACTGGCGCGACCACCCAGGCGAGGCCGTGATTCGAGGACCAGGCACTTCACCCCGCGCTCCGTCAGAGCCACCGCTGCTGCCAGGCCCGCCAACCCTCCGCCAATAATCGTGATGCGCATGCTTTCCTGACCGCCCTGCAACCCACCGCTCTCGTCCCTGCTGCCGACTTGGCGAAGTGCAAAGAATAACGACTGCGGCCGCAATTGATACGCCGGGTTCGCAGGACTGTTCCCGTGAACGACACGCGTCGACTCAATTTGCCTTCAAGAGATCGAATAGCGCAGCACTCATGGCCGTGACACCTGTTGTGATCGTCTCTTTGGCATCCGGATAGTAAAACGGCGAGTGCAGTGACGGGGGTGTTCTTCCGTCCTTCTTCATGGCCGCCAGCCGATCGGCACTGACCGAGCCCAGGCGAAACATGAAAATCGGAACCCCCGCCAATCCGTATTCGGAAAAGTCTTCGCCTCCCATCGATGGCTCGACGGGAATCACGTTGTCGTCCCCCAGGACCTGCCGGAAAACGGGGACGACACGTTCGACCAGCGCCTCGTCATTTCGTGTCGCTGGAGTGGCGTCCGAGAATTCCACAGTGGGCTCCGGGGCTCCCGCACTGAGTGCCGCAGCCTTTGCCTTGCGACGGATCCCCTCCAGCAGACGCTCGCGAACCTCCGGAGCATAACTTCTAACAGTCAGCTGCAGTCGGCAATTGTCCCCGATGATATTGTGCTTGGTCCCGCCATGAATCGAACCGACCGTCACCACGGCGGGTTCAAAAGGCGAGTTTTCACGACTGACCAGTGACTGCAGGTCCACGATCAGGTGCGCGGCCTGTACCACGGGATC
>Ga0265327_10003973_pt1 | contig 13493 bp, 10 predicted proteins | sample 41621metaG_FD_202089 | JGI IMG/M metagenome (GOLD analysis project Ga0265327, IMG submission 202089) | Rhizosphere microbial communities from Carex aquatilis grown in University of Washington, Seatle, WA, United States - 4-16-21 metaG | ecosystem: Host-associated > Plants > Roots > Rhizosphere... | reverse complement strand
TCGCGTCGCCCGGCACGTCCAGCCCGGTCAGTTGGCCTGCCAGATCGGCGGGCGAGGTCGTGAATGCCTTGGTCTTGGCGTTCCAGCTCACCTCACCGCCGGTGAAAGGCTGGGAGACGACGTCACCCTTCCAGGATTCGTCGGAGGTGGGCACGCCGAGAGTGCCGGCCGAACCGCCGAGCTTGTCCCAGGCCGCATTGATCGCGCCGCGGACGACCCAGGCGCCGTTGTCGGGCGTCCAGAAGATGACCGGCTTGTCGGCCGCGCTGAACGTGCTGTTGCGGCTGTCGGTGGCCCTGCCCGCCCCCTCGTCGATGGTCGGGAAGCCGAGATCGCTGTCCGCGGCGCCGCCCAGCGCCTGGTACTTGTCGAGAATTGCGCCGTAAATGAGATGGGCACCGGTGCTCTCGGTGAAATAGATCTTGCCGCCCGCGAAGTTCTGCGCGTATCCCGCGCCGACCTGGTAGACGTCGCCGTCCTTGGCGCCCAGCTCACCCGTGTCACCGCCCGCGGCATCCCAGGTGTGGGATATCGCCGCGTCGGCGTCGCCTTCCGGTGTCGCCAATGCCGTCGGAGCCATGAGCAATGCCACCGCGACAGAAAGGGCCCCGACACCAGCCCATCCGCCACGGGTTCGCAGCCCGGTCATCGAATTCCTCCCGCGGTTGGCAAAACTCCGGATACAAATTCCGTCAGACAAACTCTCTTGATTGAGAGATTCTGTCAACTTTGCTTCAGTTCATGCCCATCGTGCGGGATATCGGGCGGTGACGCGCCAGTGTGTCGCGCTTCGATATGCGAATAAATTCGCGTCGGCAATTAGCTAAACGCCCAATCCGCGGCCGATGATCTCCTTCATGATCTCGGTGGTACCGCCGTAGATCGTCTGGATCCTGGAGTCCAGGAATGCCCGCGCAATGGGATATTCGCGCATATATCCGTAGCCGCCGTGCAGCTGCAGACACCGGTCGACCAGCCGGACCTGCGCCTCCGTCGAATACCATTTGGCCATCGCCGCCTGGTCGATTGTCAGCTTTCGATCGAGATGCAGACGAATGAACTCGTCGACCATGATTCGCACCGCAGTGGCCTCTGTCGCCAGTTCGGCCAACACGAATCGACTGTTCTGGAAGCTGCCGATCGGCTTGCCGAACGCTTTACGCTCCTTGGCGTATTGCAATGTCGATTCGAGTACGGCCTCCATCGCGGCCGCAGCCATCACGGCGATGGAAATGCGCTCCTGGGGCAGATTCTGCATCAGATATACGAATCCCATGCCCTCGACCCCGAGCAGGTTCTCGGCCGGAACTCTGACGTCCGTGAACGACAATTCGGCGGTGTCCTGGGCGTCGAGCCCGATCTTGTCGAGATGACGGCCGCGCTCGAAGCCCGCCATGCCGCGCTCGACGACGAACAGGCTGAAGCCCTGCGCGCCCTTGTCCGGGTCGGTGCAGGCCACCACGATCACGAGGTCGGCGTGAATGCCGTTGGTGATGAACGTCTTCGAGCCGTTGAGGACGTAGTGATCGCCGTCTTTGACCGCGCGGGTCTTGATGCCCTGCAGATCACTGCCGGTGCCGGGCTCGGTCATCGCGATCGCGGCGATCAGTTCACCGTTGCAGAAGCCGGGCAGCCAGCGCTTCTTCTGCTCCTCGTTGGTCAGTTCCAGCAGGTACGGCGCGATGACGTCGTTCTGCAGTGTGAAGCCCAGGCCGCTGTGCCGTCCGGCCGCGGTCTCCTCGCTGACGATGACGTTGTAGCGGAAGTCCGGGTTCCCGCCGCCGCCGTACTCCTCGGGCACGGCCATGCCGAGAAATCCCTGCTTACCGGCCTCGCGCCAGACCTCGCGGTCGACGATCTTGGCCTTCTCCCATTCCTCGCGGTAGGGCTCGGCGTGCCGTTCCAGGAACGCCCGGTACGACTCGCGGAACAGCTCGTGCTCGGGTTCGAACAACGTGCGGTCGTACTTGATGACACCCATGCGAGACCTCCGGTACTGGATAAGTTTGACAACAACTTATCCCAACCGGGCGGTTGGTTGTGAGCGGGCCCACATGCGACGCGCCGCCGGGCGCGGACTACCGGGCCTGGGTACGTCCCGACTGCGAACGACCCGACTGTGCGCGACCCGGCGCCTGCTGGCCACCCGAACGCCGACGACGGCGCTGGCCCTGGCCGGCGGTCGCCGTCTTGGCCGGACGGTTACCGCCGCGAGGCGCGGGAGCCTCCTTGGGCGCGGGAGCCCGGTACGGCGCGATCTCGCCGACCAGCGCCTGCACCGGCGCCGAGTCGGCGACGACTTCCTGCGGCCGGGCGGTGATGCCCGCCTTGCGCAGCAACTGCTGGGCGTCTTTGCGCTGCTCGGGCAGCACGACGGTGACGACGTCACCGGCGCTGCCGGCGCGGGCCGTGCGGCCCGAGCGGTGCAGGTAAGCCTTGTGCTCGGCCGGCGGGTCGACGTGCACGACGAGTTCAACCTCGTCGACGTGGACACCGCGCGCCGCGATGTCGGTGGCCACGAGCACCCGCGCATCCCCCGCGCTGAAGGCCGCGAGGTTGCGGTCACGCGCCGGCTGGGACAGGTTGCCGTGCAGGTCCACCGACGGCACGCCGGCCTCGGTGAGCTGGCGGGCCAGCTTGCGGGCCTGGTGCTTGGTCCGCATGAACAGGATGCGCCGGCCCGTGCCGGACGCCAGCCGGTGCACGAGTTCCTGCTTCGCCGCCGTGTTCGAGACGTGGAAGACGTGGTGGGTCATGGCGGGCGGCGGCGCGTCGATCTCGTCGACCGAGTGCGTGATCGGGTTGGACAGGAAGCGCCGCACCAGCTTGTCGACGCCGTTGTCCAGCGTCGCCGAGAAGAGCATGCGCTGCCCGTCGGCGGGCGTGGCCGCCAGAATCCGGGTGACGCCCGGCAGGAAGCCGAGGTCGGCCATGTGGTCGGCCTCGTCCAGAACGGTGACCTGAACGGCGTCCAGGCTGACGAGCTTCTGCTTCATCAGGTCTTCGAGGCGACCCGGGCACGCGATGACGATGTCCACACCGCCGCGCAGCGCGTCGACCTGGCGGTTCTGCGATACGCCACCGAAGATGGTGGTCACCTTCAGCCCCATGGCGGTGGCGAGAGGTGCAACAGTGGCGGCGATCTGGGTGGCCAGCTCACGGGTGGGAGCCAGGACCAGGCCGCTGGGTCGCGACGGGCGCCGCGAGACGCCGGTCAGCCGGGCCACCAGCGGAATGGAGAACGCCAGGGTCTTGCCGCTGCCCGTGCGGCCGCGGCCGAGGACGTCCCGGCCGGCCAGGGTGTCGGGCAGGGTGCTGATCTGGATGGGGAACGGCGCGGCAATGCCGCGGCCGGCGAGCGAGGCGATGAGCGCTTCGGGGACGCCGAGCTCAGCGAACGACGACGATTGTTCTGCAGACATGGATAAATACAGCCTTTCCGGCACGGTGGGTCGACAATGCCGGCGGCAGTATCGGTCGCCGCGAGAAATGCTGGTGCAGAGGGAACTGAAGGCTGTCAGCCGTTCCACGACGTGATCGGCGGACGCGTTGTGACAAGAGTGCGCAACCGATGTTGATCCGAAGCTTAGTGCCGAACCATGCCAGTTGCTGACCACCACCACGGATCCGGCGACCGGATCAGCGAAAGACCTTGACCCACAAGCGGTATCGCGGTGGTGTGATTTCACCCACCGTGCCCGGTACCCGCCGTATCGGAAAATCGACACACCCGACAAATTTTCGGCAAACACCGGGTACCGATCCGGCCGCAGTGCGACGATGCGAAACAGGTGCCGATCACCGGATTGGCGATGTCGAAAAGGGGCGAAGCGATGCGCGCTTTCGGACGCACCATCCCGGCAGCCGTGGCCGTGATGCTGACGGTGCTGAGCACCGTTCTGCTTGGCGTGGTGTCGATGGTCACGGCCGCGTTCACGCTCGCCGCGACCGCGCTGATCGTCCCGGGCACCGGCACGCCGAACGCCAACATCGTGGCGGGCTACAAGGAGAACGCGGACACCTACTACATCGCCCCGTTCAATCCGCTGTGCACGCAGGCAAACAACTGCACGCTGACGGGCATCAACTACCCCGCCCAGTTCTGGCCCATTCCCCTGCCCGGCTGGGGTGGCCTGTCCGGCGCCAAGTGGAACGTCTCGACCGGCGAGGGCATCGCGCACCTCAACACCGCACTGATGGACGCGCTGCCGACGGCGTCGCCAACCAACCCCGTCATCATCTTCGGCTACTCACAAGGCGGCAACATCGTCAGCCGGTACAAGTCGACCCTCGCCACCTTGACCGACACCCAGAAGGCCGCCTTGTCCTTCGTGATGATCGGTAACACCAACCGGCCCAACGGCGGCCTGTTCGAACGGCTCGCCTTCCTGGGCACGGTGCCGATCCTGGATGCCACATTCGGCCTGCCGGCACCCACCAACACGGGCATCAAGACCACGGACATCGCATTCGAGTACGACGGCGTCGCCGACTTCCCGCTGTACCCGATCAACCTGCTCGCCGACCTCAACGCCATCGCCGGTTTCTGGTACACCCACGGCACCTACCTGGCGCCGAACGCCAACAGCGACGCGGGCGAGATTCCCGACCTCGAGTACACCCCCGCAGAGTTGGACGCCGCGTTGAAGGACCCGGCGAACCAGACCGTCTACGGCGACACCACCTACATCACGATCCCGACCAAGACGCTGCCCCTGGTGCGGCCGTTCCTGGAGTTCGGCGGCTTCACCCACACCAGCTTCATCATCAAGCCGCTGGTCGACCTCGTCGCCCCGGTGCTGCGTGTCCTCATCGACACCGGCTACGACCGCAGCCTGAGCCCGGGTGTCCCGGCGCCGTTCCGGCTGATCCCGCTGATCAATCCGATCACCTTGACGCAGGACCTGATCAACGCAGCCGGCGAGGGCGTCAAGGCCGCGATCAGTGACATCACCGGTGGCAAGGTGCAGCTGCCGATCGCCGCGACCACACCGGCCCCGGCACCGACGACGGTCGCAGCCCTGACGAGGTCGAGCACGCCGAAGGCGGTGTCTGCCACCCCGACCGGAGACACCAAGCTGGCTCCCGCCACGACACCGAAACCGTCGCCGACCCCCGATCCCAAGGACGTCGATACCAAGACCCCGGAGGTCACGGCCACCGACACCAAGACAACCGACACCAAGACAACCGACACCAAGACCACAGACACGACGACGGGCACCAAGACAACCGACGCCAAGGACACGTCCGACCCCAAGCAGGGCCCGGCCAAGGACGGTCAGACCGGCGCCGATAACAAGACCAACGACAAGACCAAGAAGCCGAAGAAGGACAAGACCCCCAAGGCCACCAAGACCGTCAAGCCGGTGAAGCCGGCCACCGAGAAGGCCGAGAAGGCCGACAAGCCGGCCAAGGCTGCCGCCTGAACTAGGCGGTGACGAACTCGCCGAGGCTGGCGGCCAGCGCCATCGGCACCCAACCCTTGATCCGGGTGCCGTCGGCGGTGTGCTCGGTGGCCTCGACGCGGCCTTCCGCGTGCACGCGTGCCACCAGGTCGCCGCGCTCATAGGGAATGGTCACGTCGACGGCGGCATCGGTCGGTTCGACCAGCTCACACATGCGCAGCCGCAGCCGGTCCAGACCCTCACCGGTATGCGCCGAGACGAACACCGCGTCCGGCAAGGCGCGCCGCAGGTGGGCCAGCGCCAGATCACCGGCGGCGTCGATCTTGTTGACCACCAACAACTCTCGCGGTGCGGCGACGTCGTACTCGGCCACGACCTCACCGACGACCTTGCGCACCGCGTTGATCTGCGCCAGCGGATCAGCATCGGAGCCGTCGACGACGTGGACCAACAGGTCGGCGTCGACGACCTCCTCCAGCGTGGAACGGAACGCTTCGACCAGCTGGGTCGGCAGGTGCCGCACGAACCCGACGGTGTCGGTCAGTGTGAAGGGCCGGCCGTCGTCCAACTGGCCACGGCGGGTGGTGGGTTCGAGGGTGGCGAACAGAGCGTTCTGCACCAGTACGCCGGCGCCGGTGAGCGCGTTGAGCAGGCTGGACTTGCCGGCGTTGGTGTAGCCGACGATCGCGACCGACGGCGTGTCGCTGGCCCGGCGGCTGTGCCGCTGGGTGTCGCGGATCTTCTTCATGTCCTTGATCTCGCGGCGCAGCTTGGCCATCCGCTCGCGGATCCGTCGCCGGTCGGTCTCGATCTTGGTCTCACCCGGACCACGGGTACCCACCCCGCCGCCGGCACCACCGGCGCGACCACCGGCCTGCCGGGACATCGACTCACCCCAGCCGCGCAGTCGCGGCAGCATGTATTCCATCTGGGCCAGCGACACCTGAGCCTTGCCTTCGCGGCTGGTGGCGTGCTGGGCGAAGATGTCGAGGATCAGCGCGGTGCGGTCGATGACCTTGACCTTCACCACTTTTTCCAGCGAGTTCAGCTGCGCGGGACTCAGTTCACCGTCGCAGATGACGGTGTCGGCGCCGGTGGCGAGCACGGTCTCGCGCAACTCCAAGGCCTTACCGGAACCGATGTAGGTCGAGGCGTCCGGCTTGTCGCGGCGCTGGATCAGGCCTTCGAGCACCTCGGAGCCCGCGGTCTCGGCAAGCGCGGCGAGCTCGGCGAGGCTGTTGTCGGCGTCGGCGGAGGTCCCGTCGGTCCAGACCCCGACCAGCACCACGCGTTCGAGGCGCAGCTGGCGGTATTCGACTTCGGAGATGTCGGCCAGTTCGGTCGACAGCCCGGCGACGCGGCGCAGGGCCGCGCGGTCTTCGAGCGCCAGTTCACCGGCGCTGGGGATGTTGTCGGGATTGAAAGGAGAGGTCATAAGTAGTTATCGATGGTGCCCGCAAAGTCAGCGGGACGCATCTGAATTTCCTTCGTTCTCATGCCACCATTCGGCGGCCAGTTCACCGTGCGCCAGCAGCACCGACGGCCCGCGCAGGAAGCTGGTGCTCTCGGTGATGGTCACGCTGACCTCGCCGCCGGGGATCACCACCCGCAGGCTGCCGGTGTCCACGCCGGTGTGGTTCAGTGCTGCCAACGTGGCAGCGACGGTCCCGGTTCCGCAGGAGCGGGTTTCGCCCACACCGCGCTCGTGCACCCGCATCGCCACCACCCCGTTGGCGGGCGCGGTCAGCACCTCGACGTTGACGCCCTCGGGAAACTGGTCGGCGTCGAAGGACACCGGCGCTGCGACGTCCAGCGCGGTGAGCCCGGCCATGTTCAGCGAGGCGTCGACGCAGGCCAGGTGCGGGTTGCCGACGTCGACGGCCAGGCCCTCGAAGGTGCGCCCGGCCACGACGGCCTTGCCGTGCCCGTACGACCGGGCCTTGCCCATCTCCACGGTGACCTCGGCGTTGACGCCGTCGGCGCCGTGCAGCACCACGGGCCGCGGTCCGGCGAGCGAGCCGACCACGAATTCGTCGCGGTGCTCGAGGCCGGAGGCGCGCAGGTAGTGCGCGAAGACGCGGACGCCGTTGCCGCACATCTGGGCGATCGAGCCGTCGGCGTTGCGGTAGTCCATGTACCAGTCGTCGGCGGCGACGCCGTCGGGAAGTTGGTCGAACACACCGGCGTCCTGGGCGGCCCCGGCCTTGGTCACCCGCAGCAGGCCGTCGGCCCCCAGCCCGCGGCGCCGGTCGCACAGCGCGGCGATGACAGCGGGGGTCAGTTTCAGTTCGGCGTCGACATCGGGCAGCACCACGAAGTCGTTCTGGGTGCCGTGCCCTTTCGAAAACCGCACACCGTCAGGATACGTGGCGCCAGATTCGCGCGACGGCGGCCGCGTTACCCTCCGCGTCACCGGCCAGCCAGGTGATCCGGTGATCGCGGCGGAACCACGACCGCTGACGGCGGACGTAGCGGCGCGTGCCGATGAACGTGCGCTCCTTCGCCTCGGCCATCGCGGCGTCGTCTCCGCCGGCGTCCAGCGCCGTCAGGACCTGCGCATAGCCCAGGGCCCGGGCCGCCGTCACCCCATCCCGCAGACCGCGGGCCTGCAGTGCCACCACCTCGTCGACCAGCCCGGAGGCGAACATCAGGTCGGTGCGACGCTGCAGCCGGTCGTCGAGAATCTCTGTGTCCCAATCCAATCCGACGATGAGGGTGTCCCAGCGCGGGGCGCCGATCTGCGGTGCCGACGCCGCGAACGGCTCGCCGGTGAGTTCGACGACCTCCAGCGCCCGCACGATGCGCCGGCCGTCGGTGTCGAGGATCGACGCGGCGGCGTCGGGATCGACCCGCGCCAGCTCGCCGTGCAGGGCCGTGACGCCGACCTCGGCCAGCCGCTCCTCCCACCGGGATCGCACCGCCGGATCGGTTGCCGGGAACGACCACTCGTCGAGCAGCGACTGGATGTACATCATCGAGCCGCCGACAATCACCGGGACGGCGCCGCGCGTGGCGATGGCCTCGATGTCGGCCGCCGCGGCCGCCTGGTACTTCGCGACGGTCGCGTTGTCGGTGACCTCGAGGACGTCGAGCTGGTGGTGGACGATGCCGCGCCGCTCGGGCACCGTCAGCTTGGCGGTGCCGATATCCATGCCGCGGTACAGCTGCATGGCATCGGCGTTCACGATCTCGCCGCCCAGCTGTTCGGCCAGGTCCAGCGCCAGGGCCGACTTCCCGGTCCCGGTGGGACCGACAACGGCGATGGGCCTCACTGCGGGATCCAGGTGCCGACGAAGTAGCCGACGCCGTACGGCGCGCCGCGGTACAGCTCGGTCGCTTTCGGGTCGGGTCCGGCCAGGCCGGCCAGCACTTGGTAGGCGACCCGGCCGAGGACGCCGGACAGCCCGGCGATCGCGGGCACGTCGCCGGTGGCCAGCGCGTCGTCCCACTGCGCTTGTCGCGCCACCGAATCGGGGTCGAAGCCGCCGGGTGCCCCGGCGGTCAGGGTGTTCGCACCGTCGGCGACCACGAGTACGCCGACGCGGTCGACGGCCGTATCCAATTCCTCGCGCAGCGCACGCCCGTGCGCCAGCGCCGCCTCCGGCGCCAGGTCGTCGGAGAAAACCCGCACGTCGACCGTCGCTTCCGCGTTCACACTCCCCCGCAGCCAGCCGGCGATCAGCGCGCACAGCGGTAACGGCCGCACCGCACCGGTCACGTCGGGCGCGAGCGTCACCCGCACGTCGGCGCCGTAACCGGCGAACGTGCCGACCGCGTCAGCGGACACGCGGGCATCCTGCGGACCGGCGCCGACCGCCAGCCAACGCGACGGCAGGTCCTGTGCCGCACACCGCACCGCGGCCGTCAGATCGGCCAGCTCGGCAGCGGCGCCGGAGGCCAGTTCAGGCACCAGAACGGGGGCCGACGGGACGATCGCGATATGTGTCAGGCCGGCGCTATGCACGCGTCCACGCTAACGAGTCCGGCAAACGCCTGCGCAGACGGCGCGTCGACCTGTTTGAATAGCGTGCGAGTAACAGATGACGGCGCCGCGTCGCGCGGCAGAAGCGTGGGTCATCCCACGCGCGGGCATGAGGAGCACGAGATGACCACCACCGAACCCGGCAACACCCCGAAACCGACTCCTCGGCCCGGCCCGCCGCGCCCCGGTCCGAAGCCGAGCGCCATCCCGCACCATCCCCCGGCCCCGGTCGCGGCTGCGCCGCCGACGTGCGATCCGCACCGGTTCGGCCGCGTCGACGCCGACGGCACGGTGTGGCTGATCACCGGCGCCGGCGAGCGCAAGATCGCCTCGTGGCAGGCGGGCGACGCCGAGGCCGCGTACGCCCACTTCGGCCGCCGCTACGACGATCTGAGCACCGAGGTGGCGCTGCTGGAGCACCGGCTCGGCAGCGGCAGTGGCGACGCCCGCAAGATCAAGTCGGCCGCCGCGACGCTGCTGGAATCGCTGCCCGAGGCCTCGGTCCTGGGCGACGTCGACGCCCTGACCACCCGGCTGACCACCATCGTCGAGCAGGCCGGCACCCTCGCGCAGGAGGAGCGCGCCAAGCGCGACGAGCAGCGGGCCGCCCAGACCGCGCGCAAGGAGGCCCTGGCCGCTGAGGCCGAGGAGATCGGCGCCAACTCGACGCAGTGGAAGGCCGGCGGAGACCGGCTGCGCGCGATCCTCGATGAGTGGCGCACCATCACGGGCCTGGACCGCAAGGTCGACGACGCGTTGTGGAAGCGCTACTCGGCGGCCCGTGAGGCGTTCAACCGCCGCCGGGGCTCGCACTTCGCCGAGCTCGATCGCGAGCGGGTCGGCGTGCGGCAGGCGAAGGAGGCGCTGTGTGAACGCGCCGAGGCGCTGTCCGGCTCCACCGACTGGGGCGGCACCGCCGCGACGTTCCGCGACCTGCTGACGGAATGGAAGGCCGCGGGCCGCGCCGCCAAGGACGTCGACGACGCCCTGTGGAAGCGGTTCAAGGCCGCCCAGGACACGTTCTTCAGCGCCCGCAACGCCGTCAACGCCGAAAAGGACGCGGAGTTCAACGCCAACGCCGACGCGAAAGCCGAGCTGCTGGCCGAGGCCGAGAAGATCGACATCAGCGACGTCGACGCGGCACGTGCGGCATTCCGGGCCATCGGCGACAAGTGGGACGCCATCGGCAAGGCGTCGCGCGACCGCACCGCCGAGCTGGAGCGCCGCCTGCGCGTGGTCGAGAAGAAGATCCGCGACGCCGCGCAGAGCGGCTGGAGCGACCCCGAGGCGCAGGCCCGGGCCGACCAGTTCCGCGAGCGGGCCGAGCAGTTCGAACGTCAGGCCGAGAAGGCCGAGGCGGCGGGCAAGGCCAAGGATGCCGAGAAGGCGCGGGCCAGTGCGGCGCAGTGGCGCGAGTGGGCTTCGGCGGCGGAAGCCGCGATCAAGAAGTAGCGGCGTCAGCCGCGATCAAGAAGTAGTGGCGTCGCGCGTTTAAGAAGTAGTGGCGTCGCGCGTTTAAGAAGTAGTGGCGTCGCGCGTTTACGCGCTAGGGCTGTCCGGGCCGTCGAGCAGCCCGCGCTTCTGCTGCTCGGCGGTGGATTCGCGGCGCTGCGCCTCGGCAGCCAGTTGCACCGCGGTCCGTGACCACACCACGCGTGCCCAGTGGAACGTCAGCAGGATGACGGCGATCCACGCGAGGTACAGCCCGAAGCCGGGTCCCGGGTACGGGTGCACGACGGTGTTGCGTGACCAGATGGCGAGCATGCCGAGGAAGCACGACACCGCGGACCCCGCGAGGGCGATCCAGGCGAGGCCCCAGCGCCGCGTCAGCAGCGCCAGCATCGAGAAGCCGACGCTGAACACCAGGATCAGCCAGACGAACACCCGCGACGGCAGCAGAATCTTCGCGTCGAGGGCGACCTGATCACCGAGCAGCACGTCGAATCCCTTGACGCCGCCGGTGTGCGGCAGCACGAACGACAGCAGGATCACGAAGACGCAGATCGCCACGACCATGGCGCGGCCGCCGGGATCGATCTCCCGGGCGATGCGCTGCTCGGCGGCGTCGATGTCGTGTTTGAACTCGTCGAATTCGCCGTTCGAGCCGCCGTTCGACTGACCGGGCTTGGTGTCGTTCATCGTGAACATCCCTGCTCTACGGGGGTGACGGGGGGCACGCCGATCTGCGGCATGCCCAGCCCGACGCCGGTGGTGGGTTTGCGGCCGGCGGCGTGTGCGTCGCCCGCCCGGGTGCGGCGGTGGCCGGCGATCGGCGCGTCGGCGATCAGGTGGTGTGGTGCGGCGCCGGTGACGGTGGTGGTGACGATGTCGCCGGGGCGGATGTCGACAGCCCGATTGTCGCCGAAGCCCGGGGGGAAGTGCACCAGCCGGCCGTCACGCGCGCGGCCCGACATTCGCTCGGTGGCCGAATCCTTGCGGCCTTCGCCGGTCGCCACCAGCAGTTCGACCTCCCGGCCGACCTGCGCCAGGTTTTCCTCCCAGGAGATGCGCTCCTGGAGCGCGATGAGCCGCATATAGCGTTCGGACACAACCTCTTTGGGGAGCTGGTCGGGCAGCTCGGCGGCCGGGGTACCCGGCCGCTTGGAGTACTGGAACGTGAAGGCGCTGGAGAAGCGGGCGCGTTCGACGACGTCGAGGGTGGCCTGGAAGTCCTCTTCGGTCTCCCCCGGGAACCCGACGATGATGTCGGTGGTGATGGCCGCGTGCGGGATCGCGGCGCGCACCCGCTCGATGATGCCGAGGTACTTCTCGGCGCGGTAGGAGCGGCGCATCGCCTTGAGGATGCGGTCCGATCCGGACTGCAGCGGCATGTGCAGCGTCGGGCAGATGTTCGGGGTGGCCGCCATCGCGTCGATGACGTCGTCGGTGAACTCGGCGGGGTGCGGCGAGGTGAAGCGGACCCGCTCCAGACCCTCGATGTCGCCGCAGGCGCGCAACAGTTTGGCGAATGCGCCGCGATCACGCTCGACGTCGGCCCAGGCGTCCGGGTTTTCCCGGAGGCGTTCGTCCGCCGCGAAGGAGACGCCGTAGGCGTTGACGTTCTGGCCCAACAGTGTGATCTCCAGGACGCCCTGGTCCACGAGGGACTGCACCTCGGCGAGGATGTCGCCCGGACGCCGGTCGACCTCCTTGCCGCGCAGCGACGGCACGATGCAGAACGTGCAGGTGTTGTTGCAGCCCACGGAGATGGAAACCCAAGCGGCGTAAGACGATTCGCGTGTCGCCGGCAGCGACGACGGGAATTCCTGCAGGGCTTCGACGATCTCGACCTGAGCTTCGCGGTTGTGCCGGGCCCGCTCCAGCAACACCGGCAGCGAACCGATGTTGTGCGTGCCGAACACCACGTCGACCCACGGCGCCTTGCTCAGCACCGTGTCGCGGTCCTTCTGTGCCAGGCAGCCACCGACGGCGATCTGCATGTTCGGGTCGGCCTGCTTGCGCGGCGCCAGGTGGCTGATGTTGCCGTACAGCTTGTTGTCGGCGTTCTCCCGGACCGCGCAGGTGTTGAAGACCACGACGTCGGCGTCGTCGCCGTCGGCGGCGCGCCGGTATCCGGCGTCTTCGAGCAGGCCGGCAAGTCGTTCGGAATCGTGGACGTTCATCTGACACCCGTAGGTGCGGACCTGATAGGTGCGCCCCGCACCGGAACCCGTCGCGGACTCCGTGGCGTCAGCTTCCACGTCCGGAGTCGCTGTCGAAATCACCTGACAATCGTACGGGCGGCGCGATTTATACCAAATTTGCCGAGACGAGTCCGGGTTTCTGTGAGAGATCCGCGCGTCGTGGCTTACCTGGGTAGGGTCTGTGAGCATGGTCACCGGAGAGCCGTCACCTGCAACCCCGATGATCTCGGTCAAGGGGGTCAACAAGCACTTCGGCGCACTGCATGTGCTGAAGGACATCAATCTCGAAGTCCCGCGCGGCCAGGTGGTCGTGTTGCTCGGACCGTCAGGTTCGGGCAAATCGACGTTGTGTCGCACCATCAATCGGCTGGAGACCATCGACTCCGGATCGATCCACATCGACGGTGACCTGCTGCCCGAAGAAGGCCGCAAGCTCGCCACGCTGCGGTCCGAGGTGGG
>Ga0265327_10003972_pt1 | contig 13497 bp, 10 predicted proteins | sample 41621metaG_FD_202089 | JGI IMG/M metagenome (GOLD analysis project Ga0265327, IMG submission 202089) | Rhizosphere microbial communities from Carex aquatilis grown in University of Washington, Seatle, WA, United States - 4-16-21 metaG | ecosystem: Host-associated > Plants > Roots > Rhizosphere... | reverse complement strand
TGTAATCCTGGCAGATTAACCGTGAGTTTTGCCACTTTTGCTCCCGAATGAGGGTTCTCCGAAGGGAATTCCAAAGAACCTTTTGCGGGGGCGGGGGGATAAATGCTCCATCCGCCAGTTCCTTCAAACCCTGGATTTGCCAGCGCATCAGACACAACCTGGGCGGCGGTCGTTATTTTCCCGTTGGGGCCGGTTTCGGACGCGGCTGCCGCCGATGCTGCTTGCGCCTCAACGACGGTAGCCTTTTTCACACCGAGCGCCGCTCGCACACAGTCAGCAACCTGCTTGGCCTGCATCTTCCTGGCATCTTCCCGGTAGTGATAGGTGTCGACCCAATAGACGTTACGGTCGAGCGGATCCATGAGCGAAAAGAGGTCATCAATGGGGATATGGTTAGCCTGCATGACCCGGTCGGCAATCAAGTTGAGATCTTTGGCTTTTGTAGTTCGGTCCGGGTCTTTGAGTGGAGTGGAGGGTGCCCAGATGATTTTAGCACTTGGGCGCTTTTCTTTAATCAAATTTAACGCGGCGACCAAGCCCTTTTCCCACGCTTGGCGATCAGTTAAGAGGCTGTGAAGACCGTTGTTGAAATGTATCAACTGATAATCGTATTCCTCCAACATGAACGCGAGGGCCTTTAAATATGTGGGGTCGCTGACACATTTGGAAGTCACATAAAAGGAAACATTGGCGGTTCCGGCGAGTTCATCGCGAACCAAGGATTGATAGCCGTTGCAAATGGAGTCTCCCACGAGCAGCACCCGCGGCAGTTTGGTGTCATTGGCGTTATACCAATAACTCGTCATCCATTCCGTGCCTTCTCGGGCAGACGCCCGGACTGACGACAAACACAGAACCACAAGCAGCAGGCACAAACGCAGCAGGCTGCCAAAAACAGGCGTGCTTAGCCTGGCTGATGGCATTGCTGGTTCTACAGCCAAGTTTTCGTTTGACTCCTGGTGATGGCAACAAGCTTGTTTTACGAGGATGTTCATGCTGAAGGCCAGATTTGACAGGGGTAAAATATGGATGTCAAGCTGCATGAATTGCCCCCTTAAGTTGCCTGGCCTCCAGAAAGGCTCGGGCGGCAAACACCGGAACCGTTTTTGAGAAAACCATCGCCCGCTGCGAGTTTTCGCTTTGCGCGGCGCAAAAAAAAAACTATTTTATCAATCCATTGTCCGATGGTGTAATGGTAGCACAGAGCTCTTTGGAGGCTTTAGTCATGGTTCGAATCCATGTCGGACAACCACATTTCCGAAAGAAAACCTCTGGCTCAAATAACTTCATGCCGATTTAACCGGAAATATGTCTCCGGGTTCTTTTGTAAAAGTTTTCTTTTTTCGCGGACCGACTGGCATTAAATTCTTCAAATCTCCAAACCGTGAAACTCGCGCTCGCCATTCTCGCCGCCTGGCTGCAAGTGTCTTCCGCCGCGCTCCCTGCGGCCGAGACGCCCGCGTCCAAACCGCTGCCGCCGCCACCGTGGCATCTCGCCGACATCTGGTGGACTTTTGAAAACCCGACGCCCCATTTTCAATCGCTGGAACTGGAGGTGACGATTGATCGCGATGTGTCTTCGACGATCAACCTCTATGTCTCGCCTTGCGGTCTAGCCCGAATCAACGGCCTCGATTTTTACGGCGGCCTGCAATCGAACATCAACGGCTGGGCCGATGCCACCAACCACACGCGCATTCATCCCGGCAAAGGCGCCATCTTTTCGCGCTGGTCACACGACAAGAAAACGCCCGTTGGTCTGGAACATGTCCGTATCGCCGGATCTGACTGCCTCGTCGAAAGCGCCGGATACGAAGGGGAGTTCGCCAGCGTGCGCCGGCCGTTTACGTGGACGAAAGGCACTTACACCTACCAAATCGTGAAGGCAAAAACCGAGATGAGCGACGGTAAGACCAACACCTGGTTCGCCTGCCGCGTCAAGGATTCCGCCGGTCAGGCGCATGAAATCGGCAGCCTGCGATTTGAAGGAGATGATTTCACCTTCTGGTCGAAGCACTCGGCGTTTGTGGAAGTTTATTCCACCGAAAAAATCCGGCGCAGCGCCATTCCGGAGGTGAAAATCACCTTTGGCTACCCACGCTTAAACGGCCAGCCGCCCAAGCTCAAGTCCGCCAGCGTGAATCATCCCGGACCCGGCGAACGCTCGGCGGCGCCGGATTGCGCCACCGCCGTTGCTGATGACTCAAAGGTGATCGTCATTGTCGGCCCGATTTTTGAGCGGGAGGCGAAAGACCGCAAACACCCGCTCGGGGTCAAGATGCCGCAAGCGCTTTGAATTCATTCCACAAACAAAATATGACAAACAAATCAACCAATATGTTTCTAGGTCTAGCCACCGCCGCCCTGGCCATAGCAGGTTGTTTCACCGCTGCCGCTGCGGATTGGAAATTGACTCTCGACGAGAATTTCAACGGCCCCGAGCTAAACCCAAAAATCTGGAACGTCGAAACCGGCAAGCGGCGCGACGCCATTAATTCTCCGCAGGCAGTTGATATCAAGGACGGCAAACTTGTAATCACGACTTTTACCGATGAGAAGGGGGTGACCTATTGCGGCTTCGTGACCTCGCGGAAGAAATTTTTTGTGACGCAAGGCAAGACCGTGGCCCGCTGCCGGTTCTCCGTCCAACCCGGCACACAAGTCTGTTTCTGGGCGCAGTCTCCGACTTACGGCAAGTCAGGCGATCCGGCGAAGGCGGCGGAAGATGGCGTGGAGATTGACATCATGGAAACCACGGGACTTATGAAAGGCGCCTACCAGTATGCCCTCCACCGGGGCAGCTATAAACCCGGAACGCACAAGTCCAGCAACCAAAAGTTTCCCGGCATGGTCGGCAACGAATGGCATGATTACGGGGTGGAATGGGACGACACCGGCTACCGGTTCACCTTCGATGGCAAGGTTGTAGCGACCAATACGAATTGTCCAGGCTCCAAGGTTCCGGAGTTTCTAATGATCACAAGCGAATCCACCATCAAATCCTGGAACGGCGAACGACCCGCAAATGGCTACGGCTCCAAGGAAAAATCCACCAACAAGTTTGAGGTTGAATGGGTCAAGGTCTGGGAACGCGTGCCCGCCGCCAAGTAACTAAACCCATTTAACGCCACGCTAACCCGGACAATCTCCAACGCCAAGCAGCTCCAAGCTGGCTGAAATCGGGCAATCATATCGAAGCCAATGAAGAACTGGCATGTTTCACGCATCAAGTTAGGAATCAAATGAAAATCAAATTTCAATCCTTCGCCGTCATTATTATTTTCCTGCTCGCCGGGGTTTCCCCCATGGCAGCGGTGGAAACCACCGGAGCGGTGCATACGGGGATTTTCCCGTTTTACGAATATGCGGCACAATATGACATTTGGAACTACATCCCCATGGATCAGGGCGGCAGGCTCATTCAACTCAAGGTTATCGGCTCCGAACGGGATGCCGATGTGATCAAAGCCATCCGGTCACCCGGATTCTTCGCCCCTTGGGGCGATCCCATCCACTGGGATGCCCTTGAAAAAACCGACCCGGAAAAGAGTTACTGGCTCAACCGCTGGTATTTTCTTCCTTGTTTCGCCCGGCAATATTATCTCACGGGTGACAAGGAATTCCTTAAAGACATGCTGGTATTTATTCGCAAATGGGCGGCGGAAAATCCCGTACCCTCGAATCTGAGCGAATATTTCGCCGCCAAAAAAGGAAACTGGCGCGATATGCAGGTGGCCTGGCGGATGCAGAATCTTGCCTGGTGCTATTTTCTCGGCGAAAAAGGCTATTCGGCGGCAGAGCAGAGCGAGCTTTTGGATTTGGTGAAGGCGCATGCCCGGGTTCTGCTTGAATATTTTGGCAAAGCGAAGCTCAACGAGGGCAACCATCAGTCACACGGTGCCACCACCATGCTTTACGCGGCGCTGCTCTTTCCCGACCTTCCCGAAGCCGCCCAGCTCAAGGAAAAAGCCTTAACCATTCTTAACCACCACCTAGATCAGGCCTTTTTCGATGATGGCAACTCAATCGAGCAGGTTCCGGGTTACTATCCGTTCTTTCTGTCGATCTTTCGCGATGCCTACCTGTTGTGCCGCGCTAATCATATCGCTCCGCCAGCCCGGAGCGAGGAGCGGCTCAAGCAATTTTACCATTACCTAGCCATGGTCGCACAACCCGACGGGAAAATGCCACCCATCAACGATTCCACCGAGAGCGATTCTTCGGTCAGCCTCCGGGTGCTGGCGAAGGTGTTCGACCAGCCTTACCCCGGCCCCGCCCCAGGCTCATTTTGGTTCTCCGCCTCCGATCAAGCGGTCATGAGGGATGCTTCCGCTGCCACGCCCGCCTACGCTTTTCTGGATGCGGGGTCCAAGGTTTTAGGTCATTGGCACGGCGGCAAGCTCGGCTTTCACCTTTGGTATTGGGACAAGGCTTTCGTCGTGGACAGCGGTATTTCCGATTACGACGATCCCTTGAGACAATCGTGGTATATCCAGCCTCAAGCACACAATACCATCCTGGTGGATGGCAAAGGTGATTTCACCAAAAACGGAAAATGGCAGTCCCAGCAACAGCCAGCTGGAAGCCGGGTGCTTCAATGGCAATCCAACGACAACTATAATTGGGCGGTGATGCAACACAACGGATTTCAGGATCGGCCGATGCCAGTCTCCTGGGTGAGGCATTTTATCCAATTAAAAGGCATCGGGACGCTGCTCATCGATCAACTCGAAAGCGGAGGTGAGCATGATTACACCTGGCTCTTCCACCTTCTGCCTTGCTCGCCCGTCCTTGATACCAAATTAAAGTCGGTCTTTACCGGTTTTGCTGAAAAAAATCTTTTAATCCTGCCGGCCACCTCACGAATCCTGGCCAGTCCGCAGCTCGCAGAAGGCACGATTAACCAGCAAGGTCGCAATCAGGCGGCTCCCATCGTAAACTACACGACCCACTCCGCGAATGCGCTGCAAGCCTATTTATTTCTACCCGTTGGCGGTAATAACCGTCCGGTTATCCGGTTCACCCAAACCGCAGACAATAACTCCGTAACCCTGAATCTCATCGGCGGTTTCGGGTCGAAACACGTTCAAATCATCCGGTCAAATGAAGCTGGCAAGGATAAATACGTTTTACTTTATGAGACAATGCCACCGAGCAAATAGTCGACCAATCCAGCCCGGCAATGACTTTGGACGAGAAATCAGCACAACGGGCTGCGATTACTGCCCTGATTGGGAACCATTGCGGGAAAGCCGAAGTGGGGCAGCCTGAAACCTGAAAAAGCAGACCTGAAATGAAACCACCAAAAAATCGGGGTTGTCAATTTCACATTTACTGGCAGCCCACACAGCGCCCGGAAGCTTTTTAAGCCTTAAATCATGAAACGCCATTTGGCAATTCTCGTCACACTGCCACTGGTTCTCGCCCATTGGGCCGTCCTGAACGGTGCGGAAGTCAAAAAGGGGTGCATAATAATTTTAGTTGCACGCCATCAGATTTTAATTGCTTTCCAAATGAACCGTCGAACCTTCCTGAAAACATCATCGGTGGCGGCCGTGGCGTCACTCGCGCCATTGGCACGGGCGGCCAGCGGGCCGGTCAAGTCCGTCAACAAGACGTCCACTGCCATCGCCGCTTACTACCTCCGCGCGCAGATGTATACCTGCGTGCCACGGCAGATCCGCGAGGACATGGAATGGATGGCGGCGATTGGCACGAACTACGTCTGCGTCGGTGTATTGGAACAGGATTTGTTTGCCGCTTACGAAAATCACGCGCTGATCGCCACTGAAGCAGCGCGTGTCGGGATGAAGATTCTCGCGGTGCCGTGTCGCTGGGGCGGGTTGACCGCCGGTGCGCCGAAGACGCCGAGCCTCTTCTCAATCCTCAACCCGGACACCTGGATCATCAACCAGAAGGGAAGTTCGCGAATCCTGCCGAAAGTTTCGGGCGTCGTCAGCAGCGTGCATCACCCGAAGACATTCGAGTTCTTCTGCGAAACATTGACCGAGATGTATCAGCAGCATCCCGGCATGGCTGGCTTCATCATTGACGAGCCGAAGTGTTTTCTCTTCGACCAATCCGAGGCGGCGGTCAAGGCGCTCGGCACCAATGACGCTCCGATGTCGACGCACTACGCCGCCGCCAGCGCGTTCTTCGGGCGCGTGTGCGCCTTCGCCAAAAAGAAATGGCCGGATAAAATCACCGTGCTGTTTCAACAGCCGCACTATTCTGCCGAAGAACTCGCCGCCGGTGCCGCCACGCCGCATCTCGACTACTACGGCTGCGACGGTCGCCCGTGGACCGCGGATGACGATGCGAAGATGAAAGGCTCCGGCGAAGGCCAGGAGAGCGGCAAGGGCAAGATTCTGCTCAGCGGCAAAGGCGAGTCGTTCATCAAGGCCGCGCGCAGCGTTCCGGGCCGGAAAAGTTTCTTCCTGATGGAGAATCACAACCTCCAAGCCTCGATGATCGAGCCGATGGACCGTAACTATCCCGCCGTTCTCGCGCTGAAGCCCGACATGGCGGCCTACTATTACTACCCGCGCAACGTGGACGATGCCGACCGCGCCATGGCCGTGATCGCCAAGCACATCAAAGCCTTCACGCAAAGTTGATCGTCAATAAGCAAAAAAGAAACAGCCGGTAACCAGACACATTTCAAACTCAACTTTCGTCTCTATGAAATGAAACACATTGCTCGTCACAGGAAAAACGTGCTGTCTTGCTACCGTTGACATTCGCATTGAAGAACATGGATAATTTTTTCCGGTTGGGAAATATTCGCATTCTTTGATATTTATTTGAGACTGAAATACCGATTGGCCATGAAACAGAACCGTATGAATATAATCACATCCCTCACCCTCACAGCCTGGCTGCTGGCATCGCCAGTCGCGCTACTTGCCACCCAACCGGCCGGCGATTCCATCGATGTGGAAGGGGTCATGCGTGTGGCTGCCCGCAAACTCGCCGCTTTTGATGTTTCACAACCTAAGAAAACCGCTTATCCGACCGATGCCAAAGGCGCGCAATGGCGCACCGTTGGGCCTGCCGACTGGGTCTCGGGGTTTTATCCCGGCTCGCTTTGGTATCTCTACGAATATGCCCGCGACCAGAAATGGCCGGAGGCGCAAGCCTGGCGCGCGCGCGCGGAAGCGTGGACGGCGGGGCTTGAAAGCCAGCAGTTCAACTCCAGCCATCACGACACCGGCTTTGTGATGTTTGACAGCTACGGCAACGGCTACCGGCTCACCGGCAATCCCGCCTATCTGCCCATCCTCAACCGGACCGCACAATCGCTGGCCTACCGCTACCGCGCCGATACCGGCATGATCCGCTCCTGGGGGAAGATCGATGATACGAACAAATTCACCGTCATCATCGACAACATGATGAACCTCGAATTACTCGTCTGGGCGGCGGCCCACGGCGGCACCATCAGCGGCGGCACTTCGGCGGAGTTGCGCAAAGTCGCGACCAGCCACGCGGACCGCGCTTTGAAACTTTTCTTCCGACCCGATGGCGGTACCTATCATGTCGTCGAACTCAACCCGCGCACCGGGGCGGTTCTCCGCAAACGCACGCAGCAGGGCAAGGCGGATGAAAGCACCTGGTCGCGCGGTCAAACCTGGGCCATCTACGGATTCGCTTACATGTATGAAGCCACGGGCGAACGCCGCTACCTCGAAGCCTCCCTCAAGGCGGCCGACCGCTATCTGGCACTGCTGCCGGCGGATTTTGTGCCACCGGCGGATTTTGACAGTGATCTCAAGGGACTGGAGTTCAAGGACTCCAGCGCCGCCGCAATCGCCGCCTCAGCTTTTTTGCGTCTCCAGCGGGTGGTGGAAGCGCCCGCACTGAAAAAGAAATATCTCGATGCCGCCACCGCCACACTCCGTTCCCTCACCTCCGCCCCTTATTTTTCCAAAGATGATGACAAAGCGAGCCTGCTGGTTTATGCCGCGCGCAATTATCACACCGACCCCAATCACGCGCTCACCAACACGAGCCTGATCTGGGGCGACTACTACCTGCTCGAAGCGCTGCTTCAGTATCGGGCCATCACGACGCCCTCAGCGAAGATCAAATGAAACCAGCGTGTTTTATTACCACCGCAAGGACAAACCAGATAACCTGATCAACTGGAGCGACGACCGAAAAAATTTCCGCGGTTATTCAGACGCGGGTTTGATGATCAACGCTGGACGCGGGCGCCAGCGCCTTTCATCAATTTTTCCACCTCTGATTTGCTCACCATGCTGGTGTCGCCAGGCGTGGTCATCGCCAGCGCGCCGTGAGCCGCGCCGTAATCCACCGCCTGCTGCGCATCACCCGTCGTCATCAAGCCGTAGATGAAACCGGACGCGAAACTGTCGCCGCCACCGACCCGGTCGAGAATTTCCAAATCGGGATATTGGCGGCTTTCATAAAATTTGCCGTCATACCACGCAATCGCGCCCCAGTCATTGATGGTCGCGGTTTTTGCCGCGCGCAACGTCGTGGCGGTGGCCTTGAAGTTCGGATACACCTTCACCGCCGTCTCGATCATGCGCTTGAATGCGGTCACGTCAATGTGCAGGAGATTTTCATCCGCGCCTTCGACGTGGAAGCCGAGGCACGCGGTGAAGTCCTCCTCGTTGCCGATCATCACATCCACATACTTCGCAATCTCCTTGTTCACTTCCTGTGCCCGCTGCTGGCCGCCGATGGATTTCCAAAGCGACGGGCGATAGTTCAAATCGTAGCTGACGATGGTGCCGTGCTCCTTGGCTTTTTTGACGCATTCAATGACGAGCGGCGGCGTGGTGTCGCTCAACGCCGCAAAAATCCCGCCGGTGTGCAACCACCGCACGCCCAGCTTGCCGAAGATGTGATCCCAGTCGAAATCGCCGGGTTTGAGCTGGGAGGCCGCCGTCAAACCGCGGTCGGATACGCCCACCGCGCCGCGCACGCCAAAGCCACGCTCGGTGAAGTTCAGACCGTTACGAACGGTGCGGCCCACGCCATCAAATGACAGCCATTTGACGAATTCGGCGGACACGCCGCCTTGCAGGACAAAATCTTCGAGCAACCGGCCCACGTCGTTGTCGGCAAACGCGGTCGCCACGGCGGTTTTCATGCCAAAGCAGCGGCGCAAACCGCGGGCCACGTTGTATTCACCGCCACCTTCCCAGACTTTGAATTCCCGCGCCGTCCGGATGCGCCCCTCGCCGGGGTCCAGGCGGAGCATGATTTCGCCAAGGGAAAGTCCGTCGTACTGGCAGGTGCCGGCAGGTTTGATTTTCAGAGTGCTCATCGTATCTGCTTAAATTGACGGATTAAGGGTGGATAGAGCAACAGATTTTTCCTGACCGGTCCGGAATTTTAGGAGCCGACGGCGATTTCAGGCTGATGGGCTCAATAAAATCAGCCATAAACTGGCTCAATAGTTTTGCTTGTGAAAAAAATCACAAATTTGAACTTGCTGGTATTTTTACCGACAGTTAGGCTAGCCTGCGATTTTTTAAGGCGCGTTTTACCATGCAGTCCCAAACCGAATACGGCTATAATTCCAAGATCGAAGGCGATGTTGTGCTGACGACCGTGGACGCCGCGCTCGCGTGGTTCCGGGCCAATTCGGTATGGCCGATGCCGATGGGGCTGGCTTGTTGCGCCATTGAACTGATGGCAGTCGGGGCAAGCCGCTTTGATATTTCCCGCTTTGGTTCCGAAGTCATGCGTTTTTCGCCGCGCCAGTCGGACTGCATGATTGTCGCCGGCACCGTCACCTACAAGATGGCTGGCTCGCTCAAGCGCATTTACGACCAGATGGCCGAGCCGAAATGGGTCATCGCCATGGGTGCCTGCGCCTCGACCGGCGGAATGTATCGCAGCTATGCCACGCTGCAGGGCGTGGACAATATCGTGCCGGTGGATGTTTACGTTTCCGGATGCCCGCCGCGCCCCGAAGCCGTGCTGGACGCACTGATGAAAATTCAGGAAAAAATCAAAAAAGAACCGGTGCTCCAAGACCTGGTCGCCTTCAAGCAACTCGCTGGCAAATGACCGCCCTCGAATCCGCCAATCAAATCAAAGCCAGGTTCGGCGACCTTGTCTCCGAGCCGGCTGAGTTTCGTAGCGAAATCACCCTGAAAATCGCCGATGCGGAGAAGATTTTCGACATTTGCAGTTTTGCCAAAGGCATCGGTTTTGATTACTTGGTGGACATCACCAGTATTGATAACTACGGCGAAGATCCACGCTGGACGGTGCTCTACCACCTTCGCGCAATCGGTAACGGAACCGAGTTTCGCATTAAAATAGACGTTTCCGAGGAAAAATCCGAGATTCCGAGCGTTTTACCAATCTGGCGTACGGCCAACTGGCATGAGCGGGAAATCTACGACATGATGGGCATTCGTTTCCGTGGCCATCCTGATTTACGCCGGATTTTGATGTGGGAAGGTTATCCGCATCATCCTTTGCGAAAGGATTTTCCGCTGGCCGGCAAACCGACGGAATTGCCCGGTGTGGCCTTCACCCGCGTGACGCCGATGGAAGGCGGACCGTTCGTGACGTTACCCAGCAGCGGCGATTCCATTGAGCGCGAACCGCGTGTTCGTGTTCCCGAGCAAGCCGAGCCGGGTATCAGCGACAAACGGCTGAAATAATTTCATGGCCACCGTTCAAGACATTGAAATCCACGATTCCGCCGCCCGCACGGCTGCGGCAGCGGAGGAGCTTCAGGACGTTCAAGGCGAGCGCATGGTGCTGAACATGGGGCCATCGCATCCGGCCACGCACGGCGTTTTGCGCATCGTGCTGGAACTGGACGGCGAAGTCATTACCAAGGCCGACCCGGACGTGGGTTATCTGCATCGCGGCGACGAAAAAATCGCCGAGAACATGACCTACACCCAGTTCATCCCTTACACGGATCGGCTGGATTATCTGGCGCCACTGGCGAGCAATGTCGCCTACGCGCTCGCGGTGGAAAAACTGCTGGGTATTCACGAAAAGCTGCCGCCGCGCTGCCAATACATCCGCGTGATGTGCTGCGAGCTGGCCCGCATCTCCGCGCATTTGCTGGGTCTCGGCGCCTTCGGCATGGATGCCGGCGCGATCACCATTTTTCTGCTCACGTTTACCGAGCGGGAAAAGATTTACAACCTCGCCGAAGCCGCCAGCGGTGCCCGTCTCACAACCAGTTACACGCGCATCGGCGGACTAATGCGCGACATCCCGCCGAACTGGTGCGCGCAGGTGAAGCAGTTCTGCGACGAGTTCGAGGTCGCGCTCGCCGAAGTTGAAACCCTCCTCACGCGCAACCGCATCTGGGTGGATCGCTTGCGCGATGTCGGCGTGGTTTCCAAGGAAATGGCGATTGATTACGGTTTGAGCGGCCCGAATCTCCGCGGCAGCGGAGTGGACTGGGATTTGCGCAAGCATCAGCCATATCTTTGCTACCAGGATATGGAGTTTGACATCCCCATTGGCAGCGTTGGCGACTCCTATGATCGCTACATGGTTCGTCAGGAGGAAATGCGCCAGAGCGTTCGCATCCTGCGCCAGTGCTTGCAGAAGATTCCCGGCGGCTGGGGGAACGAGGCGAAGGAGCCGGTCAACATTGCGGATGGCAAAATCACCCTGCCTTCCAAGCAAAAAGTTTTGTCGAGCATGGAAGAGTTGATCCACCAGTTCATGCTGGTGACGGAAGGCGTGAATTGTCCGCCCGGCGAAATTTATTTCGGCCACGAAAACCCGAAGGGCGAACTTGGCTTTTACATCAACAGCAAGGGCGGCGGCACGCCGTATCGCCTGAAAATCCGCTCACCTTCCTTTGTGAACTTGAGCATTCTGAGCGAAGTGCTGCCCGGCTGCATGGTCAGCGACGTGCCGGTGGTTCTCGGATCGCTGGACTTTGTCATGGGAGAATGTGACCGATGAGTTTCCAAGCCACACCGGAACTGGAAGCGGAAGTGAATGAGTTGATCTCGCACTATCCGGTGAAGCGCGCCGCATCGCTAATGGTGCTGCACGCGATCCAGGAAAAGTACGGGTGGATCTCGTCCGACGCCGTGCAATGGACGGCCAGGAAGCTGGAGCTCCAGCCGATCAATGTTTTTGAGATCCTGACATTTTATCCGATGCTCCGGCAGGAACCGCAGGGGAAATACGCGATCAAGGTTTGCCGCACGTTGAGCTGCGCGCTGGGCGGCGCGTATGAATTGCATCATCATTTTTGCCAGAAACTCGGTTTGGACGCCCACAAACACGGTCCGCAGACGACGAAGGACGGCAAGTTCACTGTGGAATTTGTCGAATGTCTCGCCAGTTGCGGCACCGCGCCGGTGATGATGGTTGGCGAAAAATTTTACGAAGGGGTCAGCCACAAAAAGGCTGACGAAATCGTTGCGGGATGCAAGTAAATGGTTGCCCGACTAGGATTTGAACCTAGACAAACAGATTCAGAGTCTGCTGTGCTACCGTTACACCATCGGGCACTGATGGGACACAGTAAGCTAGAGATAAATTTTTAAGAGTCAAGTTGCTGATATGGCGCAAGAATACAAATTAATTTTGAAGCAGGCCGATGAACCGGGCTACACGCCGGACATCGCGTGCTATTTGCGTCATGGCGGATACGAGACGCTCAAGAAGGCGTTCGCGTTTCAGACCAAGACTTTGGCGGAAGGCAAGACGCAGACGCCGCAGGAACAACTGCGTCAGGAAGTGATGACCTCCGGGCTGCGCGGTCGCGGCGGGGCCGGCTTCTCCTGCGGCCTCAAGTGGAGCTTTGTGGATCGCAAGAGCGGCAAGCCGATTTACCTGATCTGCAACGCCGACGAATCCGAGCCGGGCACGTTCAAGGATCGCCAGATCATCCACAAGGATCCGCATCAGCTCATCGAGGGCATGATCATTTCCTGCTTCGCGAACGACGTGAAGCTCGCCTACATTTACATCCGCGGCGAAATGCCCGAAGGCGCGAAGATTTTGAATCAGGCGTTGAAAGAAGCGCGCACCAAAGGGTTCCTCGGCAAAAATATTCTCGGCACCGGCTACGATTTGGAGATGCACGTTCACCGCGGCGCGGGCGCCTACATCTGCGGCGAGGAAACCGGACTCATCGAATCACTCGAAGGCAAGCGCCCGTATCCGCGCATCAAGCCGCCGTATTTCCCGGCCGTGCTCGGTTTATGGATGTGCCCGACCATCGTCAACAACGTCGAGACGCTTTGCAATGTGAAGCACATCGTCGCGATGGGCGGCGCGGAATTCGCCAAGCTTGGCACGCCGAACAACACCGGCACGCGCATCGTCAGCTTGAGCGGCCACGTCCAGCGTCCCGGTTACTACGAAATCGAAGTCGGCAAGGCAACGCTCCGCGAATTGCTCTTCGACAAAAATTTCGGCGGGGGACTGCGTCCCGGGCGATCATTGAAAGCCATCATTCCGGGGGGATCCTCCTCGAAAGTTTTGAAGGCGGGCGAAAAATTCAAGCTCAAGAAAAAG
>Ga0265327_10003971_pt1 | contig 13501 bp, 12 predicted proteins | sample 41621metaG_FD_202089 | JGI IMG/M metagenome (GOLD analysis project Ga0265327, IMG submission 202089) | Rhizosphere microbial communities from Carex aquatilis grown in University of Washington, Seatle, WA, United States - 4-16-21 metaG | ecosystem: Host-associated > Plants > Roots > Rhizosphere... | reverse complement strand
TTAGCGCGGCCCTCCTGACAGGGTCGACCCCGGCCCGCCGCAGGGCCGACACGCTGGACAAGCTGGCCAGCGGCGAGCTCTCGCTGCTCGTCGGCACCCACGCCCTGATCGAGCCGGACGTCGTATTCCGCTCCCTGGCGGTGGCCGTGATCGATGAGCAGCACCGCTTCGGCGTGCGCCAGCGCGAGGCGCTGGTCGACGGCACCGGCGGGGGCGGGACTCAGGCCCACGTCCTGCACATGACGGCCACGCCGATTCCCCGGACCCTCTCGCTGGCCCGCTACGGCGACCTCGACACGACATCGCTTCATGAGCTGCCCAGCGGGCGGCGGCCGATCCGCACGCGGCTGGTGGCCGGGGAGTCAGAGCGCCCGGCCGCCTACGAGCATCTGCGTGCCGAGCTCGCCGCCGGCCGCCAGGCGTTCGTGGTGTGTCCCGTGATCGACGAGGTCGAGGATTCGCAGGCCCCGGGGGAGAGCATCGGCGGTGCCGGGGGATCCGATGTGCGAAGCGAGCTCAAGGCGGCCACGGCCGAGCTCGCGCGGCTCCGCGACGGGGAGCTTGCGGGTTGGGATCTGGCCCTGCTCCACGGCGCGATGCGCCCCCGGGAGAAGCAGGAGGCGATGGACGCCTTTGCGTCGGGGCGGGCCCGGGTGCTGGTCGCCACGACCGTGATCGAGGTTGGAATCGACGTGCCCAACGCGACGGTCATGCTGATCGAGAACGCTGAGCGCTTCGGCATCTCACAGCTGCATCAGCTGCGCGGCCGGGTCGGCCGGGGGGAGCACCCGGCGACCTGCTTCCTGGTCGGGCCGCCGAGCTCGGCCCGGCTCAGGGCCCTCGTGTCGCACTCCGACGGCTTCCGCCTGGCGGACATCGACCTGGAGCTCCGAAGCGAGGGGGACCTGGCGGGAACGCGCCAGTCCGGCCTGCGCCAGTTCGAGGTCGCCCGCCTGCCCGAGGATGCGCCCCTGCTCGAGCTCGCACGCGCCCGCGCCGAGACGATCTTCACGTCGGATCCCGGCCTCGCCTCGCCCGAGCACACGCTGCTCTCGGCCGAGCTCGAGCGCCGCTTCGGCGAGCTGATGCTCGCTCCCACCCCGGGCTGAGGCGCGGCGCGGCTACGGTTTGAGCGATGCGCGTCATCGCGGGAAGCCTCGGCGGGCGGCGGTTCAAGGCTCCCGGCGGCCGCAACACACGCCCGACCTCCGACCGTGTGCGGGAGGCGCTGTTCGCCATGCTCGGCCCCCTGGACGGGGAGCCCGTGCTCGATCTCTTCGCCGGAACGGGCGCCCTCGGCATCGAGGCCATCTCCCGAGGTGCCGGTAGGGCTGTCTTCGTGGAGCGCGACAGGTCCGCCGCGCGGATTCTCCAGGAGAATCTGACGGCGCTGGAGATCCCTGCCGACGAGGCCGAGCTTCGCCGCGGCGACGCGCTGGCGGCACTGCGGAGCGCACGTGAGAACGGGGAGGCATACGATCTGGTCTTCATTGATCCGCCCTACGGCCAGGCACGGCTCTGGGGTCCAAGGCTGTCGGCGGAGCTGCCGGCGGTGCTCGCTCCGCAGGGGCGCATCGTCGTCGAGAGCGACCGCCGCGAGCCGCTCGAGTTGGACGCCCCCGTGCTGACCGAACGCCGCTACGGCGACACTTCGATAACAATCCACTCTCACCCATGTCCAGATCCGCAAGCGCAATAGCCGTCTGTCCGGGCAGCTACGACCCGGTAACCAACGGCCATCTGGACGTGATCAGGCGTGCCGCCAAGCTCTACGACGAAGTCGTTGTGGCCGTCGTGAACCGCTCGGTCCGCAAGAGCAGCGCCCTGTTCGGGATCGAGGACCGGGTGGCGTTCATCGAGGGCGCGCTGGCCGATCTCGACAACGTCCGGGTCGAGCCGTTCTCAACCCTTGTCGTGGAGTTCGCCAGCAAGATCGGGGCCCGCGCGATAGTCAAGGGGCTGCGCGCGATCTCGGACTTCGAGTACGAGCTCGAGATGAATCAGCTCAACCGCCGTCAGAACCCAGATATCGAGTCGGTCTACCTGATGGCCAGCCCGCAGTACAGTTTCCTTTCATCCAGCGGCGTCAAGGAGCTGGCAACCTTCGGCGGCAAGATCGACGATCTCGTCCCGGAGCAGGTGGCCCGGCGCATGCAGGAAGAGCTGAAGCGCTGACGAAATGACATCCGATACGCGGACTGCAAAGCTCCGCGGAGGTGCCTAAAACAGATGGACGTCCTGGTTCTCATAGACAAGCTCGACGACTTGGTGCACAACGCCAAGCCTGTTCCCCTGACCGATCAGGTGCGAGTCGACAAGGAGGAGATCTACGACATCCTCGACCAGATGCGCGCCACGATCCCCGAGGAGATCAAGCAGGCGCGCTGGATCGTCAAGGAGCGTCAGGAGATGCTCGCTGAGGCCAAGAAGGAGGCCGAGCGGATCATCAAGGACGCCCGCGACCGCCAGGAGCGACTTGTGGGCGAGGAGGAGGTCACCAAGCAGGCCGAGCGCGCCGCCGAGGACATCGTCGAGGACGCCCGGGCCCGCGAGCGCGAGATCCGCCTCGGGGCGGAGGACTACGCCGACGAGATCCTCAACACGCTCGAGGTCAACCTTTCGAAGTTCATCGCCGCCGTCCAGCGCGGACGCGAGCGCCTCCAGGGCAAGGACGAGCCCGCCGAGGTCGGCTAACACCCCACTCGGGAGCGTCGGAGGACGTTTCTTTGGGTAGGGTCAGCCGGTGAGCGCATCCGCCGCTGCCCGGTACAAGCTGTTCGTCGCGAAGACCCTCCTCGACACGGGGATGATCGCGCCGATGCGCCCCGACAAGGCCGTCCGCTCGGTCCTGGCCCTTCAGCGCTGGGGGCCCACTCCGGCGGCGGCCTACCTCGGCTCGGCGATCCGCTATCCCGACCGGCTGGCGATCTGCGACGACCGCGGCACGCTGACCTTCGGCGAGGTCCAGGAGCGGACCAACTCGCTGGCAAGGGCCCTGGCTCAGGAGGGCGTGAAGCAGGGTGACGGCGTGGCGATCATGTGCCGCAACCACCGCGGCTTCATCGACATCACGGTTGCCTGCTCGAAGCTGGGGGCCAACGCCCTCTACCTCAACACCGCATTCGCCGGGCCCCAGATCACCGACGTCCTGGCCCGCGAGAACCCCGTCGCCGTGGTCTACGACGAGGAGTTCGCCGGCCTGATCGAGGAGGGCGCGGCGGGACGCAAACGCCTGATCGCCTGGCAGGAGGAGGGTCCCGCAGCGACCGGGAGCGCCGATCCCCGCATCGAGGAGCTGATCGAACAGGGCGACGGGCGAGAGCTCGATCCGCCATCGGAGAAGGGCCGGGTTGTGATCCTCACATCCGGCACCACCGGCACACCCAAGGGAGCCGCCCGCAAACAGCCCGACTCGCTCGAGCCGGTCGCCTCGCTGTTCTCGAAGATCCCCCTCCGGGCCCGCCAGACCACGATGATCGCCGCGCCCATGTTCCACTCCTGGGGCTTCGCCCACTTCACCCTGGCACTGCCGCTGGCCTCGACATTGGTGCTGCGCCGCCGCTTCGACCCGGAGGACACGCTCAGGGCGACCGCCCAGACCCGGGCGAGCGCGCTGGCTCTCGTGCCGGTGATGCTCCAGCGGATCATGGACCTTGGGCCCGAGGTGCTCGCGCGCTACGACCTCTCGGCTCTGAGGATCATCTCGCTCAGCGGCTCCGCCCTGCCGGGAGAACTGGCAACACGGGCGATGGATGCCTTCGGTGACGTCCTCTACAACCTTTACGGCTCGACCGAGGTGGCCTGGGCGACCATCGCGACGCCGGCCGACCTCCGTGCGGCCCCCGGCACGGCCGGCCTGCCCCCGCTGGGCACCGTCGTGAAGCTGCTCGACGAGCACGGCCACGAGGTCCCCCGAGGGCAGAGCGGAAGGATCTTCGTTGCCAACGAGATGATGTTCGAGGGCTACACCGGAGGGGGCGGCAAGGAGATCATCGAGGGCCTGATGAGCACCGGGGACGTCGGCCATCTCGACTCGGGGGGCCGGTTGTTCGTTGACGGCCGCGACGACGAAATGATCGTCAGCGGCGGCGAGAACGTCTTTCCCCGCGAGGTCGAGGACCTTCTCTCCGACCACCCTCAGATCGAGGAGGCAGCCGTCGTCGGCGTGCCGGATACCGAGTTCGGGCAGCGCCTGAAGGCCTTCATCGTGCTGCGCGAGGGCGCCGAGCTGAGTGACGCCCAGGTCAAGGACTACGTCAAGCAGAACCTTGCCCGCTACAAGGTGCCCCGCGACGTGCTCTTCATGGACGAGCTGCCGCGCAACGCGACCGGCAAGATCCTCAAGCGCGAGCTGGACTGAGCGGCCCCGAGGCGAGGGCGACCTCGGCGTCGTAGCGCATCAGCGCCGGGAAGCCCCGGGCCAGCATGACCGCCGCCAGCACGCAGGCCACTCCGCCCGAGAAGACCGAGAACCGCGCCGTCGTTAGCGACGCGACGGCCCCCGACTCGATGTCTCCCAGGCGAGGGCCGCTGGTGACGACGAGCGAGAAGACCGATGACATGCGCCCCCGCATCGCATCCGGCGTCACCGTCTGGTTGATCGTCGATCGGCAGACCGCGCTGACGCTGTCGGCCGCGCCGGCGGCGGCCAGCAGCACCATTGCCGCCCACAGGCTCGTGACGAGCCCCGTCAGGGCGATCGCGACGCCCCAGGCCAGGACGGCCCACAGCACCACCCGTCCCAGCCGGCGCGCACGGGTCAGCCACCCGGTCGTCAGCGCCGCCACTGTCGCGCCCGCCGAGACGGCGGCGAACAGTGCGCCCGTCCCGGCCGCACCGGTGTGGTAGACGGTCAGCGACAGAACGGGGAAGAGGGTCCGGGGCATGCCGAAGGTCATCGCCGCCAGGTCGATTCCGAACGAGCCCATCAGGGCGCGCTCGGAGCGCACGAAGCGCAGGCCGTCGCGGATCGACGACGCGATCCCGGGACGCTCCTCGAGCGATCCGTGCGGCGGCTGGGGAGCGATGGCGATCACCGCCACGACCATTCCCAGGCAGCTGACGGCATCAACCAGGTAGGCCGCCTGCAGCCCGGCCACGGCGATCAGCACTCCCCCCAGGGTGGGCCCCAGCACCATCGTCAGCTGGTAGAGCCCGAAGTTCAGTGCAAGCGCCCCCCGCAGGTGCTCCGGTGTGACCACGTTCGGGACGATCGCGCTGCGGGCCACGTTCTGGATCGCGCTCGCCCCGGCCAGGAGGCCCGCCAGCACATAGAGGAGTCCCAACGGCGGATTCCCGGACACCGCGCCGGCATAGAGCCCCGCGGAGATCGCGACGAGGGCCAGTTGATCGATCAGCAGCAGCCGCCGCCTGTCCATGCGGTCGGCCAGCGCGCCGCCGTAGAGCGACATCGTCGCGATCGGCAGCAGCTCGACCGCCCCCAGCAGCCCGGTCAGCAGCGGCGAGCGGGTCTGGACGTACACCTGGTAGGGGAGGGCGACAAGCGTCGCCTGGGTGCCCAGGCCCGTGATGAAGTTCCCGATCGCCAGCAGGCGGAAGTCACGGGAGGCCTTCAGGGCGGAGGTGTCCACGGCGATCCGTCCCAGCAGCGAACCTGCTCTGCGGTGTGCCGGAGGCCGCTTGGCGCCGGGCTCGGGAGGCGAGGACACGACGGCAGTCAAGCAGAGCTTCTGGCTCCTCTCGGATCGGCCCCGGCGTCGCTAGCCTGGAGTCATGCCCGCACTGACCGCAGAGCTGGATCTCGCCAGCCTTCGCCTGACCGCCGGAGAGGGGCGCCGCCTCGAGCTGTCCGTGCCGCTCGACGGCCTGGAGCTCGGCGGCGAGCGCTACGAGGCGCGGCCCGCCGATGTCCCGGTGCGCCTGGAAGTCTCGCGGATGACCGGCGGGGGATACGCCCTGCACCTCCGGTTCGAGGCCGCCATCTCCGGGCCCTGCATGCGCTGCCTCAAGCAGGCCGAGCCGGCCGTCGAGGTCGATGCGCGCGAGGTCGACCGCCCCAGCGAAGGCGAGGAGCTCCAGAGCCCCTATGTGACGAAGGAGAAGCTCGACCTCGCCGGCTGGGCCCACGATGCCTTCGCCCTGGCCGTGCCCGCGAAGATCCTCTGCCGGGAGGACTGCGCCGGCCTGTGCCCGATCTGCGCCGCCGATCTCAACGACCCGCCCGCCGATCACGGCCACGAGGCGGAGCCCGACCCCCGCTGGGCGAAGCTCCGCGAGCTGAAGCTCGACTAGATGGTTGATTCCGCGGGATCGACCATCTAGGACTCGGGCCCGCCGGGCTGTTACCCTTCCTGGCCGCATGGCCGTCCCAAAGAAAAAGCAAAGCCACAGCCGTACCGCCAAGCGGCGCGCGCAGCACAAGATCTCGCCGCCCGGCCTGAACAGCTGCCCGCAGTGCCACAGCCCGCGGCGCCCGCACCGGGTCTGCCCCACCTGTGGGACCTACGCTGGACGCGAGATCATCGCGCCCGTGTCGCACGGGCACGATCACGATCACGACCACTAGCGGGCAGTGACCGGGGAGGCTGCGCCCTCTTCTCCGCCTGACGGCGGTGAGCTGCACGACGTGCCGGTGGTCGCCGTCGACTGCAACGGCGCCGACATGGGACCGGCCGAGGTCGCCGCCGGGGCCGCCCTTGCCGCCTCGCAGGGTGCCCGCGTGATTCTGTTCGGTCCTGCTGCCGAGCTCGGGGAGGCCGGGCCGGGAGTCGAGATCGTCGACGCCCCCATCTCGATCGCCAAGGAGAGCGACCCGGCGAAGGCCGTCCGGGCAAACCCGCAGGCGTCGATCGTCCTGGCCGCCAGGGCGGTCGCGGAGGGTCGTGCCCAGGCGCTGGTCTGCGCCGGCGGCACCGGCGCGGCGGTGGCCGCCGGCACCTTCAACATCAAGCGCGACCACGGCATTTACCGCCCGGCGCTTGCGATTCCGCTCCCCGTTCCCCGACATCCCGTGACGCTGCTCGACGTGGGAGCCAATGCCGAGGCCCGGCGCGAGCACCTGGTCCAGTTCGCCTTCATGGGCGCCGCGCTGTCGAGGATCGTCCTGGGCGTCGAGCGCCCGCGCGTAGGGCTTCTCTCAAACGGCGAGGAGGAGGCCCGTGGCGGCTCGCTGATCATCGAGACGGGCGCCGAGCTTCGAAAGCGCGCCGGCGAGGGAATCGAGGCATTCGACTTCGTCGGCAACGTCGAGGGCGGAGACCTGGTCAGCGGGCGGGCCGACGTCGTCGTCACTGACGGGCTGACCGGGAACATCTCCCTCAAGTTGATGGAGGGTGTCTCCCAGACGATTCTCGGCGCGATCCGCGACGCGGCCGAATCATCGGCGCGGGGTAAGGTCGGCGGGCTGCTGCTCAAAGGCTCGCTGAAGGGACTGCGGGATGAGATCGACCCCGAGGCCAGCGGCGGCGCCTACCTGCTCGGCCTGCGTCGCCTGGGGGTGGTGCCACACGGGCGCTTCGGGCGCCGCGGGTTCGCCCAGGCGATCCTGCGTGCCAGCCTCGGCGCGAGCGAGGACCTGGTCGGCCAGACTCATCTGGCGCTCTCGCAGGCGGGTGCGCTGAGGCGCTCACCGGCGTCCGCGCCGGACGCTAGCCTGCGGCGATGACGTCTCTCACGCGCGAGCACGTGCTCGATCTGATCCGCGAGCACCTTGCCGACGAGCTCGATCTGGACCCGGCGGTGATCACCGAGGGGACTCGCTTCAAGGAGGATCTCGAGGCCGACTCGCTCGATCTCTACACGCTCGTCCAGGAGCTCGAGGACACCTACGGCGTGCAGATGTCCGACGAGCAGGCGGCAGCGATCCTGACGGTCGGCGCCGCCGTGGACTTCGTGCTCGCCAACAACCCCGCCCTAGATGAGCCCGAGCACGCTTAGCTGCGAGGTGGATGACCATGCTGCTGGCCGACCTGCTGGAGGAGCTCCCGGAGGACCTGGCGCGTCAGGTGTTCACCCACGCCTCCTGGAGCGAGCGGCGAGGGGACTCCTACACGCGCCTCGCCTTCCTGGGCGACAGCGTGCTCTCGCTGGCGGTGACGACCTATCTCTATCCCCGGCTCGAGGCCGAGCGCTTTGGAGCCGGGCGGCTGACCAAGATCCGCGCCCAGGCGGTCTCGGGTGTCTCATGCCGGGCCGTCGCCGAGCGCCTCGAGCTGCCGGCCCGTCTGCTGGCCGCCGCGCCGGAGAGCGTCGGGGAGAGTGCCGCCGCGCTGGTGGAGACGGAGCGGGTGCTCGCATCGGTGATCGAGGCGGTGATCGGAGCCTGCTACCTGAACTCCGGCTACGAGCGGACCGCCGAAGCCGTCGTGGAGGCCTTTGCGCCGGAGATCGAGGACTCGCTGTCGAACCCTGTCGATTTCAAGTCGGCTCTCCAGGAGCTGCTGGCACGCAGGGGCGCCGAGGTGGCCTACGAGGTGACCGCAGAGGAGGGACCGCCGCACGAGCGGGTCTACTCGGTGGCAGCGGTCGTCGAGGGGCGCGAGCTCGGCACGGGCACCGGCCGGAGCAAGAAGCATGCCGAGCAGGAGGCCGCCCGCGAGGCCGTCGACAAACTGGCAGGCGAGTGATGGGGACCGGCGGAGGAGCACAGTGCGCCTGAAGTCGCTGACCCTGGACGGATTCAAGTCCTTCCCCGACAAGACCCACCTCGAATTCGGCGAGGGGGTCAGCGTCGTCGTCGGCCCGAACGGGTCCGGCAAGTCCAACGTCACCGACGCAGTCCTCTGGGCGATGGGCGAGCAGTCGCCCCTGGCCGTCCGCGGGCAGTCGATGCAGGATGTGATCTTCGGTGGCGGCCACGGAGTCCAGGCGCGATCGGCAGCCGAGGTCGAGATCGTGCTGGACAACTCCGATGGCACCGTCGACCTGCCCCTCTCGGAGATCTCGATCGTCCGCCGGCTCGACCGCAACGGCGAGGGCGGCTACAGGCTGAACGGCGCGCGCTGCCGCCTGACCGACGTGATCGAGGTCCTCTCCGACACGGGGCTGGGCAAGGAGACACATTCGGTGATCTCCCAGGGGAAAGTCGAGGCGATCGTCACCTCCAAGCCCAGGGAGCGCAGGTTGCTGATCGAGGAGGCCGCCGGCCTGGGCAAGCACCGCAAGCGCCGCCGCCGGGCCCAGCTGAAGCTCGAACGCACCCAGGAGAACCTCGACCGGGCCCTGGACATCGAGCGCGAGGCAAGGACCCGGCTGCGCCCGCTCAAGCGCCAGGCCGAAGCGGCCGAGCTGCACGAGCGCCTCGAGCGCCAGATCCTCGAGGCTCGCTGGGAGATCGCCCGCGACGTTCTGCGAGCCAGGAGGATCGGGCTGCAGGCGGCGGAGGCCCAGGTCGCCACGGCACGCAAGAGCAGGAGCGAGATCGAGGCAGGGCTGCAGGAGGTCGTTGCGGCCCGCGGCGAGGCCGAGCGGGCCCTCTCCGAGCGTGCCGCGCGCCACGATGCACTGTCGCGCCGTGTCTATGAGGCGCGGTCGGCCAGCGAGCGTCTGGGCCTTCGGGCGGAGCAGGTTGGCGCGGACGGCGAGCGGCTGGCCCGGCGGATCGAGCGGGCAGAGGCGGAGCTGGCGGAGCTGACACAGGCCCACGACTCGGGCGAGCTGGCGGCCGAGGCGGCCACCGGCGACCGTCTTGCGGCTCTGGCGGCCGAGCTCGAGGAGATCGAGGCGCGCCGCTCCGAGCAGCTCGAGGAGGAGCTTCGCGATCTCGAGTCAGAGCTGAGCGGCCAGCGCGAGGCGCACGAGGCGGCCCTGCAGGAGACCGAGGCCAGGCGAGCCGAGCGCGAGCAGTCCGACCTGGCCGCACAGCAGGCCCGGGAGCGGCTCTCCGAGGCCGAGCGCAACGTCCACGGGGCGCGCCGCGAGGCGGCCCGGGTGGGCGCTGAGCTGGCCGCCGCCAACCAGTTCCTGCGCAGCCACCTGGGTGTCGGCGGCGAGCAGGCCGACGCACCCCGCCCGCTGAGCGAGGAGCTGCGGATCGAGGACGGCTTCGAGCTTGCCCTGGCGGCGGCTCTGGGCGGACGGCTCGACGCGGCTCTGGTCGAGGACGTTCCCGGCGCCCAGCGGATCCTCGACCGAGCCGGGCCAGAAGGCGGGAGCGCCCTGCTCGCCGGAGGCATCCACGGGCCGGGTGTGCCCTCGGACGGCCAGGCGCCGGCGCCCGGCGCACAACGCCTGATCGATCTCGTCAGCGGGCCGCCGGCCGTCCTCGAGCTGGCCGCAAGGCTGCTCGCCGACGCCTGGGTCGTGGAGCGCCTCGAGGATCTGCCCGGCTCCTTCGGCGGGATCGCCACGACCCGGGCAGGCCGGGTCTGGTTCGCCGCCTGGGGCGAGGTCCGCCAGCTCAGCGAGGGTGGCACCGAGCTGGTCCTGGCTCGCCGCAACGAAAGGGACCGCCTGATCGCCGATGTCGAGCGGGCCGCCCAGGCCGAGCAGGAGGCGAAGCTCGCCGGCGAGGGGGCCCAGGAGCAGGTGCGCGCAGCCGAAGCCGCTCGCGCGACCGCCGACGACGCCCTGCGCCAGGCCGAGCGCCGCCACAGCGAGGCGAAGGAGAACGTCAGGCGCACCGAGTGGCTGCTGCAGCAGCGCCGCTCAGCGCCCGCCGAGGGCCCGCTGGCGGTGCGCAAGGCCGAGCTCGAAGGGGAGCTCGCCGCCGAGCGCCGCCAGGCAGAGCAGCGAGCGGCAGAGCTTCGCAGCCGCCAGGCGCGTATCGCCAGGCTCCGCGCCCAGCGCGAGTCCGACCTGGCCCTGGCGCCCAGGGCCGAACGCCTGGGCGAGGCGATAACCCTCGCCGCCTCGACCGTCTCCGCACGGGTGGCCACGCTCGAGCTGGAGCTCGCCGAAGATCGCCAGGCGGGCGAGAAGATGACCGGAGAGCTGCGCCAGTGCGCCTCACGCGAGGCCGATATCCAGAACCGCCTGCGAAGCGCCGGAGAGCTCGTCACCGAAGCCGAGGTTGCGGCGCAGCGACTGCGCGACCAGGCTGCCGAGGCCGAGCTCGAGTCGGCGACCCTCGCCGAGCGCCTCGGCCTCGACCCCAGCGCCGAGGAGGGCGCCGAGGCGACGGCGCTCTCAGAGACCGAGCTGGCCGAGCTGGCCTCCCGCGTCGAGCGTCTCAACCGCAGGCGCGAGCAGCTTGGCCCGGTCAACCCGCTGGCCCAGGACGAGTACGCCGAGGCGATCGCCCACGTCGAGGAGCTCGAGGCTCAGCGCGGCGATCTCGAGACGGCCCTGCGCGAGCTGCGCACGGTGATCCGCGAGACGGACCGGCAGATTCAGGAGACCTTCGAGCAGACCTTCCAGGCGGCCGCGAAGAACTTCGAAGAACTGGTCGGCGACGTCTTCCCCGGCGGCACCGGGCGCCTGCGCCTGGTCGAGGACGAACAGGGCCCCCGGGGAGTCCTGGGAGGTCAACCCCTCCCGCCCGACGGTGACCGCGATGAGGCGATCGAGCAGGCCGCCGAGGCCGAGGCCGAAGCCGATGAGAACCCCCAGGAGGAGCAGCTGCCTGGTGTCGAGATCGAGATCACCCCCGCCGGCAAGTCGAGCAAGCGCCTGACGCTCCTCTCCGGCGGCGAGAAGTCGATGACCGCCCTGGCTTTCCTGTTCGCCGTGTTCCTCGCCCGTCCGTGCCCCTTCTACATCCTGGACGAGGTCGAGGCCGCCCTTGACGACCTCAACCTCGACCGCTTCCTGGCCCTGCTGCGCCGCTATGCCGGCAGCGCCCAGTTCATCGTGATCACCCACCAGAAGCGCACCATGGAGGCGGCAGACTGGCTGTTCGGCGTCTCGATGGGCGGCAACGGCGTCTCGAAGGTCCTCTCGCGCAGGCTGCCCGCCGAAGCAGCCGAGACCGCCGAGGTCGCTGCACTCGCCTGAGGCGGGGACCCGGGGAGCTATGATCGCGGCCCCCGTGGCGCGCGAATGGAGTGAACTGTTCATAGGTGCCGACCCCGAGGGGCGGCCCGCAGACGAGCCCGCCGAGCGCAAACGCGGAGGCCTGTTCAAACGCCTGCGCGAGAGCATGTCCAAGACGCGCCAGGCGCTTGGCTCGGAGATCCAGGCGACGCTGTTCGGCGTCCTCGACGAGCAGACCTGGGAACGGCTCGAGGAGGCGCTGATCATGGCCGACGTCGGCGCCCGCACGACCGCCACCGTCGTCGAGACGCTCGAGAGCGAAGTGGCCGGAGGATCGCTCGAGGGAGGCGAGGCCCTCAGCGAGCGCCTGATCGCCCTCCTCGCCGACACGGCAACGGTGGGAGAGGCGACGATCGACATTCGCCCCAAGCCGACCGTGATCATGGCTGTGGGCGTCAACGGGACCGGCAAGACGACAACGATCGGAAAGCTCGCATGGCACCTCCAGAAGGAGTTCGGAGTGAGCGTCCTGCTCGGTGCTGCCGACACGTTCAGGGCGGCTGCGGCGGAGCAGCTCGAAGGGTGGGCCGAGCGGGCCGGATGCGCGATCGTCACCGGCGATGAGGGCTCCGACCCCGGAGCCGTCGCCTTCGAGACGATCGCCCGCGGGCGATCCGAGGGGTTCGATGTCGTGATCATCGACACGGCCGGACGCCTGCACACCCAGGACGACCTGATGGGGGAGCTCTCGAAGGTGCGCAGGGTCATCTCCCGCCAGCTCGAGGGCGCCCCCCACGAGACCCTCCTCACACTCGACGCGACGACCGGGCAGAACGGACTGCGCCAGGCACGGTTGTTCGCGGAGGCGGCCGGCGTGACGGGCGTCGTCCTGACAAAGCTCGACGGCACCGCTCGCGGCGGGATCGCCCTGGCGATCGCCTCGGAGCTCCAACTGCCGGTCAAGCTGATCGGAATCGGCGAGTCGCTCGAGGACCTGCGGCCCTTCGATCCCGATGATTTTGCACGCGCCTTGATCGCGGAGAGCTAACCTCCCTGCTATGGCCTGGATTCTGTGGCTCATCGCAGCATGTCTCTTCGGCATCGGAGAGATGCATTCAGGCGGGCTCTACCTGCTGCCCTTTGCGATCGGCGCAGCCCTTGCCGCAGTGGTGAGCCTGCTCGGCGTGGGCGCTCTGCTGAGCGGCGTCCTGTTCGTGGCGACCTCCGTCGTCGTGGTCGGTGCGCTGCGCCCCGTGGCCCGCCGCCACCGCCGTCTGCCGCCGCCGATCCGCACCGGCGCGGCCGCCCTGGTCGGTCACCGGGCCATGGTTCTCGAGCGCATCGCCAATGACGAGGGCGTCGGATGCGTGCGGATCGACAACGGCGAGGTCTGGACCGCTCGGAGCTACTCGGAGGACGACGTGATCGAAGTCGGACAACGGGTAGAGGTCGTAGAGATCAAGGGAGCCACGGCCCTCGTCATGCTCTAGGTCCGGCGAGGGTAGGCTGTGGCACGAGGGAACCGAGAAAGGAAACCGCCCCAATGGCAGCACTGATCGTCATCGCAGTGATCGTCATATTCCTGCTGGTCGTGGCGGGCCGCTCGATCCGGGTGATTCCGCAGGCCCGC
>Ga0265327_10003970_pt1 | contig 13507 bp, 14 predicted proteins | sample 41621metaG_FD_202089 | JGI IMG/M metagenome (GOLD analysis project Ga0265327, IMG submission 202089) | Rhizosphere microbial communities from Carex aquatilis grown in University of Washington, Seatle, WA, United States - 4-16-21 metaG | ecosystem: Host-associated > Plants > Roots > Rhizosphere... | reverse complement strand
CTGCCGGAGCAGGTCGTCAGCGACGCCATCGTCTCCGCGTTCGACAGCGCCGGCCAGCGCTGCTCGGCGCTCCGCGTGCTGTGCATCCAGGACGACATCGCCGATCACGTGATCGCGATGCTGAAGGGCGCGATGCAGGAGCAGGCGATCGGCGATCCGCGCCGCCTCGCGACCGACGTCGGCCCGGTGATCGACGCCGACGCGCGCACGGCGCTCACGGCGCACGTCTCGCGGATGCGCGAGCGCGGCTGGCCCGTGTTCGCGCTGCCGCTGCCGGACGAGTGCGGGGATGGGACGTTCGTCGCGCCGACGCTCGTCCTGCTGCCCGGCATCGCGGCGCTCGCCGAGCTCTCGCGCGAGGTCTTCGGGCCCGTGCTCCACGTCGTGCGCTGGCGTCGCGACGAGCTCGTCCGGCTGATCGATGCGATCAATGCGCTGGGCTACGGGCTCACGCACGGAATCCACACGCGGATCGACGAGACCGCCGCTGCGATCCTGGCGCGCATCCGCGCGGGAAACGTCTACGTCAACCGCAACGTGATCGGCGCCGTGGTCGGCGTCCAGCCGTTCGGCGGCCACGGGCTCTCCGGCACCGGGCCGAAGGCGGGCGGACCCCTCTACGTTCGACGCCTCACGCGCGGCGCTTCGGCGCCGATGCCCGCGGCGCGCACGGCGCTGCCCGGCCCGACCGGCGAGGCGAACACGCTGGAGCTCTCTCCGCGCGGCGTGGTCGCCTGTATCGCCGACGGCGTGGATACGCTGATCGCGCAGGCCCGCGCCGCGCGCGCCTCGGGCAACACGCCGCTGTGGCTGCGCACGCCCGCCTCGCTCGCCGCACGCGACCGCCTGGGCGATTCGCGCGTGCTTTTCGCCAACGCACTCGATTCGTCCGCCGTCGATGCCGTGCTGCTCGACGCGTCCCCCGAGCGGACGCGGCGCGTGCGCACCGAGCTCGCGGCGGCGCCCGGGCCGATTGTGCCCGTCATCGCGCCCGAAGCGGACGGCAGCTACGACCTCGCGCGTCTCGTCGTCGAGCGGACGGTGACGGTCAACACGGCGGCCGCGGGCGGCAACGCCGCCTTGCTGTCGCTGTCCGAGGACGGCTGAACGCCTCCGCAGTCACGTCGATCGCGCTTCCGCGCCTTTCCATCCCCGATGCGCTACTTCGATGCCGCGACGATTCGCGCGCGCCTGCCGTGGGCGCGCATGGAATCGGCGCTGCAGGCGTTTCTGCGCGACGACGTCGCCGCACCGCTGCGTACGAACCACGCGATCGAGGTGCCCGGCGAAGCGGCCGCGTCGCTCCTGCTGATGCCGGCGTGGCGCACCGGACACCGCATCGGCGTGAAGCTCGTCACCGTGTTTCCCGGCAACCGCATGCGCGGCGAGCGCGCCGTCAACGCGGTCTACGCGCTGTTTGACGCGCGCAACGGATTGCCGGTCGCGCTCTTCGACGGAGAAGAGCTGACCGCGCGGCGCACGGCAGGCGCATCGGTGCTCGCGGCGCGGCATCTCGCGCGCCCGGATGCGCGGCATCTGTTGATCGTCGGCGCGGGCCGGGTCGCGCACGCGCTGGCCGAGGCGTACTGCGCGCTGCGCGGCGTCGAGGAAGTGAGCCTGTGGAGCCGCACGGCAGAACATGCGCGACGTGCCGCGGCGGATCTTGCGCGCGGCGGACTTCGGGTGACCGCGGTCGACGCTCTCGAGGCAGCGGTACGCAGGGCCGACATCGTGTCCTGCGCGACGCTTTCGACCGCACCGCTGGTGAAAGGCGACTGGCTGCCGGCGGGCGTGCATCTCGACCTCGTCGGCGCGTTCGCCCGCACGATGCGCGAAACCGACGCCGCCGCGATGGCGCGCGCGGACCTCATCGTCGTCGACTCGCGCGAGGGGGCGATGGCCGAAGGCGGCGATCTCGTGCAGGCCATCGCCGAAGGCGCCATCGACGCGGGATGCGTGGCCGCGACGCTCGCCGACCTCGCGTGCGGCCGGCATCCGGGGCGCACGCGCGCCGACGCGATCACCGTATTCAAGTCGGTGGGATTCGCGCTCGAGGACCTCGCCGCCGCCGAGGCGATCCTCGACGCCGGGGGCAGCGCGGATTCGACGTCCGCGCACTGAGACCCGAGCGCCGCGGACGGGTTCAGGGAGCCGCGTCACGCAGCGGACGGCAGCGCGCCTCGTATTCGTCGATCAGCGCGATGAGCTCGTCGAAGCGATGATCCGCCGGAGCATCCGGATCGGTCGCCATCAGCGCATCGAGCTCGTCGAGCGCGGCGTAGTACGCGGTTTCGGAGGGAAGCTGCGGCGGGTCGAGCAGGTGCGGCATGCGGGTCTCCCGGTATGGAGGTGACGAGAGACGGCGAACGCACGATGGCTGCGCTCCGCAATGGCAACGGGCAGGTCAGGCTGCGTCAGCGTCGCGGATCGCCGTCGAACGCATGATCGCGGCGCGGGCACCCCTGCGCCATTGTGCGAACGGATGATCGCCTCGCCGCCATGGGATGCCCCGGGGCGCCCGACGCGGCTACAGCTTGAATCCCGGCGTGAGGAAGCGATGCGTTTCCGGGTGACGCTTCATGTAGGTGCGAACGTAGCCGCACCACGGCTCGACCCTGAGCCCGTTCGCATCGGCATAGGCGAACGCCGCATGCACGAGGGCGCCGGCGATGCCGCGACCTTCGAGCGCGCGGGGCACTCCGGTGTGATTGATGCGCATCACGCCGTCGACCAGCTGGTAGTCGGCGCGGCAAAGCTCCCCATCGACCTCGGCTTCGAAGCGCGACGCGGCGGCGTTGTGACGAACTTCGATTTCGGGACCGGGACGCCGCGCGCTCATTCCTTCATTGTAGACGCACGTACGTGCCCGGCGCGTCGCCCTGCGGCGCGAAGCCGGCGGCGGGAGCGCCGAGGCGCGGCGGCGCGACCGGCGCGCCCGAATGCGCGTCGAGCCATGCCGTCCACGCCTGCCACCACGAGCCTTCGTGACGCGGCGCTTGCGCCGCCCAGACATCGGGATCGAGATAGTGGCCGTCCGCCGGACGGTTGCCGACACGGAAGTGGCGATTGTCGCGGCCCGGCGGCGAGACGATGCCCGCGTTGTGGCCGCCGCTCGTCAGCAGGAACGTGACGTCGGTGTCGGTGAGGAGATGCAGCTTGTAGACCGAATGCCACGGCGCGACGTGGTCCTGCTCGGTGCCCACCGCGAAGACCGGCGCGTGCAGGTCGGTGAGGGCGACCGGCTTGCCCCCGACGCGGTAGCGCCCTTCCGCGAGATCGTTGTCGAGGAACAGGTGACGCAGGTATTCCGCGTGCATCCGGTACGGCATGCGCGTCGCGTCGGCGTTCCACGCCATCAGGTCGTTCATCGGCGCGCGCTCGCCCATCAGGTAGTCGTGCACGGCGCGCGACCAGACGAGGTCGTTCGAGCGCAGGATCTGGAACGCGCCCGCCATCTGCTTGGTGTCGAGGAAGCCCTGTTCCCACATCATGTCCTCGAGGAACGACAGCTGGCTTTCGTTGATGAAGAGCGTCAGCTCGCCCGCTTCCTTGAAATCGGATTGCGCGGCGAAGAACGAAACGCTGCGCAGCCGGTCGTCGCCGTCGCGTGCCATCGCTGCCGCCGCGATGGCGAGCAGCGTCCCGCCGAGGCAGTAGCCGACCGCGTGCACCGGCGCTTCGGGCACGATCGCGCCGACTGCGTCGAGCGCCGCCATCACGCCCAGCGTGCGGTAGTCCTCCATCGACAGTTCGCGATCCTCCGGCCCCGGGTTCTTCCACGAGATCATGAACACCGTGTAGCCGCGCGACACGAGATAGCGGACCAGCGAATTCTGCGGCGAGAGGTCGAGGATGTAGTACTTCATGATCCACGCCGGGACGATCAGCACCGGTTCCGGCCGCACCGTGCCGGTCGCGGGCGCGTACTGGATCAGCTCGATCAGCCGGTTGCGGAAGACGACCTTGCCCGGCGTGATCGCGACGTCGCGTCCCGGCAGGAACGCTTCGGCGCCGACCGGCGGCCGGCCGCCGACCGCGCGCTCGACGTCCTCGACGAAATTCTGGAGGCCGCGCACGAGGTTCATGCCGCCATCGCGGCGCGTGCGCTCCAGCACCTCGGGATTGGTGAAGAGCGAGTTCGACGGCGAGAACACGTCGAGGAACTGCCGCGTCGCGAACGCGACCATGTCCTCGTGCTGCCTCGTCACGCCGCGCACGCCGGTCATCGCGTTGTGCCACCACTGCTGGTTCAGCAGGAACGTCTGGTAGACGAAATCGTACGGCGGCTCCTGCCACGCAGGGCCGTTGAAGCGGCGGTCCTGCGGCAGCGGCACGATGCACGGCTCGACGGCATCGCGCTGGATCGTGCGCCGGCCCGCGTAGTTGAGAAGCCGCATCCACTTCTTCGCGGCCTTCTCGGCGAGCTGCGCCTGCTTGCCCGGCGCGAATGCGATGTGGGCGGCCCAGTCCATGTAGGCGGCCATCACGGTCATCGGCGACAGGCCCGCCGTGAAGCGCGCGGTCGTCGCGTGCACCGAGCGGTCGATGATCTCGGCGAGTGCCGTCGACGCGTAGGAATCGCGGACGAACGACGGTTCGGCCGGGCTCGCCGGCACCGGCGAAGCAATCCTCCGCGGTCGGCCCGGCAGCGGAATGACGTTGCTGACAGCGTTCGTGACCGCGGGAACGCGAACGCGCGCAGCGCGCCGTCCCTTCGCGGATTTGACGCGCGGGTGGGTCCTGGCGGAGCCGGAATTGCGAGGCGCGGTCATGCCACCTCCTCATGGGTGGAACGCGCGGGATTCGCGTGTGCCTTCATTGTCGGCCCGCACGGCGCGGACACCTTGACGGGCGTCAGGGAAAGCGTCGCAATCGACGCGCGCGCGGTGGTGCGCATCCCCTGAGACAGGCTGTCGCAGGGCGAAGTCTTGCTGTGCGGCGAATCTATGCGGCGGTCGCCGCGGGATGGAACGCGTAGGAATCGAGCGACAACGCGCCGCCCTCGAGTCCGTGCACGATGCGCTCGACGCGCGTGTCCGGATCGGCGGCGCCCCACGCGACGTGCAGCGGGAGGAAGTGCTCTTCCGTGGGATGCGCCCGCGTCGCACCGGGGGCGTCGCTGCGGTACGCGACGAGCGATGTCGTGTCGTGCGCCTCCAGCCGGCCCTGCAGCCAGGCGGAGAATTCGCCCACGTATGCGAGTGCCTCCGGGTGCCGGCGGTTCGTCATCCAGTCGTGCAGGTTGTGGGTCGTGTGGCCGGAGCCGATGATGAGGACACCGTCGCGCGCAAGCGGCGCCAGCAGGCGCCCCAGCGCAACGTGCTCGGCGGGCGAGCGCCCCGGCTGCACCGAGAACTGGACGACCGGGATGTCGGCGCGCGGGTACATCCACCGCAGCGGCACCCACGCGCCGTGATCGAGGCCCCGGCGCGGATCGATTTCCGTGGCGAGGCCTTGCGCGTCGAGAAGATCGGCGACATGCCGCGCCAGCGCCGGGGCGCCCGGTGCCGGATACTGGATCCGGAAGAGCTCGGCCGGAAAGCCGCCGAAATCGTGGATCGTTTCGGGAAGCGCCGCACCGGTCACGCTCGGGATTTCGGTTTCCCAGTGCGCCGACACCATCAGCACGGCTCGCGGACGCGGCAGCGTGCGGCCCAGCGATTCCCACACCTTTCCCGCGATGCCGGGCTCGATCGCCTGCATCGGCGAGCCGTGCGAGAGAAAAAGCGTGGGAAGTGTCGTCATGCGAATCGCATTGTGTGCCAGGCATTACTTGGGGGCGATTGCGGTTGCCGCAACCCGCACCCGGGGATCGGTCATTCGCTCGCCGTCTGCGACGCTGCGGAAATGGCGGGACCGGACACGTTCGAATCGGCCTTTTCCGGCGTCGCTTCGGCGGCCCTCCTGGCAGCCTGCCGATGCGCGAGCGCCGTCGCCGTGCTGGTCGCGAGCACGATCAGCATCACGGCGCCGAACGGGAACGCATCGACCGTTCCGGTGTGGCCGGCCGAGAGGAACAGCAGCACCGTGATGAGGCCGCGCGGTGCGATCCAGAGGAGCTCCGCCACCTCGCGTCGCAGCGACCGCAATACGACGAAGCGCGACGCATAGATGACGGCAATGACGGCGATCGCGGTCATCCACGCCGACGCCCCGCCCATCAGCCGCACGTCGGTCCAGTACCCCAGCATCAGGAAGAAGAAGCTCTTCGTCGCGAACGTGAGCTCGGCGACGAGACCCTTGAATTCCTTCAGCGTCTGCCCGTACTCGTCGCTGTGGATCGAGCGCAGCCACACATGCCAGCGGATGAGGTGCGGATTGTTGAGCAAGAGCCCGCAGACCAGCACCAGCACCAGCGGCGACAGGTGCAGCACCTTTCCGCCGGCGTAAAGGCAGACGATCGCCGCGAGAAGCGGCAGGAAGCGCACGTGCCCGTCGATCCGGTTGATCACGTAGAACACGACCGGCGCGACGACGAGCGCGGCGACGAGCGACAGCGCGCCGCTGCCGAAGAGGTCCGCGGCGAAGTCCGGGATCGAGCCGTTCGCCCCGAGCCACGAATAGAACACCAGCACGCCGATGATGTCGGACAGCGAGCTTTCGTAGATCACGAATTCGCGCACGCGATCACGCAGGCCGGCGGCGCTCGGGATCGCCACCGCGCTGCTGATCACGGCGAACGGGATCGCCGCCAGCACCGCCGCCGCGGGAGTCATGCCGACCGACCATGTGCAAAGCATCGCGATCCCGGCAAGCGCCACGCCGAAGCCGAGTGCCGCGGAGGCGCTCGAGGCCACGATGAGCCGGGCGCGGTCGCGCGAAATCGTGAGGTCGAGCGCGCCTTCGAGCACGATCAGGACGAGGCCCAGCGTGCCGAGGATCGGCACGATCGGGTCGACCCACTTCAGGTTGAGGCCGGCGGGATCCATCGCGTACCGCAGCGCAATGCCGGTCGCGATCAGCAGCACGACCGACGGCAGCTTGAACCGCCGCCCGACGATGTCGACCAGATAGGCGAACAGCAGCAGCCCGGACGCGGCGAGAATCGCCGTCTCGGTCATGGCGCGCTCGCCGCTACGGGATCTGGATCTTGCCGCCGCCGAGCGGTCCGCCGGGTGGCAGCGCGCCGCCCTGCGGGATCACGATCGACGACGATGCCTGCCGGCGCATCTCGGCCAGCTCGTGCATCGCGCGCTCGATGCCCGCCTTCGCCGCCGTGCCATAGGCGGCGACGGCGTCGGCGAGGCTTTTCGCGTCGATGTCGAAGCTGATCGGCAGCGGGCCCATGTTGGTGAGGAGCTGCGCTTCGCCGCTGTAGACGGTCGGGCGCCCGGGATCGGCAGCGCCGTCGCGCGTCACCGGAACGAGCACCCGCAACGTGCCGACCTTGCGGTCCGTATAGATCTCCTCGCGATAAAGCGACGCGGCGTCGAGCGAAGCATCGGCGGCGCGTCCGGCGGCGTCAGCGGCCATGGTGTCCCCTTCGTTGGCTAACCTCAATCCGCGATTCTAATCGGCGGCGCCGTTTACGTACAAATTGCGTCCGGGTGGAACGCGCCTCGCCAACGGGACTGACGGCACCAGAATCGTCGATCACGGAATGCCAGCTCATTGACCTGCCGTCCTGGCGCTCTCTGCTGGCCTGATTCCGGCTACCGACTCGTATCGCAATGACCAGGTGTGGCGCCCGCGACGGATTGCAGCCGTTCCCGGCGACGGATCGAACTGGCGCCTTCGACCCGAAGCGGCCGCCGGTGCCACGGGCCTTGGTGCACCAGCGCACAGACGCGGCGCAAGTCGGCGCACATCCTGCATATCGAACCCGAGGCGACCCTGGCAAGACCGGGGCGCGGTGGCTTTCACACACGTGGAGATGGATCATGAATCAATGCAAATTCGAATTCGGTCACGCCGTGGTCCGCGCACTCGCAGGCGGGGCGCTTGTCGCGACCGCGGCGGCTGCCTTCGCTGCCAGTCCGTCCGCCCCGAATGCGGTACCGACGACGCCGGCCGCGACAACTGCGGTGGCTGCACCCCCGGTCGCTGCGGCAAAGGGCTCCGACCAGGCCCGCATCGAAGCGCGTATCAAGGACATGCACGCGAGGCTGAAGATCACGGCGGCCGAGGAGGACCAGTGGGCAAAGGTCGCCGACGTGATGCGTGACAATGCCCGAAAAATGGACGAAATGAACAATGCCCGGCTGGCGAATGCCAAGACGATGAACGCGGTCGACGATCTCAATTCCTACGGGAAGGTCGTCGATGCCCACGCTGATGAGATAAAGAAATTCGCCGCCGCGTTCACGCCCCTGTACGCCAGCATGTCCGATGCGCAGAAGGCAGGAGCCGACGACCTCTTCCGTCATGGCGACGCGGCGCACAAGGCAGCGCCGAAGAAATCGTAGAGCGCGCGAACTCCGGAGCCGCGAACCGGTTCTCGGTGCTTGCGATCGCTCTTGGCAGACGACCAACGGAAGGTCAAAAATGAACACTTCGACAACTCGGGCCGTGCACTTCGGGCCAGGATCTCGCAGGATCGCCATGGCCGTCGCCCTCGTTGCGGCGACGGTTGGATCGGTCATCGCGCCGGCGTACGCGGACGATCACGGCCACCGGGCAGCTCCCGCCCGGCATGAATCCCGTCACCATGGACACGGCTACGCGCAGCCCTACTACGCGCCGGCGCCGGTTTATTACGCACCGCAGCCCTCGGCCGGCATCAGCCTATTCATTCCAATCAGCATTCATTGAGCAAGCCCATCACGCTGCCGTTCCATAGGCAACGCAGACCTGCCCGCTCCGCACGATCCGGACGACAGGCGTCGCCGAGAGAAGCGACGCAATCCGCGCGGACACGCCATGATTGGGGATGCTCCTGAACGGTCGGCCTTCTAGGAAATTTGGGCGGCGACCGCGAGCGGCTGGAGTCGGCCGATACCGCCAGTTGAGCAGCGCAGTCAGGGCGAATTCGGGCGCGCGCGCTCCGCCGTGCCGTCGCCGTCGCTCCCGGACCCCTTCCCGGTCGCGGGCGTCCCCTGGACGTTCGTGACGAGCGGAATCGCGAGACGCACCATCCGCCGGTCGGCAACCTCCTTTTGTGTCGACGAGAGCGACGCGTAGAGCTGCTTGCCCGCATCGCTGATGTCCTCGATCGCCGTCAGCCGGTCGCGGGCCTTGTCGGCGACGAAATCGAACTGCTCGGCCGTCGTCCCCTTGGGAAAGCGCAGCTTGTCGCGATCGCGCGCGACGTCGCCGGCGAGCTTCTGCACGCGATCGGCGAAAACCCTCCAGAGCGGCCGCTGCACCGAGCTGAGGCGCAGGTCGTCCTCCAGCTCGCCGAGCTGGATCTGCACCTGATCGGCCACCGGGATGGGCACTTTTTCAGGAGCCATCTTGAGCTCGGGGAGCGCACTTCGGCCCGCCGAGCCCGCGCCTCCGGGCCGCCCGCCTCCCCCGCCGGTACCACCGCCGCCGCCCGGGAATTGCGCGGCGGCGCCCGCGGCCGCCATTGCCATCACGATCGTCACCAACGTGCGAATTTTCCCGTTCAAGGCCCACCTCGGATCGAAAACTTGCGGATTCGCGCCGCCCGCTCCTCTGAGCGGCGTCAATGTCACAGGCCGAATAATGACGCAGAATGGCGGCATAACCCACTCCCGCGAGGACACCATGACCTACCGGTCCATCTTTGTCCACGCCGACGACAGCGAAGCCTGCGACCGCCGCTTCGCGACGGCGGTGCGCATCGCCCAGGCGTTTCCCGCGCAGCTCAAGGCCGCCTATCTCGTGCCGACGTCGCAAATGACGCCCTTCGCGTCCGCGGTGCTGCGCGGCGACGCCAAGGATCGCTGGTTCCGCCAGACTGCGGAGGCGCACGATGCCGTGCGCGAGCGCTTTCGCGTCGTCGCCACGGAGGCGGGCATCGCGGAGCACATCTGGGCCGCGCCGCGCGGCGACCCGCTGGCCGCGGGCGTCATGCATGCCCGCTATTCCGATCTCGCCATCGTCGGCCAGCCGCCGCGCGACGAGCCGACGGCCGCATTCGCAGCCGAACTCGCGAATGCCGTCGTGACCGGGAGCGGCCGCCCGGTGCTGTTCGTGCCGTACATCGGCAGCCAGAAGACGCTCGGCGAGCGCGTGCTGATCGCGTGGAAGGATTCGCGCGAATCGGCGCGTGCGGTGGCCGACGCGCTGCCTTTCCTGAAGGGCGCGAAGAAGGTGCATGCGCTGGCGATCATGCAGGACGACAACGCGGACGCGCAGGAGCTTCGCGCCGAGCAGGAGGTCGGATCCTTTCTCAAGCGGCACGGCGTCGACGCGACGGTGCGAAGGCTGGTGGCACCGGACATCGAGGCCGGCGAGCTCTTGCTGTCGCAGGCATCCGACCTCGGATCGGATCTCATCGTGATGGGCGGATACAGCCGGCCGCGGCTCTCGCAGCTCGTCTGGGGCGGCGTGACCAGCGTGATGCTGGCGTCGATGACGGTTCCAGTCCTGATGTCGCACTGACAGCACCGCGACGCATGCGCGCCGACGCGCGTGCGGACGCCCAGGGTCAACCCGGGGTGTTCCCGGAACGTTAAGGCCTTGTGATGCAGGAGCGCGCGCCGGCGACGATCGGAGCGCGCCTTCATCGCGCGCGCATGAGAGGGTGAAGTTGTAACAAGGCATTGCGAAGATCATCCGGTGCCGTGGTTCACACGTACAACTCATCATGGCAAACAACGGAATGCACAACGATCTTGCGCAGGCGGAATGGGCGGACTGCTGTGATGGCCGCTCGTATAGGAAGGCGAACTCGGCTCGCGCTGCGGGGTCTTATCCGTACAGCAATAGATGAGATGAGGTTTTCATGAACAAACGCATTGTCACGGTCATGGTGGCGGTATTCGCGGCGTTTCTCGCCAGCGGCTCCGCGTTCGCCCAGCACAGCGGTGGTGGCGGCGGCGGTGGACATTCGGGGGGCGGTGGCGGCGGTGGCGGTTACCACGGCGGCGGCGGAAGCGGCTGGCACGGCGGTTATAACGGCTGGCACGGTGGCTACCACGGCGGCTATTACGGCGGCTATCGCGGCTACGGTTATGGATGGTATGGCGCAGGTCTCGCCACGGGCCTATATCTTGGCGGCCCGCTGTGGTGGGGCGCCTGGCCGTACTACGGCGCCTACAACTACCCGTACTATTCGGCGGCATATTCCTACCCGGTCTACACGGATCCGCCGGTCTACGATCAGGCGCCGGTCTACGACCAGGCGCCGCCGCAGGCGCCGGCCAGCAGCTTCTGGTACTACTGCACCCAGCCGGCGGGCTATTACCCGTACGTGCAGAATTGCAGCCGGGCATGGATGCAGGTGGTTCCACAGTACCAGCCGGGCCAGGGTGCGCCGAACATGCCCACGCAGTGACTTTTACGAACCCAGACGAGACGGCCCAATGAGAAACCGATTGCTGCTTCTTCCGCTGGCGGCGGCATTGCTGCTGGCGGGATGCGTGACCGTTCCGACGGGCCCCGCCGTCACGGTGCTGCCGGGTTCGTACAAGAGCTTCGACCAGTTCCAGGCGGATGACGGCAGTTGCCGCCAATACGCGAACGGGATGATCGGCGGCCCGGCCGCAGGTCAATCGGCGCAGGACGCCGCAGCGGCCAACGCCATCGGCGGCGCCGCATTGGGCGCCGCGGCGGGCGCGATCATCGGATCGGTCACCGGGCAGGCAGGCGCGGGCGCAGCGATCGGCGCCGGCACCGGGTTGCTGTTCGGCAGCGCGGCGGGCGGCAACGTTGCCGGCGCGTCGTCGTACTCGATGCAGCGGCGCTACGATTCGGCCTACATGCAGTGCATGTACGCGCGCGGAAACCAGATTCCCGGGCGCGTCGCGTATTCGGGCCCGGCACTGGGGTACGGTGCGCCGAATTACCCACCTCCGGGCTACGGCGCGCAGAACTATCCGCCGCCGGGCTACGGAGCGCAAAACTACCCGCCGCCGAACTATCCGCCGCCCTCGTCGGGCGGCTATCCGGCGCCTCCGGCAGCGGGCAGCTATCCGCCGCCGAATTATCCGGCGCCGCCCGCAGCGGACGGCAGCCGCTGAACCGGCCGACGTTCGGCGCGGCGTGAATTCCCGCCGCCCACCGGCGGCGGTCGCGATTCCCTGGACGTTTCGCGCGCGCTCAGCGCTTCGCTGTCGGTCGCTTCGTCACGGCGCGTCGGCGCGGCGGAGACCTGCGCGGCTCCTTCAGGAAGGCGAGATCCACGCGTTTCGCGTCGGCGACGACCTCGTCCTTCAGCCAGGCCCTGAAGTACGCGACCTTCGCGGCAGTCGCGGCCCCCGGCGGATACACCAGGAACAGCTTGCGCGGCCCCCGGTACACCACGTCGAACAGGCGCACGAGAATGCCGTTGTGCAGGTCGTTGCCGATGAGCGAGCTTCGCGCGAGCGCGATGCCCTGACCGTCGGCCGCCGCCTGCAGCATCAGCGCGGAATCGTTGAACACCGTCCCGCGCGTCGGCTCCGGCCAATCGAGCCCGGCGGCATCGAACCACGCCTTCCACATCTCGTCGTCGGCGCGGAGCAGCGTGTGCGCAGCGAGATCCGCGGGCGCACGCGGCAGCCGGCCCTTCGCATAGCGCGGACTGCAGACGGGAAAGTAGACGTCGTCCATCAGCAGCTCGGCGACGATCCCCGGCCAGTCGCCGAGACCCCAGCGAATGGCGACGTCGATGTCCTCGCGCGCGAAGTCCGCGAGTCCGGCGTTCGAATTGACGTCGAGATCGATGTCCGGGTGCCGTGCGATGAAATGCCCGATGCGCGGCAGGAGCCACCGCGCGGCGAAGGAAGGCAGCACGCTGACCCCGAGATGCCGCGGGTTCCTGCGCTCGGACACTTCCCGCACCGCGTCCGCGATTTCGGTGAGCGCGCTGCGTATGCGCGTTGCGAAGCGCGCGCCTGCGTCGGTCAGACGGATGCCGCGGCCGGCGCGCTCGATGAGGCGCACGCCGAGGTCGGCTTCGAGCCCCTTGATCTGGTGGCTGATGGCGCCGTGCGTCAGGTTGAGCGCTTCGGCCGCGCGGGAGAGGCTCTGCGCGCGTGCCGTGGCTTCGAACGCGCGGAGCGCCTGCATCGGCGGAATGTGGGCGGCCATCGCAATCTCCGTATGTGAATGCCGTTCACATATTGACGCAATCCAAATCGATTGTCACTCCCGGGGTCCTTCCCTAGACTGCGCAGCAGGGACGGAGCTGTCCCGCACTGGAGACCGACATGAGAGATCTGCTCGCATTGGATGCCCGCGACCCTGCTGCCGCGAACGCCATGGAATCGACGCACCGCACCGCGGCGCCGGAGCGCACGTATACCGGAATATCGGAACTTGCGCGCCGCTCGGGAGCGAGAGCCGGCGAAACCACGACGATGATCGTTGTCCTCGTCGCGTGGGCGCTGATCGCCGGATACCTCTTCGCGCACGTGGCCGAAGGGGCCGTGATGGCCGGGACGCAGGCACCCGTCGC
>Ga0265327_10003969_pt1 | contig 13508 bp, 11 predicted proteins | sample 41621metaG_FD_202089 | JGI IMG/M metagenome (GOLD analysis project Ga0265327, IMG submission 202089) | Rhizosphere microbial communities from Carex aquatilis grown in University of Washington, Seatle, WA, United States - 4-16-21 metaG | ecosystem: Host-associated > Plants > Roots > Rhizosphere... | reverse complement strand
CTGGACGCCATCCAGCCCTATCGCCTTGAGATGGGGACCTCGCTGAAGACCCCCCGTGGCAAGACGCTCTACGCCTTCTGGGGCGACCGCATCGCCCGCGCCCTGAACGACGCAGCCGTCGGCCATCGCCACCGGACCCTGATCAACGCGGCGAGCCAGGAATACTTCACGGCCGTGGACCTGAAGTCGCTTCGTCTGCCGGTGATCAACCTGCGCTTCCTGGAGGAACAGGACGGCGAGGCGCGGATCATCAGTTTCTACGCCAAGAAGGCCCGCGGCCTCGTGGCCCGCTACGCCATCGACCACCGCATCGAGGATCCTGCGGACCTCAAGGGCTTCGACGCCGAGGGCTACCAGTTCCGGCCCCAGGCGTCGTCGGAGACTGAGTGGGTCTATTCCCGGCCCCAACCCGAACCCCTCGCCGTTCAGCGGGCGCGGGCCAAGGCCGGCCAGCCCGTCGCCTCCCGCGCTGGCGGGTAGAACCTGGCGTCTGTATCCCTTGGGGTGGATTGCTGGGGGCATCGGCGGCTCGCATCTGCGACCGCGCCTCCGCAGCAACGGGGTTCTCCAGAACGCGATATTTTGCCGGCATCTGAATTCGACGCCGGGTTCGCGCCACGCGGAGCTGGTTGAGGTCGAAAGCGCAGATCAACACGCTTCAGACGCTGTACTTCGAGACACTACACGTTGTTAATTGCGACCCACGGGCGCATTTATCTCCCAATTCGGCAGAGTTGTTGCCCCCTGTACTCTCCTCAGATTAGAGTTAACCGAATGCGAAGTTCTCGCATCGCTATCGCTCTGGGGAGGCGCCTGTCATGAAGGCTCAATCGTTCGTCACATCTTTGGTCACCGCAGTCGGGGCCCTTGCCTTTGCGACATCCGCTGGCGCTGTAACCCTGACAAGCCTCGACAACGAGGCCTGGGCCTCCATCCCCGCCAACCTGACCGCCAGCGGAGACGCCAATCTTGTGGTCGGCGCCGACAGCCTGGACACCCATGGCAGCGCCGTGGCGACCTGGAATACAGCGGACTCCGGTTCTGTGCAGTTCACCAATTACGGCTGGGACTTCAATGTCTCAACCGCCACGCCGGGATCCAACCTGACCCAGAACCGCGGTGGCTCCGACTGGTCCTACACCTTCACGGCGACTCAGGACGGCCAGATCACCATCGACTACAACGTGACCGCGGCGAACAACCCCTTCGGCCTGTGGGGCTGGGCGATCGGCTGCAACTGCAGCAGCGTCGGCGGCCCGGTGTTGATTCCCGGTGACCCGACCGCCTCGGGAACTTTCGTCGGCGACCTGTTCGCCGGCAATACCTACACCGTAACCCTGGACGGCAATCCCAATGTGTTCTTCGGCGGCCCGTCGGGGATCTATGTGGGAAGCATGGACGGCATGTTCGACTGGCGGACCACCGTCGCCGCCGCGCCGCTCTCCGGCCAGCTGAATGTGGTGGCGAACTCCACCTTCGCGGGTCCGGCCGTCCCGGAGCCCGCCACCTGGGCGCTGATGATCGGAGGCTTCGGCCTGGCCGGCGCAGCCCTGCGCCGTCGCCGCTCGGCGGTCGCCGCCTAGGATCCACGACCGATTTTGACGCGCCGCCGATCTCGGGATCGGCGGCGTTGTCATATCCCCTGTCCAACGTCGCGACACCCAAAGCCCGCAGACCGGTCGCCAGGCCTGGAGGATGGTCGCGGGTGGGCGCTGAGCCTCCGCCCGCCAGGCCCCTCGCCCATGAACTATTGTTCATGGATAGGTACCTTGCATCACTCAGTACCTGGCGATAGACAGGAGCCCTGTTCAAGGGAGTGAGGTCTCGTGTCGGAAGCGGTCCAGGTCCAGCTGAAGAAGGGGGTGCTCGAGCTCTGCGTGCTCGCGCTGCTCTCCCGCGGCGACGCCTACGCCTACGAGATCGCGAGCCGCCTCACCAAGGGGATCGATATGGGCGAGGGCACCATCTACCCATTGATGCGACGCATGCAGTCGGACGGACTGGTGGACACCTATCTGGTGGAAAGCTCGGCCGGGCCGCCGCGGAAATACTACAAACTCACCGCCGCCGGACAGGCCAGCTTCGCGGCCCAGAAGTCGGAATGGACCGCCTTCTCGCAGGCAGTGAACGACATCCTGGGAGGGGCGCAATGACCCGCCAGGAGTTCATGGCCCGTCTGCGCGATGGGCTTCGGGGCCTGCCGCCCCAGGCCATTGATGACATCGCCGCCGACTATGAGGCCCACTTCACCGAGGGCGAGGCGGCCGGCCGCAGCGAGGCTGAGGTGGCCGACGCCCTGGGGGATCCCGCGCGGCTGGCCCGTGAGCTTCGCACCGAGGCCGGGCTCAAGCGCTGGGAGACTGAGCGCAATCCCTCGGCCGCCAGCAGCGCGGTGTTCGCGGTGCTGGGACTGGGCGCCATAGACATCCTCGTACTGCTGCCGATCCTGCTGTCCATCGCCGGCACCCTGTTCGCCTTCTTCATTGTCGCCCTGGCCTGCTTCGGCGCCGGCGCCCTGGTGTTCGTGATTGGCCCGTTCATCACCCATATCGGCGCCGAGATCGCCGCCGTCATGCTGGCGGGCCTGGGCCTGATGGCCGGGGCGAGCTCCATCGGCGCAGTGACCACCCTGGTCACCATCGGCTTTGTCAACGCCCTGGTCTGGTATGGCAGGCTGCACATGCGGCTGCTGCGCCCGGCCCTCAACCCTTCGGAGGCGGCGTCGTGATCCGCACCCTGTCCCTCGTCGCCGTGGTGGGCTTCGTCCTCGCCCTGGTCTGCTTCGGCGTCGCCTTCGGCCTGGCCGGGGGTCCGTTCTCGATCGAGGACTGGTCGGTGCGCCACTGGAACTGGCGTGACCACGACCGCGTCGTCATCAACACCCACGCCGAGACCGCCGCGGAGTCCCAGCGGAAGCTGGTATGGGGCGGCGGCCCGACCCTCGCTGTCAGCGTCCCGGCTGAGGTGACCTATGTCCAGGGCCCCGGCGCCAGCCTGGTGATCAGCGGGCCGGAAGGCGTGCTCAAGCACCTGGTGGTGCGCGACGGCCGCATCGAACTGGAACCGGGCGTCTATGACGGCGACCGCCTGCACATCCGCCTCACCGCTCCCGATGTTCGCCGCTTCGAGCTGGACGGCGACCAGACGCTGAAGATCGAGGCCTATGACCGCGACCAGCTGGACCTGGTGATCAACGGCTCGGGAAGCATCACGGGCGCCGGCAAGGCGACCCGCGTGGCGCTCAGCATCTCCGGCTCCGGCAGCGCCGACCTCACCGGCCTGGCCATGGATGCGGCCAAGGTGGACATCTCCGGCTCAGGCGACGCCACCCTCGGCCCCAAGGCCTCGGCGCGGATCGACATCTCCGGCGACGGCGACGTGAAACTGCTCACCAATCCGCCGGTGCTGCAGACGGACATCTCCGGCTCCGGCCATGTGGGCACACCCCAGGGCGACCGCACCTCCTGAAACATTTCCGGGTTATCCGGCGCCCTATGCTGCTCCCATTCATTGGAACGGCATTTGGAGCGGCGATATGGAACTGCGCAGATTGGGGACCAGCGGGCTGAAGGTCAGCGCCATCGGGCTGGGCTGCAACAATTTCGGGATGCGGATCGACCAGACGAAGACGCAAGCCGTGGTCGAAGCCGCCCTGGCCGCCGGGATCAACCTGTTCGACACCGCCGACATCTATGGCGGATCCCAGTCGGAAGTGTTCCTGGGGGAGGCCCTGAAGGGCAAGCGCGACCAGGCGGTGCTCGCCACCAAGTTCGCCAATCCCATGGGGGAAGGCGCCTGGCGCCGCGGCGGGTCGCGCCGGTACGTCGTGCAGGCGGTGGAGGCCAGCCTCAAACGGCTGCAGACCGACCACATTGACCTCTACCAGATGCACGTCCCCGACGCCGATACCCCGATCGAGGAGACCCTTCGGGCGCTGGACGACCTGATCACCGCCGGCAAGATCCTCTATATCGGCAATTCCAACTTCACCGGCTGGCAGATCGCCGACGCCGACTGGATCTCGCGGGCTGGCCACCTGCACCGCTTCGTCTCGGCCCAGAACAATTTCAGCCTGCTGGAGCGCAACGCCACGCGGGAAGTGCTGCCGGCCTGCGAGCATTTCGGCCTGGGCTTCCTGCCCTTTTTCCCCCTGGCCTCCGGCCTGCTGTCGGGCAAGTACCACAAGGGCGAGGCGGCTCCGGAAGGCACGCGCCTGGCGGCCTGGGGCGCCCGCGGCCAGGCGGCCATGAGCGAGCGCAATCTCGACAAGGTGGAGGCGCTTCGCGCCTGGGCCGCCGACCAGGGCCACAGCCTGCTGGAGCTCGCCTTCGCCTGGCTGCTGGCCCACCCGGCCGTGAGTTCGGTGATCGCCGGCGCCACCGGCCCCGAACAAGTCGAGGCCAACGCTAAAGGCGCCGACTGGAAGCTCACCCCTGACCAGCGGGACGAGGTGACCAAGCTGGTGAGCTGAGGCGCAAAGCAGGCGCTCCCCCCTTGGGGGGAGCTATCCGCGAAGCGGACTGAGGGGGTTCATAGGGCGGTGCGCTTCAACCCCCTGCACCGCTTCGCGGTCCCCCTCCCCCAAAGGGGGAGGATCTCCCGGCGGCTACGGCTTCTTCGCCGCCTGCACCTCGATCTCGGCCAGCATGCCGGGCGCCACCAGGGAGGCGACCTGGACGGTCACCCGCGCCGGCTTGTTGGGCTGGTCGGCGGTGCCGAAGAACTGGTTGTAGCTCTCCATCATGCCGGCGAAGTCCATCTTGCCGCCCTTGGCCGGGTCGCCGGCCAGATAGACCCGCATCATCACCACGTCGCCCATGCCCATGCCCTGTGCCTTCAGGATGTCCTGGATCTTCTTCATGATCCCCAGGGTCTGGGTCTTGGTGTCGCCGAAGTCCGGCGCCGTGCCCTTGGGGGCGTCGGCGTTCAGGACCGGCGGGGTCTGGCCGCTCACATAGAAAATGCCGTAGCCGGCGGGCACGAAGGCGGCTGAGGCGATGGGCGAGGCGGCGGGCCCCACATGGGTCACCGGGGCCAGGCTCGGCGCGGGCGCCGGCGCCGGCTTGTGGGTCGCGGGTTTGGCCAGGGCGGGCGCGGCCGCCGCCAGAACAATCAGGCCGGCCAGGATCGGCAATCTGCGCATGAGGTCTTCCCCCTTGATGTTGGCCGCGCGCCGGATGGCGTGGGCGGAATGACGTTCGACCATGTTCGCCCGCCGCTCAAGCCGCCTCTTGGCAGGCCGGGCCCGGCTTTCTCCGCGCCGGGGTGGCCGAGGCCGGTTGCTGTGCCGGGACTGGACCCGCCATCGCCAGGGCCGGGCCACGGGATTCAACCCGTCCAGACCGCACTTCGCTCCCCGGCAAGGCATGAGACCGGCTGGTGATCAAAGTTTCAGCGGCCTCTGCCTCTATATTCCGCAAATATTGATCCCATACGGCAGGTTATTGCACCTATAAATCGATCTCCGATCTCGCGCTTAGATAGCACGGCAATCGACGACGCCTAATTCGTGGACATCATGGCGCCCATCGCGCAGGCAAATGCTCTCCGTTTCGAATAATAAACGTCTTAAGTTGACATGCCTTGCGCTTCCAGCGGAGCGTCATGCTTCCAGGGGCGATCAAGGCGAGCGTAAGAATCGCCTCACTTCCTGGTGCGCACATCTTATCGAGCGTATCGGAGGATACAATCAGGCCGGGCTCTCACTTCTATTTCGAGAGTGCAGCGTCATGCGATTTGAAGATTGGATTCACGCTCCAATACAATCGTCATATTGCCGAACATTTCCCGCTCGCGCGGCGACAACTGACGCCGTTCCAGCATCAATTCCTGACGAATACGACCGGTCAGCCCGCTCGCAGCTGCAAAACCGTCGATCGTCATCGCAAATCCTGTCCGCGGACCTGTTCCACCGGGCGGACACCTGCGGCCGCAACTGGCCGCTCTTGAGGAGGGGGTATTAGAACAATGACTCTAACCATGAAGCGCAGCCTGTTCGTCGGCGCATCGGCGGCCTGCCTTGCCGTCGCCACGGCCCAGTCCGCCGCAGCCGAAGCCGCCGCGGCCCCGTCGGGATCGGCCACGGTCGAGGAAGTGATCGTCACCGGCACCCGCCAGACTGGCATGAAGGCGGCGGACAGCGCCGCGCCGGTCCAGGTGCTGGGCGCCACGGCGCTGAAGCAGGTGGCGCAGCCGGACCTGATCCAGGCGATGGCCCAGAACCTGCCGTCCTTCAACGCTCAGGGCTATGGCGGCGACGCCGCCAACCTGACCCTGTCGGCGGCGCTGCGGGGCCTCAATCCCAATGACACCCTGGTGCTGATCAACGGCAAGCGCCGCCACACCACGGCGAACCTGGCGGTGCTGGGGGGCAGCCCCTATTCCGGCTCCGCCACCTCCGACCTGGGCCTGATCCCCGTCGGCGCCATCGACCATATCGAAGTGCTGCAGGACGGCGCCGCCGCCCAGTACGGCTCCGACGCCATCGCCGGCGTGGTCAATATCATCCTGAAATCCGCCAGCAGCGGCGGCGTCGCCACCGTCACCGGCGGCAAGTATTTCGAGAACGGCGGGGACTCCGCCGCCTGGTCGTTCAACAACGGGATGAAGCTGGGCGAGGCGGGCTTCCTGAACTTCACCCTGGAACAGCGCTATCACGACTTCAGCCGCCAGGGCGGCGCGGACCGCCGTCTGTTCAACGCCGACGGCACGCTGAAATCCAGCGTCAGCGCTGTGGACGCCGGCGTCCTCAAGCAGCCTGGCCAGCCCAATGTGAACAACATCTTCGGCGACCCCCACTACAATATCTACAACGCGTTCTTCAACGCGGGCTATGACCTGGGGGGTGGGCTCGAGGTCTACGCCACCGGCAGCTACAGCCACCGCAACGCCGACTCCTATGAGAACTATCGGGTTCCCTCCAAGATCAAGGGCGTGACCTCCGGGGGGGCGACCTATTTCCCCCTGCCCACTGGCTTCAATCCCACCGAGACCCTGGCCGAGGACGACTTCGCCTTCACCGCCGGCGTCAAGGGCGAGGTGGACGGCTGGAGCTGGGACCTGTCCAGCACCTACGGTCAGGACGCCGATAAGATCTACACGGACAATTCGGCCAACGCCCAGCTGTTTCCGGTCCTCGCCGCCGCCTCGTCGACGCCGATCATCTCGCAGCGGGACTTCTATGACGGCCAGTTCAAGTCCAGCGAATGGACCACCAACCTCGACGTGGTGAAGACCTTCGGGGTCGGCCTGGCCTCACCGCTGAACTTCGCGTTCGGCTTCGAGTACCGCCAGAACAAGTATAGCATCGAGGCGGGCGAGCCCTCCTCCTACTACGGCGCGGGCGCCCAGTCCTTCACCGGCTACGACCCTTCCAACGCCGGCGAGCACCAGCGGCACGACTATTCGGGCTATGTCGATTTCGCGGTGGACCCCATCAAGGACCTCCACCTGGACATCGCCGGCCGCTACTCGAACTACAGCGACTTTGGCGAGGCCACGGTGGGCAAGCTCACCGGCCGCTACGACTTCAGCCCGATGTTCGCCCTGCGCGGCACGGTCAGCACCGGCTTCCGGGCGCCGACCTTGGCGGAGGAGTTCTATTCCGGCACCAACGTCTCGCCGTCTTCGGCCACCGTCCAGCTGCCGGCCAACTCGCCGTCGGCGGTCATCGCCGGCTTCTCGCCGCTTAAGGCGGAGACCTCCAACAACTACAGCATCGGCTTCGTGGCCCATCCCATGGACCGCATGCAAGTGACCCTGGACGCCTATCAGATCGACATCGCCAAGCGGATCCAGACCACCGGGTTCATCTACGGCTCGCTCGTGTCCGGAGGGGTCAACCAGATCATCTCCCAGGCAGTGCTGAACGCCATCACGGCGCATGGGAACACCCTGGACTCCGGCATCTCCTACGCCGGCATCTCGGTGTTCACCAACGCCGTGGACACCCGCACCAAGGGCGCCGAGCTGACGGTCACCTATTCGTCCGACTTCGGCGAATATGGCCACGTCGATTGGACGGCCGGGTTCAACTACAACGAGACCACAGTCACCAAACAGGCTCCGCTGCCTGCTCAGGACTTCTCGGCCAAGCCGGCGATCCTCACCCAGACCTCGCTGCTCAGCCCCAGCGCCCTCAGCGGCCTCACCACCGCCACGCCCAAGTGGAAGGTGGTCACCGGGGGCTATTGGACCCTGGGTCCGTGGAGCGCCAATCTGCGCGAGACCATCTATGGCGAATCCTCGGAGCTCACCAGTACGGCCAATGTGACGACGAACCTGAAGATCGGGGTCTCGGCGCTCACCGACCTGACCGTGGCCTATAAGATCACCGACTCCATCAAGATCGAGGCCGGGGCCAACAACCTGTTCGACCAGCGGCCGCCCAACGTCCCCTTCCTGTCGGCCCTCGGCCGGCCGGCGGACGGCAGCAATGTCTATGACCACCCGATGACCTTCTCCCCCTACGGCATCAATGGCGGCTACTACTACGGCCGCCTGACCGTGACTTTCTGAGGTCAATCGAGCTATGAAGGCCGGGGCGGGTCGAGGGAAACCTTGATCCGCCCCAGTCATTTTGGCGGTCCCCCGCCGAGGGTTCTGAAACGTCCGGAGAGATGAATGGCGAGGCGGCCATAACCGTGGGACAGCCCCTCTCCCCGGCCACGATCATCGAGCGCGCGGCGACCCTGCTGGCCACCGATCCCGCCCGCGCCGGCCGGGAGGCCGAGGCGATCCTGCGCCAGGCGCCCAATGACCCGCGGGCCGCCCTGATCCTGGCCTCGGCCCGCCGCCGGCTGGGGGACATCAAGGGCGCCATGGCCCTGCTGGCGCCCCTGGCCCGGGCCTTTCCGCGGGCGGCCAACACCCATTACGAACTCGGCGTCGTGCTGGCTCACCAGGGCGACGCACCCGGCGCCATCGCCGCCCTGCGCCACGCCGTCAGCCTCAACCGCGACCTGGCCGAGGCCTGGCGGGCCCTGGGGGACCTGCTGTTCCGCGCCGGCGAGGCCGAGGCGGCCGAGGCGGCCTTCGCCCAGCACCGCCGCGCCGCGGTCACCGACCCCGCCCTGAAGCCCGCGGCGGAAGCCTTGTTCGCCGGCCGGATCGCTGAGGCCGAGCAGCGGCTGCGCGCCCACCTCACCGGTCATCTTGCCGACCCCATGGCCACCCGCATGCTGGCCCAGGTCTATCTGCAGCAGACGCGCTATGCCGACGCCGAGGTGCTGTTCGCCCGCTGCCTGGAGCTGGATCCCGCCGATGACGGCGCCCGCTTCAGTCTGGCCGACGCCCAGTTCAAGCAGCAGAAGGCCACCGACGCCCTGACCCAGGTCGAGCGCCTGCTGGCCGCCGCCCCGACCGAGCCCGCCTATCTGAACCTCAAGGCCGCCTGCCTCGCCCTGCTGGGGGAGGACGACCGGGTGATTCCGATCTTCGAGGCCCTGTTGGCGGACTATCCGAAACAGCCAAGGCTCTGGCTCAACTATGGCCACACCCTGCGGGCGGTGGGCCGCCGGGACGACGCCGTCGCCGCCTATAAGCGCTGCATCGCCCTCGCCCCGTCCCTGGGCGACGCCTATTGGAGCCTGGCCAATCTGAAGGTGGCCTCCTTCACGCCCCAGGAGGAAGCCGCCATGGAGGCGGCCCTGGCCCGGCCGGACCTGGCCGTCGACGACCGCCTGCACCTGCACTATGCCCTGGGCAAGGCCCTGGAAGACCGAAAGGACTACGGGCCCTCCTTCCAGCACTATGCCCGGGGCGCGGCCCTGCGGCGGGCAGAAACCCCCTATGACCCCGAGGCGACCACCGCCCAGATGCGCCGGTCCAAGGCGCTGTTCACGCCGGAGTTCTTCGCCGGGCGGGCCAACGCCGGCTCACACTCCGACGCCCCGATCTTCATCCTCGGCCTGCCCCGGTCCGGCTCGACCCTGATCGAGCAGATACTCGCCAGCCATTCGGCGGTGGAGGGCACCATGGAGCTGCCAGACATCGGCCTCATCGCCCGCGGCCTGGGGGGCGACTATCCCGGCGTCCTGGCTGATCTCGACGCCGCCGCGCTCACCGCCCTGGGGGAGGGCTATCTGGCCTCCACCGCCGCCCACCGGCAGCTCGACCGGCCGATCTTCATCGACAAGATGCCCAACAATTTCCTGCACCTGGGGCTGATCCAGCTGATCCTGCCCAAGGCCCGGATCATCGATGCGCGCCGCCATCCCCTGGGGACCTGCTTCTCGGCCTTCAAGCAGCACTTCGCCCAGGGCCAGTCCTTCTCCTACGACCTCACCGATCTCGGCCGCTACTACCGCGACTATGTGGAGCTGATGGCCCATTTCGACCAGGTGCTGTCGGGCCGGGTCCACCGGGTGCTCTACGAGGACCTGGTGCAGGACACCGAAGCCGAGGTGACGAAGCTGCTGGCGGCCCTGGGCCTGCCTTTCGAGGAAGCCTGCCTGAGGTTCTACGAGAACGACCGTGCGGTGCGCACGGTGAGCTCCGAACAGGTCCGCCGCCCGATCTTCCGCCAGGGCCTGGACCAGTGGCGCGCCTATGAACCTTGGCTCGATCCGCTGAAGGACGCGCTAGGCCCGGCGCTGGAGGGGTGGCGGGGTTAGGCGAGGTCGTTCAGACTTCTCGGGAATTGGGCACGCGTTCGCACCTGAAGGCGAAACTGTCATGACGGCGACAAGACCTGCGACCACCTTCGGCTGGCGTGTCTACGGCCTGGGGGTCATGGCCCTGGCCCTGATCAGCCTGGCCCTGGGGACCTTTGATCCAGGCCAGCCCGTGCCCAAGGATTTTCCCGAGCGCACGGTCCTCGCCTATGCCGCCGGCGCCTTCATGCTCCTCGCCGGAGCCGCCATCCAATGGCGCCGCACCACGGCCTGGGCCGCCGGGGCGCTCGCCGCCTATTACGCGCTTATCGTCGTCCTGCTGATGGACGGCCGGGTGGTGCTGCGACACGCCGCCGAGTTCATCGCCTACAGCAACACCGCCGAGCAGCTGGCGATCGCGGCGGCCGGGATGATCGCCTACGCCGCCCACGCCCGGATCGAGCCTGCCCTGGCCGACCGCCTCACCCGCCTGGGGCAGCTGGCCTTCGGGGTCTGCGCCCTGCTGTTTGGCGGCGCGCACTTCCTCTACATGAACCTCACCGCGCCTCTGGTCCCCCAGTGGCTGCCGCCGTCCCAGCTGTTCTGGGCCTACGCCACAGGATTCGGCCACATCGCGGCGGGCCTTGCGATCCTCACCGGCGTCCAGGCCCGCCTCGCCGCGATCCTGCTCACCGCCATGTACGCGGCCTTCACGCCGCTGGTTCACCTGCCCATGCTGTTGGCCGACCCAGCCAATCACGGAATCTGGACCGAGAACGCCACCAACCTCGTCCTCACCGGCGCAGCCTGGGTGCTGGCCGACTCCCTGGCACGGCCGACCCGTTAGCCGGGCGACCCGATCGCCTTGCCCATGCGCTTCAGCGGCACCCGGGCGCCCGAGGCCGTCACCCCGTCGAAAGGCTCGATCAGCTCATAGCCGCAGGACCGGTAGAGCGGCTCGCCGGCCAGGGTGGCCGCCATCTCGCAGCGGCGGAAGCCCTCGGCCAAGGCCGCCGCCTCGCAGGTCTCGATGATCAGCCGACCCACCCCGCGCCGGACGAAATCCGGATGGGTGTACATGGCCCGGATCCGCGCCGCCTCGGTGGCGGGGTCCAGCAGGGCGGCGTCGCGCCCCGCCGTATGGTCGCCGCCGAACAGGGTCGCCCGCCGGCTCCACCCGCCACAGCCCGCCAGGGCGCCCTCGGCCTCCACCACGAAATAGGTGCGGTCGGCCACCAGCTGGGTGTCCAGGCCCATGATGTCATAGGAGGCCGCCACCTGGTCAGGGGCCAGGAAGGCGCTCTGCAGCTCGCCGATGGCGCGGTTCATCAGGTCACGCAGGGCCGGCAGGTCGGCCTCGACAGCGGTGCGGATGGTGAGCGGGGTCGCCATGAGTCCTCCGGGATCGCCGTTTGCACCTATACCGCCATCCCGTGCAACGCACAGGCGGCTTGGCGACCGCCCCGCGATAGCCTATGCCCGCAAACATGGCAGGCGCCGGCGTATTCGACCTCTTCAAGTTGGGCGTGGGCCCCTCCAGCTCCCACACCATGGGCCCGATGACCGCAGCGAAGCGGTTCACCGACCGGCTGTCCGATCTGGGCGTCCTGGCGCGCGTCCACCGGGTGGCGGTGACCCTCTACGGCTCGCTGGCCCTCACCGGCCGCGGCCACGCCACCGACCGGGCGGTGATCCAGGGCCTGGCGGGCTTTACCCCCGCCACCATCGATCCCGACGCGGCGGAGCAGGCGCTTGAGGCGACCCGCGCCAACAGCTGGCTGGTGCTCGGCGGCGAGACCGGGATCGAATTCGACGAAGCCCGCGACATCCTCTGGAAGGGCCGGGAGCGCAAGCCGCAGCACCCCAATGCGCTCACCTTCCAGGCCTTCGACGCCGCCGGCGCCGCGCTGGACGAGCGCACCTGGTTCTCCATCGGCGGCGGCTTCGTGCTGGACGAGGACGAGATCGCCGCCAACACCCCGCCGGTCCGCACCATCCCCGAACCCCATCCCTTCGGGTCCGGCGAGGCGCTGCTGGCCGTGGCGGAGTCCGCCGGCCTCACCATCGCGGAGCTGATGCTGGCCAATGAAACCTCAGTGCGCTCCGAAACCGAGGTGCGCGACGGTCTCGACGCCATCTGGGCGGCCATGGAGGCCTGCATGGAGCGCGGCATGCGCCAGGAGGGCTGCCTGCCGGGCGGCCTGAAGGTCCGCCGCCGGGCCCGGCAGGTCTATCAGGACATCATGGCGCGGATGGAGCGCAACATCTCCGACCCCCTGGCGGCCCTGGACTGGGTCAATCTCTGGGCCCTGGCGGTCAATGAGGAGAACGCTGCGGGCGGACGGGTGGTCACCGCCCCCACCAATGGGGCCGCGGGCCTGCTGCCGGCGGTGCTGCGCTATTACGATCGCTTCCATCGCGGCGACACGGTCGGCCGCCACACCTTCCTGCTCACCGCCGCCGCCATCGGCGCCCTCTACAAGAAGAACGCCTCGATCTCCGGCGCCGAGGTGGGCTGCCAGGGCGAAGTCGGCGTCGCCTGCTCCATGGCCGCCGCCGGTCTCACCGCCGCCCTGGGCGGGACCAACGCCCAGATCGAGAACGCCGCCGAGATCGCCATGGAGCACAATCTTGGCCTCACCTGCGATCCCATCGGTGGTCTGGTGCAGATCCCCTGCATCGAGCGCAACGCCATGGGCGCGGTGAAGGCCATCGACGCCTCCCGCCTGGCCCTGCTCGGCGATGGCCAGCACACGGTCAGCCTCGACAAGGTGATCGCCACCATGAAACGGACCGGCGAGGACATGAGCGAGATCTACAAGGAGACCTCCCTGGGGGGCCTGGCTGTGAACGTGGTGGAGTGCTGACCCAAGGTCCTCCCCCTCTGGGGGAGGGGGACCGCGAAGCGGTGGAGGG
>Ga0265327_10003968_pt1 | contig 13510 bp, 11 predicted proteins | sample 41621metaG_FD_202089 | JGI IMG/M metagenome (GOLD analysis project Ga0265327, IMG submission 202089) | Rhizosphere microbial communities from Carex aquatilis grown in University of Washington, Seatle, WA, United States - 4-16-21 metaG | ecosystem: Host-associated > Plants > Roots > Rhizosphere... | reverse complement strand
GCGCGCCGGCGATGTCGTCGGCGAGGGGCTTTTCGAGGAGAAGCGTCTTGCCCGCCCGGGCCGCGCGAACCGCCAGCTCGGGCTGCGCGGCCGGATTCACTGCGATCGCGACGGCGTTGCACACATCGAGCAGCGCGTCGAGCTCGGCGACGTCGGGCACGTGGAGTTGTTCGCCGAGCTCCTGCGCGTGTTCGGGCGTCCGCGACCAGACGCCGGCGACGCGGGTCTGCGGACCGGCCGCGAGGATGGGCGCGGTGAACATACGCGCCCACGGTCCGGCGCCGATCACACCTATCGCCAAGGGCTCCTTCACCGGGTCGACGCTACCCTTGCGCTCATGACAGAGGTGAAGAAGCCCGACATGAAGCCGCGTTCGCACGAGGTCACCGACGGAATGGAGCGCGCGCCGGCCCGGGCGATGCTGCGTGCGGTCGGCATGACCGACGGCGACTGGGGCAAGGCGCAGGTCGGTGTGGCGTCGAGTTGGAACGAAGTGACGCCGTGCAACATGCCGCTCGACCGGCTCGCCAAGCGGGCGAAGCAAGGCGTGCGCGACGCGGGCGGTTTCCCGCTCGAATTCGTGACCATCGCGATCTCCGACGGCATCTCGATGGGCCACGAGGGCATGCGCGGCTCGCTCGTCTCGCGCGAGATCATCGCCGACTCGGTCGAGTGCGTGATGCACTCCGAGCGCTTCGACGCGCTGGTGACCTTCGCCGGCTGCGACAAGAGCCTGCCCGGGATGTTGATGGCCGCGGCGCGCGTCAACCTGCCTTCCGCGTTCCTCTACGGCGGCTCGATCCTGCCCGGTCACTACAAGGACCAGGCGCTCGACGTCGTGTCGGTGTTCGAAGCCGTCGGTGCGTGCGCGGCCGGCACGATCACCGAGAACGAGCTCGGGGAGATCGAGCGGCGCGCCTGCCCGACCGAGGGCTCGTGCGCGGGCATGTTCACCGCGAACACGATGTCGTCGATCGCGGAGGCGATGGGCATGGCGCTGCCCGGTTCGGCAACGCCTCCCGCCGTCGACCGGCGGCGCGACGACTTCGCGTACGAATCGGGGCGCGCGGTCATGCATCTCCTCGAGCTCGACCTCCGGCCCCGCCAGATCATGACCAAGGACGCATTCGAGAACGCCATCGCGGTCACCATGGCGCTCGGGGGTTCCACGAACGCGGTGTTGCACCTGCTCGCCATCGCGCACGAAGCGCGCGTCGAGCTCGAGCTCGACGACTTCAATCGCATCGGCGCCCGGGTCGGGCATCTCGCCGACATGAAGCCGCACGGCAAGTACCACATGACCGATCTCGACGCGATCGGCGGCGTGCCGGTCGTGATGAAGGAGTTGCTCGACGCCGGCCTGTTGCACGGCGACTGCCTCACGGTCACGGGCAAGACCATCGCCGAGAACCTCGACGATCTCGCGCCGCCCGCGCCCGACGGCGACGTCGTGCATCCGGTGTCGGCGCCGATCCACGTGCAAGGCGGCATCGCGGTACTGCGCGGCTCACTCGCGCCGAACGGCGCGGTCGTGAAGGTCGCCGGTCTCGACGCCATGCGCTTCGAGGGCCGCGCCCGGGTGTTCGACGGCGAAGACCTCGCGATGGCTGCGATCATCGCGGGGCGGATCGAACCCGGCGACGTGGTCGTCATCCGCTACGAGGGCCCGAAGGGCGGCCCCGGGATGCGGGAGATGCTCGCGGTCACCGGCGCGATGAAGGGCGCCGGCCGCGGGGGCGATGCCGCGCTCATCACCGACGGTCGTTTCTCGGGCGGGACGCACGGATTCTGCGTGGGTCACGTCGCGCCCGAAGCCGTCGACGGCGGACCGATCGCGTTCGTTGCCGACGGCGACCGGATCGTGATCGATGCCGACGCGCACATGCTCGACGTCGTGATCGACGACACCGAGCTCGCGAAGCGCAAGGCGAACTGGAAGCTGCCGGAGCCGCGCTACCCGAGTGGCTTCCTCGCCAAGTACGCGCGCCTCGCGCAAGGTGCCGAGACGGGCGCGATCACCAACATCTGAGTGCCCGAGATCCTGGAAGTCGAAGCCGCGCGCAAGGTCCTCGAAGCGCGCGCACTCGGTCGGGAGATCGCGAAGGTGCACGCGCCCGATACGTGGTTCATGAAACGCGGGACGACCGCGCCCGCGCTCCGGCACGCGCTCGTCGGCAACGCGTTCACCGCGGCGCGGCGCCGGGGCAAGCAGATCGTGCTCGACACGCGCGATCCCGGCGTCCGCATCGGTGTGCATCTCGGCATGAGCGGCCGCGTGCTCGTGGACGACATGGAAGCGGGCGATCCGCTCGTCTACGCGAGCAACCGCCGCGTCGCGAAGTGGCACCGCTTCGGCGTGCATTTCGCCGACGGTGGTGACTTCATGTTGCGCGATCCGCGCCGGCTCGGCGCGGTCGAGCTCGATCCCGACGAGAGCCGACTCGGGCCCGACGCGATGACGCTCTCGCTCGCGGACCTCGACCACGCGCTCGGTACGCGCACCGCACCCGTCAAGGCGGTCCTCATGGACCAGCACCGCATCGCGGGACTCGGTAACCTGCTCGTCGACGAGGCGTTGTGGCGCGCGGGTATCGACCCGCACCGACCGCCGGCCGAGATCGACGCCGACGAGCGCAAGGTCCTGCACAAGGCGATCCGGACGATGTTGCGCACCCTCGACCGGCGGGGCGGCTCGCACACCGGCGACATGCCGCGAGGTGCCGACGCGACCTGTCCCCGCGACGGCGCGCCCTTGCGGCGGGAAACGGTGGGCGGCCGCACGACCTACTGGTGCCCCGCGCACCAGCGCTGACTGACGACGGCGCCGCCCGCGGCCCGAGGTTGACACCGGCTGCCGCCCATGCTCAAATAACTAGGTGATTAGTTATTTGCCCGATCGTCCACTGCGAATGGTCACGTGATCTCGCTCCGACTGGATCCGAAGTCGGGCGTGCCGCCGTACCTGCAGGTCGCCCAGCAGATCCGCCAGGCGCTCGTGGCCGGGGTGCTCGTTCCGGGCGACCAACTGCCCACGGTCAAAGAGGTCGTCACGCGCCTCGCGATCAATCCCAACACCGTCTTCAAGGGCTACCGGGAGTTGGAGCGCGAGGGCCTCGTCGAAGGCCGCCCGGGCGCCGGCACCTTCGTTCTACGCCGGCCGCCGGGACCCGCGCCCGGCACCCATGCCGCGCTGGCCCGCAGCCTCATGCGCTGGGTGGAGCGGGCGCGCGCCGCCGGTCTCGACGACCGGTCGATCGAGTCCCTCCTGCGCGAGACCCTCCATGCCCAAGACGCGCGGGCGGTCGGCGAGGAGATCGCGTGAGGACCCTTGCGGTCGAGACCAGCGATCTCGGCAAGCGCTACGGGAAGGTCTGGGCGTTGCAGAACTGTTCGATCGAGGTTCCGACCGGTCGGGTCTGCGGATTGGTCGGTGCGAACGGCGCGGGCAAGACCACGCTCCTGCGCATGCTTGCGGGATTGAACCGCCCGACGACCGGGCGCGCGTTGATCGCGGGCCGCGAGCCGGCCGACGACCCCGAATTCCTGCGCGAGATCGGCTACCTCGCGCAGGAGGTACCGCTCTACCGGCGGTGGAACGCGGCCGACCACCTCGCCCTCGGCGCGCACATGAATCCGTCGTGGGACGCGGAGCTGACCGTGGATCGGCTGCGCAGTCTCGGTATCCCACTCGACCGTCCCGTGGAGTCGCTGTCGGGCGGCATGCGGGCGCAGGTCGCGCTCGCACTCGCGCTGGGCAAGCGGCCCCGGCTGTTGCTGCTCGACGAACCGGTCGCCGCGCTCGATCCGCTCGCTCGGCACGAGTTCCTCGCGTCGCTCGCGGCCGCGGTCGCCGACGGCGGCGTGACCGTCCTGATGTCGAGCCACCTGCTGCCCGATCTCGAGCGAGTGTGCGATCACCTCGTCCTGATCGCCGACGCCCGGCCGGTGATCTGCGGCGACATCGAGCACCTGCTCGACACGCACAAGCTGCTCACCGCGCCAACCCGCGACACCACAGCCATCGAGCGCGAGCATCACGTCATCACGAAGACGCGCACGCCGCGCGAGGTGAGTCTCACGGTCGAGTTGACCGGTCCGGTGATCGACCCCGCGTGGCGCATCGACGACCTCCGGCTCGAGGAGATCGTGCTCGCGTACCTCGGCCAGCACGCGGCGAGTGCGCGCGCGGTCATGGAGGGAGTCCGATGAACTGGTTGCTCTGGCGCCAGCATCGCAGCCAGGTGTTCGTCACGGTCGTCGCAACGGTGCTGTTCGCCGTTGCCGTGCTCCTCACCGGTGTGCACATGGCGCACATCTACAAGAGCTCCTTGGCCGCGTGCACCGCCAACGGCACGTGCAACCTCGTCGGCAATCTGTTCAGCGGTTACGGCGCCATCATCGATCTCGTCCACCTGAGCATCGCCCTCCCGGTCGTTCTCGGGACGTTCGTGGGCGCGACGCTGGTGGCGCGCGAACGCGAGCACGCCACGAATGTCCTGGTCTGGACGCAGACGGTCACGCGCCGGCGGTGGCTCTACAGCAAGATCGCGGCCGTCCTTGCCGGGACGGTGATCGCGAGCGCAGTGGTCAGCGCGCTCGTCACGTGGTGGTCGAACACCCCGAACGCGCTCGACGGAAACCGCTTCGAAGGCGCGCAGTTCGACACGCAGAACGTCTTGCCGATCGCGCTCGCGATCTTCGCAGTCGCGCTGGGTATCGCAGCCGGATGCATCTTGCGCCGAACCCTGCCCGCGCTCGCGACGACCGTCGGCGCCTATGTCGGTGTGCGCCTGCTCGTGTCGGTCTACCTCCGTCCGCACTACCTGAAGCCGATCACGCGTTCGTTCCCGTTGAACGGGGATGTCAGTGTTCCGTCCGGCTCGTGGACGCTGAAGGAGCGACTCGTCGACGCCGCGGGCAAGGCCACGAACGGCCGGATCCCGATTCCCGCCTCCTGCGGTCCGATCCCCGACAAGGGCGGTGCCGAGAAGTGTCTCGGCCGGCTCGGCTTCCACCAGGTCGTGACCTACCAACCGCCGAGCCACTACTGGCCGTTCCAGTGGATCGAGTCGGGGCTCTTCGTGGGCCTCGCGGCCGTGCTCATCACGGTCGCGGTCGTCTACACGCTGCGGCGTGACGCCTGAGCGGGACGAAACGACTTGCGCGCACCCCCGCAATCTGGTGTTAAGATCATCCCGATGTCCGCCTCCTACCTCCTCGTAGTAATCACGTAGCGCTCCGGCACGCCCTCGCGCGCCGAGCGCTACCTCGCCCCTCGCAACTGCGAGGGGTTTTTCATGTCCGGAATCGTCCGACTGGGTGGGGAAGAAGCCCGAAGGACTCCCGCCGAAGGCCCCTCTCCGGAGGAGCGGGTGGGAGAAGAGAGGAAACCATGAAGCTGACCGGAGCCCAGGCCCTCATCAAGAGCCTCGAGATGGAACAGGTGGAGGTCATGTTCGGCCTCCCCGGAGGCGCGATCCTCCCCGTCTACGACCCGCTCATCGACTCCTCGATCCGCCACATCCTCGTACGGCACGAGCAAGGCGCGGGTCACATGGCGAGCGGCTACGCGCACGCGACCGGGCGACCCGGCGTCGCGATGGTCACGAGCGGCCCGGCCGCGACGAACATCGTCACGCCGCTGTGCGACGCGTACATGGACTCGATCCCGATCGTCGTCATCACGGGCCAGGTCGCGTACTCGGTGATCGGCACCGACGCGTTCCAAGAGGCCGACACCGTCGGCATCACCATGCCGGTCACGAAGCACAACTGGCTGATCAGCGACGCGCAGGACATCCCGCGCGTCGTGCGGGAGGCGTTCCACGTCGCGACGACGGGGCGGCCCGGTCCGGTGCTCATCGACCTGCCCAAGGACGTCGCCAACGCGCCGATGGACTGGTACTGGCCGGAGAAGGTCGACATGCCCGGCTACAAGCCCAACGTGAAGGGGCACCCGCGCCAGATCAAGGACGCGGCGCGGTTGATCAACGCCTCGAGCCGGCCGGTCATCTACGCGGGTGGCGGCATCATGCTCGCGGGCGCGTCGAACGAGCTGCGCGCACTCGCGGAGCTCACCGGCATTCCCACGGTCACGACGTTGATGGGGCGCGGCGCGCTCCCCGACGATCACCCGCTGTGTCTCGGCATGCCCGGCATGCACGGCAACTACACCGCGGTCACCGCGATGCAGAAGGCCGACCTGCTCATCACGCTCGGCGCCCGTTTCGACGATCGCGTCACGGGCAAGGTGTCGACGTTCGCGCCCGACGCCAAGGTCATCCACGTCGACATCGATCCGGCCGAGCTCGGCAAGGTCCGCCACGCGGACGTGCCGATCGTCGGTGACGTGCGCACGGTCATCGAGGAGCTCATCAAGGCCCTGAAGTCCGAGCGTACGAAGAACGACCCGCCCGATCTCTCGCCGTGGATCGCCACGATCCACGACTGGCAGGAGCGCTACCCGCTCAAGTACACCCAGGAGGAGGGCGGGCCGCTGAAGCCGCAGTTCGTCATCGAGCGCCTGCGCGACAACACGCCCGACGACTGCATCCTGGTCGCGGGCGTGGGCCAGCACCAGATGTGGGCGAGCCAGCTCTGGAAGTTCAAGCAGCCGAACACCTGGGTGAACTCCGGGGGTCTCGGCACCATGGGCTACGCGGTGCCCGCGGCGGTCGGCGCGAAGGTCGGCCGGCCCGACCGGATGGTGTGGGCCATCGACGGCGACGGCTGCTTCCAGATGACGGCGCAGGAGCTCGTCACCGCCGCGTCGGAGCGCATCCCCGTGAAGATCGCGATCCTGAACAACGCGTACCTCGGAATGGTGCGCCAGTGGCAGGAGCTCTTCTACGAGGAGCGCTACAGCGAGGTGTACCTGTCGCCCGACCTGCCCGACTACGTGAAGTGGGCGGAGGCGATGGGTTGCGTCGGCATGCGCGTCGACACCGCCGACGACGTCGTGGCGACGATCGAGAAGGCCAACGCGATCGACGACCGGCCCGTGGTGATCGACTTCCGCACCGACTGGCGCGAGAAGGTGTACCCGATGGTGGCCGCGGGTTCGTCGAACGACGACATCATCCTCGGCCCCGAGTTCGGCGAGGGCGGACGATGACCATCGCATCGAGGCCGCATCACATCTTGACCGTGACCGTGGAGAACAAGCCGGGCGTGCTCTCGCGCGTCGCGGGTCTGTTCTCGCGGCGCGCGTTCAACATCGTGTCGCTCGCGGTCAGCCCGACCGACGACGAGCGGTTCTCGCGCATGACGATCGTCGTCGACGCGGAGACGGCGCCGCTCGAACAAGTCGTGAAACAGCTCAACAAGTTGATCCCGGTCATCAAGATCACCGAGGTCGCACCCGCCGCCGGTGTCGAACGCGAGCTGATGCTCGTGATCGTCACGGCCGCGGCCGAGACCCGCAGCCAGGTCACGGAGCTGACCGCGATCTTCGAAGCCAAGATCGTCGACGTCGGCTACGAGGCGATGACGATCATGGTCGTGGGCGAGCCGGAGAAGCTCGACGCGTTCAGCGACCTGGTGAAGCCGTTCGGCATCGTCGAGCTGCAGCGCACCGGCCGCATCGCACTGCCCAAGCTCGCCCGGGCGTCGACCCGATTGCGTTCGGTCAAGACCGCCCGGAGCTGATTTCCGTTTCCCGCGCCCAATGGCGACACTATTGGCGAACTCGGCGAAGTTCGCTGCCCACACGAGGAGAGCTCTTCAATGCCTGCAACCGTGTATTACGAGAATGACGCCGATCTCGGCCTGATCTCCGACAAGCTCGTCGCGATCCTCGGCTACGGCTCGCAGGGTCACGCGCACGCGCTGAACCTGAAGGACTCCGGCATCGACGTGGTCGTTGGTCTGCGCGCCGGTTCGAAGTCGCAGGCGAAGGCCGAGGCGGCCGGGCTCCGCGTGCTGCCGACGGCCGACGCGGTGCGCGAGGCCGACATCGTGATGGTGCTGTTGCCCGACACCGAGCAGAAGAAGGTCTACGAGGCCGACATCGCGCCGAACCTCGTCGACGGCGACTCACTCGCGTTCGCGCACGGCTTCAACATCCACTTCGACCAGATCGCCCCGCCCGCGGGCGTCGACGTGTGGATGATCGCGCCCAAGGGCCCGGGTCATCTCGTGCGCCGGACCTACGAAGAGGGGGGCGGCGTTCCGTGTCTGGTCGCGGTGCACAACGACGCGACGGGCAAGGCGAAGCAAACGGCCCTTGCGTACGCGCGCGGCATCGGCGGCACCCGCGCCGGTGTGCTCGACACCACGTTCGAGGAAGAGACCGAGACGGACCTGTTCGGCGAGCAGGTCGTGTTGTGCGGTGGTCTGGTCGAGTTGATCCGCAACGGCTACGAGACGCTCGTCGAGGCCGGCTACCAGCCCGAGAGCGCGTACTTCGAGACGTTGCACGAGGTGAAGCTGATCGTCGACCTCATCTACGAAGGCGGCATCGCCGCGATGAACTACTCGATCAGCGACACCGCGGAGTACGGCGAGATGTCGCGCGGGCCGCGCGTCATCACGCCGCAGACCAAGGCGGAGATGAAGCGGATCCTCGGTGAGATCCAGTCCGGCGACTTCGCGCGGGAGTGGATCGCCGAGAACGAGAACGGTCGCCCGAACTTCGACCGCATGCGCAAGGCCGCGGCCGCGCACCCGATCGAGAAGGTCGGCGCCGAGCTGCGGGCGATGATGCCGTGGATCGCGGCGGGCAAACAGCGCGTCCAGGACGTCTCCGGAGGCTGACAAGCTCCGCAAATGTGATCGTTGGGACAACTCCTCAATTCGGGGGTGTCATCGACCGACACGGTGACATGGAGAATCTCGGCTCCTCGCGCCTCGTGGCGCGGTCGGGCGCGCTGCTGTTCGTCGGAGCCGGGCTCGTAGCCCTGGTCAACTCCTTCGCGCTGCGCGGGCTCGGCGTCGTCGGTGTCGACGTGGGCCGCATGCGCGTTCTTGCGCTCCTCAGCCTGGTTTCGGCGGGGGTGGCGCTGATCGTGCCGTGGCACCGCCTCGCAGCCCGGGCCTCGCTCGCGCTCGCGGTATGGGGGCTCCTGCTCCTGCTGGCTTCCGGTCAATGGACCGGATACGTGGCCACCAGCCAGGCGCCCAGCGCCTATCCGGTCTTCTTCATCTTGATCTTCGGGTGGCTCGGTCTCACCCAGCCCCGAGGCACCGCGGTCCTGTTCGCACCGGTGGTCACGCTCGGGTGTGGATGGCTCACGATGACCAGTGCACACGTCAGCGTGTCGTTCGCGGGTCTGTTCGTCGCGATCATCACCTCCGTCCTCATCGCGGAGACGATCGCATGGGCGATGGCGCGCAGTCGTCGCTATGCCGACGACCTGGGCGAGCTCGTGTCGGCGTCGTCGAGGTTGCGTGAGGTGTTGAACCTGGCCGAGGGCGCCGAGCTCGCGGCGCAGTCGACGCGCGCCGTCCTGCACGCCGATCGGGTCGAGCTCCTGGTGTTGGAGTCGGGCGCGGTTCCCCGCGGTCGCCTGACGACCACGCACTTCGAGCTCGCGCAGTCGGCCACCGCGGCCGGGGAACCGAAAGGCGATCGCGACGGGCTCGCGATCCCGCTGGTCGGTCCTTCGGGGGTCATCGCGATCGTGCTCGCGTTCGGCGTCGCCTGCGATCCGGTCGCCGATCAGCTCGTGCAGCTGCTCGCGAGCGAGTTCGGTGGCCGGCTCGAGCAACTGCGGCTGCTCGAGGCGCTCGGCGAGCAGACCCTTCGGGACGCGTTGACGGGAGTCGGGAGCCGGCGGCATGCCGACGCCCTCGTGGCGGGGCTGCAACCCGGCGACTCGCTCCTGTTGATCGACGTCGACCACTTCAAGCACGTCAACGACACGCGCGGACATCTCGGCGGCGACCGGCTGCTCGAACAGCTGGGCGCGCATCTCCGCGCGGGTCTGCGCGATCAGGACGCCGTTGCCCGCTACGGCGGCGACGAGTTCCTCGTGCGGCTGCACACGCGCGACGGCGACTGCGAGGTCATTGCTCGCCGGCTGCTCCAGACCTGGGTCGATTCGGGTGACGTTCCGACGTTCAGCGTCGGGATCGCGCCTCACGAAGGCGGCGCCGACCCCGCGGAGACGTTCGCGCAGGCCGATCGCGCGCTCTACGTCTCCAAGCGCGACGGCCGGGCGCGCATTGCGGTCGCGTGACCGATCAGCCGGTCGTCGGCGTCAGATGATCTTGATCGCGTCGAGGACGCGGCCCGCGTAGTCCGCGTCGCCCTCGATCTTCACCATCTCGCGCCACGGCGCCCGCCGGGTTCCCCAGATCACGAAGTCGTGATCGGTGCTGTGCACGGTCGCCGCGGCGTCCGTGCTCGCCGTCTCGCCACTGCCGGTTTCGGTCAGGGCGACGCGACCGTCGTCGCCGCCGGGCGCGATCGTCCACGTCCCGCCGCCCGGTCCGTCGAGGTCCAACACGATGGGCCGGTCGACCACGCCCGCGAGGCTGTCGGCACACATCCAGGGCAGGCCCGCGAGCATCCATTCGATCGTCGGGCGCAGGCGCTTCTCGTCGCGCGGCGGCTGCGGACGATCGATCGCGCCGGTGGGGGCGAGGATGTCGTTGCGCAGGTGCGTGTAGCCGTCGAACAGGAACGTGCTCGGCAGGATCGACATCGGGTGCGTGCCGAGCTCGCCCATCGCCAGCTCTGTCTCCGACAGCGGTGCGTCCTGCACGCTCGCGAAGACGTTCGCCGCCTGTTCGCTGTAGGTCTCGTACTCGTCGATCACGGCTTCGATCGGCCAGCTCCGGCGCTCGGCAACGGCGGGTTCCATGCTGCGCTCGGTGTCGGTCGTCGTGTTCGGCAGGAACGCGGGATCGATGACGCCGTGCAACGTGCACGCCATGTGTCCCATCACGTCGCGGATCGTCCAGCCCGCGCAGGCCGACGGGAGGAGCCACTCGTCCGCGGTGATGCCCTTGGCGATCGTCAGGATCGCTTCGCGCTCGGCCCGGAAGCCCTCGACTGCCAGCTGACTCATGACGACTCCCTCGTGCTCGAGCTTCTCAACGCGTGTCCTCAACTTCGGGGGACCTGCGACCACGGCAGGTCCCGGTCGACGCGCGGCTCGCCCGGGAGACCGAGGATCCGTTCGCCGAGAATATTGCGCATGATCTCGGACGTGCCACCCTCGATCGAGTTGGCGCGGGCGCGCAGGAACATCTTGCGGGACGAGCCGAGCGGTGCTTCCAACCCGGCTTCGGCTGGCCGCGAGAACGTGTAGTCGTACCCGACGATGCCGTCGGCACCGAGCAGGTCGACGCAGAGCTCGTACGTCGCCTTGTTCATGTTGGCGAGCGCGAGCTTGGCGATCGAGCCTTCGGGGCCCGGATTCCCCGCACGCGCCTTCGCGGCGGCGCGTTGATTCGTGTAGCGCAACACCTCGCTCTCGATCCACAGCCGCGCGATGCGATCGCGATTGACGGGGTCGCGTTCCGCCGCGGGCCGCTTACTCCACAGATCGAGCGCCTCCTGGATTCCCGACACACGCTTGCCGCTCGTCGCGCCGCTCCCGCTCGCCGCGCCGATCGTGGTGCGTTCGTTCATGAGCGTCGTCATCGAGACGCGCCAGCCGTCGCCGACGTCACCGATGCGATCCGCGTCGGCGATGCGCGCGTCCGTGAGATATACCTCGTTGAACTCGGCCTCGCCCGTGATCTGGCGCAGCGGCCGCACCTCGACGCCGGGCGCGTGCATGTCGACCATGAAGTACGTGAGCCCCTTGTGCTTCGGGAGCTCCGGATCCGTGCGCGCGACCAACATCCCGCGGTCGGCGAGGTGCGCGAGCGTGTTCCAGACCTTCTGTCCGTTGACGACCCACTCGTCGCCGTCGCGCGCGGCGCGCGTCGCCAGCCCCGCGAGATCCGATCCCGCGCCCGGCTCGGAGAACAGCTGACACCAGATCTCCTCGCCCGTGAACATCGGCCGCAGCGCGCGCCGGCGGAGATCGTCGCTGCCGTGGGTCACCACGGTCGGGCCCGCCAGCGACAGACCGAAGAACAACGTGCCGTTCGGGGCCGCGGCGCCCGCCTCGCGCAACCGGCGATCGACGTGGCGCTGCACGATCGGGGGAAGATCCAGGCCGCCGAATCCTTGCGGAAAGTGCACCCACGCCAGGCCGCGGTCGTACTGCGCGCCGCGCAGTGTGGTCTGGTCGGTGGTCTTCGGGTTGTGCGCAGCCAGCAGATCGTCGACGAGGGCGTCGACGCGGGCGAGGTCGTTGTCGGCCATCTTCCGAGCGTAACGTCATCGCGTGCTCGGCGTGCCGGCGCTCGACCAGCCCGACCTCTTCTATGCCCGTCAGCAGATGGCCTTCTCGCTCGGCGCGCACATCGTGCTGGCGTGCATCGGGATGTCGGTCCCGTTCCTGGTCGTGTTCGCGGAGTGGAAGGGTCAGCGCACGGGCGACCTCGTCTACACCACGCTCGCGCGCCGGTGGGCGAAGGCGATGGGTGTGCTGTTCGCGGTGGGGGCGGTGTCGGGCACGATCCTGTCGTTCGAGTTCGGCATCCTCTGGCCGCGTTGGATGGGCCGGTTCGGTGACGTCATGGGCCTGCCGTTCGCGATCGAGGGCTTCGCGTTCTTCCTGGAAGCGATCTTCATCGGGATCTATCTCTACGGATGGGATCGACTGCCTCCCCGGGTGCACGTCCGCGTCGGTATCCCGATCGGTATCGCGGGCGTTGCATCGGCGTTCTTCGTCGTGGCCGCAAACGGATGGATGAACGACCCGACGGGGTTCACGCTCGACGCGAGTGGCAACGTGACCCACGTCGACCCGTGGGCCGCGCTCTTCAACTCGGCGCTGTGGCCCGAGGCGATCCACATGATCCTCGCCGCGTTCATCGTGGGCGGCTGCCTCGTCGCGATGCCATACGGGTGGGCGATGCTGCGCGGGCGCCGGAGCCGCTACGAACGGGTCGGGCTCCTGCTCCCGCTGACGGTCGCGATGATCGCGGCGCCGGTGCAGATCGTCGTCGGCGACTGGGCGGCCCGGCACGTCGCCGTGCACCAACCGGCGAAGCTCGCGGCGATGGAGGGTCTGTACAACACGACGAAGGGCGCGTCGCTGCACCTGGGCGGCATCTATGTCGACAACAAGATCGAGGGCGGGATCCGCATCCCCGACGGGCTTTCGATCCTCGCGTTCCACGATCCGAACGCGGTGGTCAAGGGGCTCGCCGACGTCGCGCCGGCCGATCGGCCACCGGTCAACGTCGTGCGCATCGCGTTCCAGTTGATGGTCGCGGTCGGCACCGCGATGCTCGGGCTGGGGTTGTGGATGCTCCTCGCGTGGCGCAAGCGCCGGAACGTTCCCCGCTCGCGGTGGTTCCTGCGCGCCGCGGTGCTCGCGGGTCCGGCGTCGGTGCTCGCCCTCGAGTGCGGATGGATCACCACCGAGGTCGGTCGCCAGCCCTGGATCGTGTGGCAGGTCATGCGCACTCGCGACGCGGTCACCGACGCGCCGAACATCCGCTT
>Ga0265327_10003967_pt1 | contig 13510 bp, 17 predicted proteins | sample 41621metaG_FD_202089 | JGI IMG/M metagenome (GOLD analysis project Ga0265327, IMG submission 202089) | Rhizosphere microbial communities from Carex aquatilis grown in University of Washington, Seatle, WA, United States - 4-16-21 metaG | ecosystem: Host-associated > Plants > Roots > Rhizosphere... | reverse complement strand
TGGCGTCGAGGACGATCTTGCCGCCCTGGCTGGTCAGCGAATTGGCCTCGATGACGCCGCTCTGGTTGATGGCGCCGCCCAATAGGGCGTTGACCGCCTTGGCGGTGAGCAGGGCCTGCCCGTCCGTAGCGACGATCATGCCGCCATTGTCGATCTGCGCCCGAATTGTGGCCGGATCGACGGTCAGGCTGGTCTTGGCCGCACCCGCCAGATTGATGGTGACGGCATCGCCCGAGGCCAGCGCCACGGTGCCGAGCCGGGCGGTAATGATGCCCTGGTTGCGGATCTCCGGGGCCAGCAAGGCGACGATGCCGCCATCCCTCGCGGTCAGGCTGCCCTGATTGGTGATGGTGCCGGTGGCGCCGTTGCGCTGGAACACCAGCCGGCCGGCGGCGAAGTCGCTGTCCTTGATGTCGAGCACCGAGGCGATAAGGCCGCCCACATCGACCTGGGCGCCGCTGCCGAACACCACGCCGTTGGGGTTGATGAGGATGACCTGGCCATTGGCCGTCAGCTTGCCGAGAATCACCGAGCCGTCGCCGCCCAAGACCCGGTTCAAGGCGACGGCCCAGGGATTGGGCTGATGGAAGGTGACGCTCGCCTGCGCCCCGATATTGAAGGTCTGCCAGTTGATGCCGGTGCGCTGCGTGGTCTGGGTGATGTCGAGATGGCTGCCGCTCTGGCTGATGGTGCTCTTGCCCGAGGTCACGACCCCGCCGCCCGGCAGAGCGCCAGGAGCCGGATCGGCCAAAGCCGGCACCGCATGGCACAGCGCCAGACCAGCCACCGAACCCAGCAAGGCGCGGCGCCAGGATACGAAACGCCGCCGCGCACGCAAGTCTACCGTCTTCGGCACCATATCCAGCCTTCTCCCCGGGACAAAACACCCGCTGTTCGCCAACTACGCAATTTGCACTCTATACATAATCGCAGCAGAAGATAAAGACATTGTTGAAGCAACCAGCCGGTTACGATCCTTATCGGAACGGGACGCCGGCTCATGAGGCCATCGTTGAGAATTGCCGGAAGCACGACGGAATCATTGCCGTCTCCCCGCATTTCACGTAGGAAATTCCCGCTGTCGATTTAGAAGCTGGGGAAAGTCGTCCGGCCATGAAATTCATTGGAAGAATTCCGCGCACGCTCTGCCGCGCCGCGCTTATTGTCCTCGCCGTTGCCCTCTTCTCCACCGGCGCCAGGGCCGAGGAGGAGAAAATCCTCAACATCTACAACTGGTCGGACTACATCGCCCCGGACACGGTGGCGAAGTTCACCGCCGAGACCGGCATCAAGGTGAATTACGACGTCTATGACAGCAACGAGGCGCTGGAAGCCAAGCTGCTGGCCGGAAAATCGGGCTATGACGTGGTGGTGCCCTCGGCAATCCCATTCTTCGCCCGGCAGCTCAAGGCCGGCGTCTACCGAAAGATCGACCGCGCCCAGCTCAAGAATTACGGCAATCTCGACCCGCAAATCCTTGAGAAAGCCGGAGCCGCCGATCCCGGCAACGCCTACGGCATCCCCTATCTCTGGGGCACCACCGGCCTTGGCTATAACGTCAAGCTGGTGAAGGCGGCGTTGGGGGCGGATGCGCCGCAAGACAGCTTCGCCCTTCTCTTTGATCCGGCGAATGCCAAAAAGCTCGCCGGCTGCGGGATTTCGCTCCTCGACAGCGCCCAGGAAGTGGTGCCGGCGGCGCTGGCCTATCAAGGCCGCAATCCCGTCGCCAAGACCGGGGCCGATCTGGAAGCGGCGATCGCCGCCCTCTCCGCCATCCGCCCCTTCATCAAGAAGTTTCATTCATCGCAATATATCAATGATCTGGCCAATGGCGATTTGTGCCTCGCCTTCGGCTTCTCGGGTGATGTGGTTCAGGCCCGCAACCGCGCCCGCGATGCCAAGAACGGGGTAGAGATCGCCTATATGGTGCCGAAGGAAGGGGCGACGCTCTGGGTGGATATGATGGCGATCCCGGCGGATGCCCCCCATCCGGGAAACGCGCATCTCTTCATCGATTTTATATTGCGCCCCGAGAACGCCGCCGCCATTTCCAACACCGTCGGCTATCCGAACCCGAACGCCAAGGCGACCGCCCTCGTCGCCGAACCGATCCGCCAGGATCCGGCCATCTATCCGCCGGAGACGACCCGCGCCCGGCTGTTCTTCGACACCCCCGCCGCACCCGATTTCGAAAGACAGCGCACGCGCGCCTGGACTCGGCTCAAATCGGGAAGCTGAGGGAATGGCGGCTGTGAGCAAGACTGGGGCTTTTCTGCGGATCGAAAACGTCACCAAGCAGTTCGACGGCAAGCTGGCGGTGAACGACATCTCGCTTTCCATCGAGCAAGGCGAGTTCTTCGCCCTGCTCGGCCCCTCGGGCTGCGGCAAGACCACGCTTCTGCGCATGCTGGCGGGGTTCGAGCAGCCGAGTGCTGGGCGTATCGTCATCGACGGCGCCGATATGACGCGGGTGCCGCCCTATGAGCGCCCGGTGAACATGATGTTCCAGTCCTATGCGCTGTTCCCGCATATGACCGTGGCCCAGAATGTCGGCTTCGGCCTGCGCCAGGATGGTCTCGACCGGGGCATAATCCGCGACCGCGTGGGCGAGATGCTCGACCTCGTGCAGATCTCCGCACTTGCCGGCCGCAAGCCCTCGCGGCTTTCGGGCGGCGAGAAGCAGCGCGTGGCCCTCGCTCGCGCCCTGGTCAAGCAGCCGAAGCTTCTGCTTCTCGATGAGCCCCTGGGCGCGCTCGACCGCAAATTGCGGGAACAGACCCAGTTCGAACTGGTGCGCATTCAAAGGCAGGTCGGCATCACTTTCGTCGTCGTCACCCATGACCAGGACGAAGCGATGTCGATGGCCACCCGTATCGCCGTGATGGAAAGCGGCAAGCTGCGCCAAGTCGGCACCCCCGGCCAGATCTACGAAACCCCGAATTCCCGCTTCGTCGCCGATTTCATCGGTGCCGTGAATATGTTCTCCGGCAAGGTGACGGGCCATGAGAGCGGAATGCTGACCGTGGCGAGCCCCGAAACCGGCTGCGTCATCGAGATTGCCAACACCGAGCCGGTGCCCGCCGGCACCGAGGTCGCGGTTGCCGTGCGGCCCGAGAAGATCAGCCTCGCCAGGACAGCACCGGAGGGTGACCTCGCGAATTCGGTTCGGGGAACCCTGCGCGATATCGCCTATCTCGGCGAGATCTCGATCTACCGGGTCGAGCTTCCCTCGGGCGCCACGATCCGGGTCAGCCTCCTCAATGCCGAGCGGCTGGCCGGACCGGGCTTCGCCCGCGACGAGAACGTCTGGCTTTCCTGGAGCGCCGCTGCCGGCGTGCTGCTACGGCAATGAGTGCTGGAAATAGCAGCCGGCGGCAATTCGGAGTAGCGGCGCCGCCGCTGTTCTGGCTTGGGCTTTTCTTTCTGATCCCCTTTGCGATCGTCATGACGATCGCCTTCGCCGAATCGGCGATCGGCATTCCACCCTATATCTCGCCCCTGCAATTCGGTGAGGGCGGCGTCAGCCTGCATCCCTATTTCGGCAATTTCCAGATCCTCGCCGAAGATTCGCTTTATCTGCGCGCCTTCCTGAATTCGCTCGGCTTTGCCGGGGGGGCGACGGTGCTTTGCCTTTTGATCGGCTATCCGATGGCCTATGCGATCGCAAGGGCGCCCGAATCCTGGCGGGCGACGCTGATGACCCTCGTGATCCTGCCCTTCTGGACAAGTGCCTTGATCCGCGTCTATTCCTGGATGGGGATCCTGAAGCCGAATGGTCTCATCAACCAGTTGCTGATCGCCTCCGGCTTGATCGACGAGCCGCTACCGCTCCTCAACAATTTCTTTTCGGTCGAGCTGGGCCTTGTCTACGGCTATCTGCCCTTCATGATCCTGCCGCTCTACACCACCCTCGAAAAGATGGATCTAACCTTGCTCGAAGCCGCCGCCGATCTCGGTTGCCGGCCGCTCCGGGCCTTCCTCAGGATCACTTTGCCGCTGTCGCTGCCCGGCATTATCGCCGGCTCGTTGCTCGTCTTCGTTCCGGCGGTGGGGGAGTTCGTCATTCCCGATCTTCTCGGCGGGCCGAGTACGCTCATGGTCGGCAAGGTGCTGTGGGACGAGTTCTTCACCAATCATGACTGGCCCGTGGCCTCGGCGGTGGCCGTCGCCATGCTGATCTTGCTGGTCGTGCCGATGGGGCTGGCGCAGTTCTTCCTGCGCGGCAAGGAGCGCGGGTGATGCCGCGCGCCGGGAAGGAACGCCTATAATGACTGGAAAGCCGATCTTCGCCCGGATCATGCTGGGTTTCGGGCTGCTCTTCCTCTATACGCCGATCGTGCTCCTGATCGTCTATTCGTTCAACGCCTCGCGCCTCGTCACCGTCTGGGCGGGGTTTTCAACCAAATGGTACGGGGAACTCCTTCACAACCCGGTTATCGGCGAGGCGGCCTGGACCAGCCTCATCATCGCCGTTTCGGCGGCTTCGGGTTCGCTGGTGCTCGGCACCCTGGCGGGCTTCGCGCTGGCGCGCTATCCGCGCTTTCCGCTCCGCCGCCTGCTCGCCTTCGAAATCGCGGCACCGCTGGTCATGCCGGAGATCATCACTGGCCTGTCGCTGCTCCTGCTCTTCGTGGCGCTCGAAAACCTGATCGGCTGGCCGCAGGGGCGCGGCATCCTCACCATCATCCTGGCGCATACGACCTTCGGCATCGCCTTCGTCGCCGTCATCGTGCAGTCGCGGCTGGCGGATTTCGACCGCTCGCTCGAAGAAGCGGCGCTCGATCTGGGTGCCAGGCCGGTCAAGGTCTTCTTCGTCATCACCTTGCCGCTGATCGCACCGGCGCTCGCCGCCGGCTGGCTCCTGGCCTTCACGCTTTCGGTCGATGATTTGATCATAACCAGCTTCGTCTCGGGGCCGAGCGCCACCACCCTGCCGATGGTGATCTATTCAAGCGTCCGCCTGGGCGTCAGCCCCCAGATCAACGCGCTCGCCACCATCATCGTGGTCCTGGTCGGGGTGATCGTGACCGCCGCCGGCCGTATGATGCTGGGTGCAAAGAGCCAGGGGTAGCCTGAATACACGCATCTCTTCGATCGACAAGGAGACAACGATGTTTCATGTCAGCAGGTTTACGATCGCGCTATTTATCGTTCTTATGATCGGTCCGGCATTCCTGTTCGTTCCGGGAACATGGGGGTGGATCGAGAAGCATTTCGGGCCGAGCGAGGAAGAGTGCCAGCGGGATCACGACTACTGGCGGACTTCAGGCATGAAGCACCTGTCGTCCTGGAAGAGTTCCGTTTGCAGCCGGCGGTTCGGCACCTACGGCACCCCGAACGGATAACCGGAAAAGCCCCTGCTTGCCTAAAAAGCCCCGGCTTGCCTATAGGAATGGCGCGCGGGAATGCCTATCTCCCCCATGGGAGTATCGGCATGCCACGCATTCCAAAAGGCGTTCCATCCGGGGAATTCTATAGCGAGCCCCGCCGCGTCGCCCCTGGAGACGAGCGGGTCTTCAGCCCTCTGGCGGCGCTGTATCGCCGCCTCTTCCCGCCGGAAGGTGCCGTCCTCGACCTCATGTCGGGATGCCTTTGCCATCTTCCGCCGGAAGCCACCTATCGCCGCGTCACCGGGATCGGCTTCGATGCCGAGACCCTCGCGGGCAACCCTTTCCTCGACGATTGGCGGGTGCAGAACCTCAATCTGGAACCGCATTTACCCTTCGCCTCGGGTGAGTTCGAGGGGGCGGCGATCTGTTCCGCCCTCCCCTGCCTGACCCGGCCGATCGAGGTTCTGCGCGAGGTCGGCCGGGTCCTCCGCCCAGGAGCACCCCTGGTCATCGCCTTTTCCCGCGGCAGCTTCGGCGCCAGGACGCTCGCCTGCTGGCGGATGCTCGACACCGACGGGCGGTTCAAGGTGATCCGCCATTACCTCGCCGAAGCCGGAAACTGGGGCGAATGCGATTGCCATAGCTGCTGCAAGACCGAACGGCCGGACCCGCTCTACGCCGTCGTCGCGCGCAGCACGGGGTAAGCCGCCGGGAGCCTGTTCGTCACCGGAGCCTACTCGTCATAGGTCATCATGGCGGTGACCGGAACGTCGAGGCGGGAGCGGCCGGCGAGAAAGCTCAGCTCGATGAGGCAGGCAGCGCCGACGACATCGCCCCCGACCTTGCGGCAGAGCGCCACCGTGGCGGCGAGCGTGCCCCCCGTGGCGAGAAGATCGTCGAGCACGATCACCCGCTGCCCCGGCTTGATCGCGTCTTCCTGAATTTCGAGCGTATCGCTGCCGTATTCGAGATCATAGCTGTGATGGACCGTCGCCCCCGGCAGCTTGCCCTTCTTGCGCGCCATGACGAAGCCGCAGCCCATCGCATAGGCGAGCGGCGCCGCCACCAGGAATCCGCGCGATTCGATCCCGACCAGCAAATCCGGGGCATCGGGCCTCAGCGCCGTGGAAAGCCGCTCGACCGTGACCTGCCACGCCTGCGGATGCGCCAGCAGCGTCGAGATGTCATAGAATAGGATACCGGGCTTCGGGAAATCGGGAATGCTGCGGATATGCTGCTTCAAATCCATGGGGTGATCCTCGGGATGGGGGGCGGCGGAACTTAGATGATCTATTCTTCACCATGGCCTCAAAATCAAGCACGTTAGCCATGGCATATCCGCGGACACCGCGTATAGAGTACCGCACCGGAGAATTCCTTTTTATACAGATAGATGACAGAACCCGAAGCCCGCATTTCCACCACCATCAGCCATGATTCGCTGATCGTCCGGGCCGAAGGCTCCTGGCGGGTGGAGGATTTGACCGATCTCGACCGGCTTCTATCCGGCATCGATCCCGGAACTATCGGTGAAATCGTCTTCGAGCTTTCCGGCGTTACCGCTCTCGACACCGCTGGCGCCTGGGTTTTCCTGGAGAATGCCGAGAAGCTGCGCGCCGGCAAGCCGGGCGGGCGCCCTGTCCGGGTCCGGTTTGAAAATCCCCGCCCGGAATTCGCGCCGCTTCTGCACAAGGTCGAAGAGAGCCTGGCCAGTCTGGGAGCCCCGCCGGCACCGCCGCCGCGCGATTTCGGCTTCACCACGTTTCTGGAAGATCTCGGCCGGCGGACGGTCCATATCCAGAAGCGGGCTCTGCATCTGCTCGGCTTCTTCGGTCTCGTCTGCATCGTCGGCGCGCGCTCGGTCCGCCATCCGTCCCGGATCCGCTTCACTTCGCTGCTTTTCCATATGGAGCAAACCGGCGTCAACGCGCTGCCGATCACCGGCCTTCTCGCCTTCCTGATCGGCGTGGTCTTCGCCTATCAGGGCGCCGACCAGCTCCGCCGCTTCGGTGCCGAGATCTATACCGTCAACCTCACGGGGCTCGGGATCGTGCGGGAACTCGGCGTTCTCATCACCGCGATCGTGATCGCGGGCCGCTCGGGCAGCGCCTTTGCCGCCCAGATCGGGACCATGAGGGTGAATGAGGAGGTCGATGCCCTGCGCACGCTCGGCCTCGATCCCGTCGAGATCCTGGTGCTGCCCCGGCTCTACGCGCTGATGCTGACGCTGCCGCTGCTGGTCTTTTTCGCCAATATCATGGGGCTGCTCGGGGCGGCGCTGATGACCTGGGGCGTGCTCGATTTGCACCTCCCGGCCTTCCTGCGCCAGCTCCATACGGCACTGGTGGGCTGGAGTTTCTGGATCGGCCTGATCAAGGCGCCGTTTTTTGCGGCCATCATCGGCACCTGCGGCTGCTATGAAGGGCTCCGCGTCCAGGGCAGCGCCGAAAGCGTTGGCCGCCACACCACGCGTTCCGTCGTCGAATCGATCTTTCTCGTCATAACCGCAGATGCCATCTTCTCGATCCTCTTCAGCTATCTCCACATCTGATCCCGTGACCCCCGACATGGTCATAAGGGTGCGGGGACTCCGCACGCGCTTCGGCGGGCGGTACATCCATGACAATCTCGATCTCGATGTCGAGCGCGGGCGGATCCTTGGCGTCGTCGGCGCCTCGGGTTCCGGGAAATCCGTGCTGCTGCGCTGCATCGTCGGGCTGGAGCGGCCGGTTGCGGGGCGGATCGAGGTGCTGGGGCAGGAACTTTCCGCCGCCGCCCCCGAGGATGAACAGCCCTCGGGGCAGCGGAATCTGGAAGCGCGCTGGGGGGTGCTGTTCCAGAACGGCGCGCTGTTCAGCTCCCTCACCGTCGCCCAGAATGTCGAGGTTCCGCTCCAGGAGCACCTCCGCCTCCCGCCGGCGATGGTGCGTTCGATCGCCCGCCTGAAGCTCGCCATGGTCGGGCTTCCGCCCGATGCCGCCGGAAAATTTCCGTCGGAATTGTCGGGCGGCATGCGCAAGCGTGCCGGGCTTGCCCGCGCCCTGGCGCTCGACCCGGAGATCCTGTTCCTCGACGAGCCCACCGCCGGGCTCGACCCGATCGGCGCCGCCGAATTCGACGCGCTGATCCGCGATCTGCACCAGAGCCTTAACCTCACGGTATTCATGGTCACGCATGATCTCGACAGCCTGCATGCGATCTGCGACCGGATCGCGGTGCTGATCGACGGGCGGCTCAGGATCGGCACGATCGGCGAACTCATGGCCGATCCGCATCCCTGGCTCCAAGCCTATTTCCACGGCCCGCGCGGACGGGCCGCCCAAGAGACCGCGATCCAAGACACCGCTGGAACAAGATAGGGAATTCGGGAAAAGATGGAGACGCGCGCACATCATGTCCTGGTCGGCAGCTTCGTCCTGGGCATCCTTCTATGCGTCGCGGTGGCGACGGTCTGGCTTGCCCAGATTCAGTTCTCCCGCGAATTCGCGATCTACCGGATTTATTTCGAGGGCTCGGTCTACGGGCTGATCGACGGTGCCCCGGTCCGCTACAACGGCATCCAAGTGGGGCAGGTGACCGATCTGCGCATCGATCCCCAGCATGTCGAGAAGGTCCAGGTCCAAATCCGGATCAACCCCGAGACGCCGATCAAGGAAGACGCCGTCGCGTCGCTGGAGCTGCAGGGCATCACCGGCCTCGTCTATGTGGAAATCAGCGGCGCGAAGACGGAAAGCCCGCCGCTTCTTGCCAAAGGTGGCGGCCGCTATCCGATCATCCCCTCGCGCCGCTCGGGGCTTGAGAACCTCGTGCGCTCGGCGCCCGAGCTTCTGGCCCGAGGCTTGGTCGTAACCGACCGCCTCGCCGAGCTTCTCAACGACAAGAACCGCCAGGCGATCGCCGACACCCTGGAAAATCTCCGCGCCGCCTCCGCCGGCGCGGAAGGGCTCGGCCCCCTGGTCAAGGACGCGGATGCGACGCTGGCCGAATTGAACCGCGCCGTCACCGGCAAGGACGGGGTCACGGCCAAGCTCGGACGCACGCTCGACGATGTCGATACCCTCACCCGCAAGCTTGCCGATGCCGCTGAAACGCTCGATACCGCCGTGCATCAAAGCGCGTCCGGCATGCGCGAATTCGGACAAAGGGGCCTGCCGGACCTCGTGCGCCTGATCGAGGATACGCGCGGCCTCGTCACCCGCATGACCCAGCTTGCAACCGAACTCGAACGCGATCCATCCCGCTTCCTCTTCGGCGACCGCCACCAGGGATACAAGCCGCAATGAGCCTCATGCCCAAAACCAGACGCCGCTTCGTTCTTCTCGCCGCCATGGCGCTTTCCGGCTGCGCGCCCCTCCTGCCCGGCGGGACCGCGCCGAGGCTTTTCGTTCTATCGCCCCGAACGGAATTCACCTCCCCGCTGCCAAGCGCCGATTGGCGGCTGGCCATCGCCCAGCCCTACGCCCCCGCCGAGATCGACAGCGCCCGCATCGCGCTCCGCCGCGGTCCTTTCGCCATCGATTACTTCGCCGACGCCGCCTGGCCCGACCGTGCGCCCACCATGATGCAATCGCTCCTGCTCGAATCCTTCGAGGAGACGGGAAGGCTTCCTTCCGTCACCAGGGAACAGCAGGGCCTGACCGCCGACATCCTGCTTCTCACCGAATTGCAGCGCTTCGACGCGGCCTATGATCAGGCGAGCGGCAACCCGACCGTGGTGGTGCGGATCCTGGCCCAGCTCGCCTCCCTCCCCGGCCACACGATCTTCGCCGAAACCCGTACCGAACACCGCGAGCCCGTGCCCCGCAACGACATCGACGCCATCGTCGCCGGTTTCGACCGGGCACAGGGGGCGGCGATGGCGGATATCGTGGCGTGGGCGTTGAAGAATGGGGGCAAGCGGTCGTGAGGGATGGGCGGGCGGCATGGCATGCCGGGCAGGATCTGAAATCATCCCCCTGGCCCGCACGGCCATCGCCGAGATATAAGAGTCGGCATGGAGCCGCGCCTCAAATCCGGGCTTTTCGTCAAGGCCCTCATTCGCCGCTATGATCTGGCGGCTATTCCGGCGATCGTCCTGCGCCGGGGCGACGCGGATGCGGGGTCCATTCTCATCAAGCTTAATCAGCGCGATGCCGGCTGTACCGTCCTCGCCCAGGCGCGGGGGCTTGAGGGGGAGCTGGTGTGGCTGCGCGGCACGGGCATTGAGCCCGTGGAGGAAGCCGTCGCCGATGCCTATATCGGCCGGCAATACCGGCTCGACCCCGATCTCTGGGTGATCGAGATCGACGATCCCGCCGGCACCAAGCTCTTCGACGGCAAGATCGCCTGAATTGGTGACGAAGCGGGTGTTCTAAGGATGCGGGGGCAGATACCGGATTGCGGCAAGGAGGATGCCGGCCAGAGCGAGCAGCATTCCGCCAAACTTGACCGTCATGCGCTGTTCCAGGAGCCGCATGTCCGAGCCGATTTCGGCGATCTTGGTTTCGAGCCGATGCTCGACCCGTTCGATTTCGGCTTTGACCTCGCCGATCTTCAGTTCCAGCCGGTGCTCCACAGCCTCGATTTCGGCTTTGACCTCGCCGATCTTCAGTTCCAGCCGATGCTCGACCGTTTCGATCTGGCTTTTGAGCGTATTCGCGGATGATTCGACATCCACCTTGGAGGCGGCTCTGTCGTCCATGAAATCGGCCAGGGCTTCCACCTGCTCCGAGGTGAAGCCAACTTTCTGAAGCCTCAGGATTGCGGACGCGCTCATGCTCAGAACATGATAGGCGAGGCACCCGGAGTCAAGTCGCCTGTCCGTAGCATGCCGTCCGGCAAACCGCCATTCCTCAAAACCTAAAGCAGGTGATGGCGGGGCTGGAGATGTCCCGGAAAATGCTGTTCCGCCTCCGCCTCGATCCGCCGCCAGTTCCGCCGCAGGAAGATATAGAGGATTACGGCCACGGTGATCACGGCGGCGCCGGCCACGATGCCCGCGGTGGAGCGGAAGCGATGCACCTCCTCTCCCAGGAAATACCCGCCGAGACCGAAGATCGCGGACCAGAGGATGCTGCTCGTGGTGGCGGCTACCAGGAAATGCCGCAGCGGCATCTCGTTGATCCCGGCCAGGATCGCGGCGAAGGTCCGCAGGAAGGCGATAAAGCGCCCGAAGAACACGACCTTGCCGCCATGGCGGAGGAACAAATATTGCCCGACCTTCAGCTTGCTCTCGTCGAGATGCAGATAATGCCCATAGCGCAGCAGCAGATCATGACCCAATTCCCGGCCCAGCCAAAAACCGCCCAGATTGCCGATCAGCCCGCCCAGGCTCGACGCCGCGATCACGAAACCGATATCGAGCTCATGCGTCGTCCCCGCATAGATCGCCGCCGCCACCAACACCGTCTCGCCCGGAATCGGCAGCCCCAGCCCCTCGGCCCCGACAAAGGCCATGACCGCCCAATACCCATACGCCGCCAAAAAATTTTCCAGTTTTCTTCTCCCGTTCCCGCTGCATCCGAAAATAGAGGAAGATACCGGAATCGGACAAGATACCGTGCGCGACGGACCAGAAAGAATCCATGCCCGGAAATTCGCCGCGTGTTAGACTGTGCTAACGCTTCGATAAGGTACTTGTGACCAAAGGGAGGCAGCATGGATTGCTTTCGCGGCAAAGTTCTCGTCGTCGATGATGATGGGGATTTGCGGGACAGGACGGCAGCACTGCTCAAGGCTTCGGGCTATCTGGTCTGGGCCGCAAGGGATGGCGAGGAAGCGCTTGGCATCCTCGACCGGGAGGAGACGATCGATCTCCTCTTCACCGATATCGCCATGCCGGGGATCGACGGCTATTCGCTGGCGCGGGAGGCGCGGCGGCGGCGCCCCAAAGTGCGGGTGCTCTACGCCGCCAGCCCCGAAAACCGGACCGGCCCCGAGAATCAAATCGCACCCGGTCTAGCACCCGGTTTTGAGGGCGTCATCGGCAAGCCTTACGGCCCCGTTCAGCTCCGCGCCGAGGTCCGGCTCGCTTTCGCCGGGCTCTAGCTCTTGCCGGCAGGTGGCCAGCCGCCTGGAGCTCTTGCCGGCGGAGGTTGTTGGCTGCATCCCTAATGCTCCGGGCTGACCGTCGGCGCTGATTCGGCGCGGATAAGGTTCTGGAGCTGACGGAGGATCTGCGATGAGCCGCGGGAGAAGCCTTTCGCGGCAATGGCATAGGTGGCGATGCCCTGCGCCCGCGCATAACGCGCCAACTCATCCGGCAGTCCGGCATCGACGATCAGGAGATCGGGCCTGACCACATCGAGAATCCCCCGCGCCGCCAGGGCGCTTCGGGCGACGCTCACGAACAACCCCGCATCGCGCAACACCCGGGACATCAGCGCGATCGCCCAGCCATCTTCATCGACCAAGAGCACATGCTTCACTGTATTTTCCTCCGGTCGCCAAACGCCGCGCGACCGGAGGAAGTTCATGCATACGCTACCAATGATCGACGGCAAGCCTTTCCAAACTTTTGGGGGGCTTTTCCCGGCTTTGCGGGGGCGAATGCCGTAGCGACCGCCCGACCTCGTCGAGCAGCCGGCGCAGACCATCGCGCTCCACCCCATCGCGCGCCATCACCGCCGACACGATCGGATCCGCCAGCACATCGTCAAGATGTGGTTCGTTCTCCAGCCAGCAATTCATCGGCGTTCCCTCCCCAGGGACAAGAGCTCAGGAATAAGCAGAACGCATGGTTCGGAGCTTCCCGAAGGAGAACCGCCACCCGTTGCCTCTAAAGACGAGGCTTGTTGTTATCATTATAATAAGTCATCGGCATCCCGTGCGTATTCATATGTAAATATTGGTAACGCAATGTAACAAGCCACCGGCCACACGATGACACTCGAGATAAATAAGGAATGTTTCTTACACTCTCATGACAGGAGACAGGAATTCCTGCCGCACGGGATCGGCGCAAGAAATGCGGCATGATCAGGCGACGCGCTTGTCGGGCCAAGCTTGCTACCGCTTCCCGCCCCAAAAGAAGGCCGATCAAGAGAAGGTCAAGGCGGTGCGACCCTGGGCCAGGGCAATCGGGTGAAAGCCGAATAGCCCTTGATCCGAGGCCATATGGCGCCGGATGGGGCTTGGCAAGGTTGAGCCATTAAACACGGATGATGAGGTGGACGGCCCCTGCTCACCGGCATCGAAGTGCC
>Ga0265327_10003966_pt1 | contig 13516 bp, 11 predicted proteins | sample 41621metaG_FD_202089 | JGI IMG/M metagenome (GOLD analysis project Ga0265327, IMG submission 202089) | Rhizosphere microbial communities from Carex aquatilis grown in University of Washington, Seatle, WA, United States - 4-16-21 metaG | ecosystem: Host-associated > Plants > Roots > Rhizosphere... | reverse complement strand
GCGCGCACGAACCCACCGCCGGCACCTGACATCGCCCGCCACGCCCACAGCGCCAGTCCGGCCACGCAGATCGGCGCCCACGGGGGAGCGCCCAGCGCCAGCGCGGCGACGTTGCCCACGGTCGTCGCGGCGATCGCAAGCAACGGCGCCGGCGACAGACCGGTACCGCACGGGGTACCCCCGGACGCGTTGTACCCGCCGTTCAGCACCCTCCGGTCGAGCACGGCCACCGCAATGACCACCATGGCCGTTGCGACCAGCGCGGGCACCGCCGTGTGCCGGCTGAAGCTGACGGGGTCGACGCCGAGTCCCTGGATCACGACGAGGTTGGTCGGATTCCCCTGCGGGAGCGCCAGCGACGACGCGTTGGCGACGACCACGCAGCCCAGGAACAGCGGGCGAAGCGGGACCTGGTAGCGCTGGTGGAGCGTGCTGACGACCGGCACCAGCAGGACCACCGCGCCGTCCAGCGAGACGGCGGCGGTCAGCACCAGCGTCGCCAGGCAGACCAGGCCGTAGAGCAGGCGCGCGTCCCCCCTGCCCCAACCCGCCAGCCGTCCGGCCGCGAGGCTTGCCACCCCATGCCGCTCGGCGTCCGCCGAGATCGACAGCGCGGCGGTCAGGAACAGGGCCAGCGGGAGGGTGGCTGCCACCGCCTCGCTGATCGCCTCAGGCATCCAGCCCGCCGGGGGCGTCGAGGGCGTCGAGCAGCGTTCCCACGGTGAACTCGGACAGCCGTGCCCGCCCCAGCGGCATCTCCCGGTGCACCTGATAGCGGAGGTGGCCGGCTTCGCGTACCCGCGTCACGTACCCTGCCTCGACCAGTTGGTCGACGATCCGATGGATGCTCCGCTCGCGGACACCGACCATCGCCGCCAACTGCCACAGCCGCAGATCCGGGTTCACCGACAGGCACAGCAGCGCGTACCCATGGTTCGAGACAATGGCCCACCCCCGTCCGTCCTCGGGCGGCTCGCGCGGGTCATGGTGGTGCGGGTGGTCGTGGTGTTTCGGGCGCGGCGGCATCGCAGCCTCCTGTCGATTACGACATGACATCTATGTCATAGCAGATTCGTTCCCTCCGCCGGCCGCTAACGTCCGGCGCATGGGCGTCGAGATCACCCCGTCGGGCACGACCGGCGGCAAGGGGCCGCGCCCGGGCCCGGTCTTTCGCGCCGGAATGCGATTCGTGACCTGGATTCACCGACGCACCAGGGATCGCGCGATGGGCTTCGACCTGCTCTACCTGACCACTCTCGGCGCGAGGTCGGGCGAGGCGCGCACGGTGCCGCTTGCTCGCTTCGACGACGGCGAGGGAGGCTGGCTGATCGTGGGCTCGGTCGGAGGCGCGACCAAGCACCCGGCGTGGTACCACAACATGGCCGCCCATCCAGAGCAGATCTGGGTGGAGTTCGGGCACGAGAAGCACCGGGTCATGGCCGAGTCGCTGAAGGGCGAGGAGCGGGAACGCCGGTTCGCCGAGATCGCCGCCGCCCATCGGCGCTATGCCTCCTATCAGGCAAAGACCGACCGGGAGATCCCGGTGGTGCGCCTGACACCGGTCAACTGACAGTCAGCTCCAGCCCTCTGCTTGACGCAGACGCCCGAACCGCATAGCGTCGTGCCGCTTGGCTGTTCGAGAAAGGGGATGCAGATGTACCGCACCATCCGCCGGGTACTGGCAGCCGCCGGTGCCACGAGCGTGCTCGTGGTCGCAGGCGCCGGAGCGGCGCAGGCGACGAGCTCCTACCAGGGACCGGTCTACCCCGCCCCGGGCGGGAACACGTTCTCGGCTTCCGGCGACATCGCCAGCGCCGGCGGTGAGACGTGGACGTTCGGCGGCTTCGACACGTCGCAGTTCGGCCAGATGGTGTGGGGCCCGTGGGACGCGAACTCCGTGAAGCTCTCGTTCGATGCCACCGCAGACACCAGCTACAGCCAGCCCGGCGAGGTCCTGCAATTCGACTCCGCCGATTCCGATCTGGCCAACGGCAAGATCGTGTTCGCGGGCCACGCCGACATGTCCATCTTCAACGGCTCCGGATACACGCCGACCTCCTTCGACACCCGGTTCACGCTGCTTGCGACCGACCTTTCGAACACCCCTCTCAGCCTTACCGATCCAGCCTCTCTGGGCCTGGACGGCGGGATCGGAGGCCAGGTGTCGGTCAACGACAACCTGTCCGGATACAAGGTGAACATGCTGTACGAGGCCTCGCCGAACGGCACCGTCTGGACGCCCGCGAAGGATCTGTTCAACAACATCGGCAACTCGCAGGGCACCGACCCGGGCACCGAGATCCACACCAGTTTCGACGCCGGCTTCTACTACACGCCGCCGGCGCCGCCGCTGACCGTCACGCCGCAGCCGTTCGACTTCGGGTCGGTCGCGGTGGGGACGCAGAGCTCACCGCAGACGTTCACTGTCCAGAACACGAGCCCGAATCCGGTCCAATTGGCCGACCTGCAGCACACGGGCGACTCCAACGACTTCACGGCCACCGGCAGCTCCTGCGGCGAGGAGGTCATGAACTCCGGCGACTCGTGCACGATCGACTTCGTTTTCCAGCCGACGTCCACGGGGTCAAAGTCCGTGACCTACACGATCCTCGACAGCAGCGAGGACACCCTCGGGTCGTTCACCCTGACAGGCACCGGCGTCAGCGTCGCCACGCTCTCGGCGTCACCCGGCGATCTCGACTTCGGCAACGTCTACGCGGGCAGCTCCGCGAAGCAGACGGTGACGATCTCGAACACGGGCGGCACCGATGCCACGCCGTTCGGGCTCGTCGTCAGCGGCCCGAACGCGAGCGCCTTCCACGTCATCTCCACCACCTGCGGTTCGACGCTGCCTGCGCACAGCTCGTGCACGGCGACGGTGCGGTTCCGCGGCTCCGGCGTCGGCGACAGGTCGGCGACCTTGACTGCCTCCGCTCCCGGAGCCAGCGTCGACGTCCCGATGGACGGCACGTCGGTTGCCTCGGCCGACCTGCACGTGGACATCTCGGAGAGCCCGGAGTCGCCGGTGGCGAACGGCGGCCAGGTGACCTGGACGTTGACCGTCTGGGATACCGGCCCCTCGGGAGCCAAGGCGGTGTCGCTCGCCGACACGCTGCCGGCCGGGACGCGATTCGCATCGGTGACGACGTCGGCGGGCAAGTGCACCGCGCCGCACGTGGGCGCGGTCGGCACCGTGGTCTGCTCGCTGGGGCGGCTCGGTAAGTCCAGCGCACCGATCACGGTCTCGCTGACGGCCACGATCACCGCGCCGTCGGGTCAGACGATCACGGACACGGCATCGGTGTCCAGCAAGACCCACGACCCGCACCCCGAGAACAACTCCGCAAGCATCGACACCGACGTGTCGTAGTTCGCGGTCCGAAGCGCAGACGCCGGGCGCCGCCCTCGTGGGTGGCGTCCGGCGAGCCGCTTCGCCGGCCGGGAGTGGCCGCGCTAGCCTGACGGCACACCGATCCGATCACGAGGGGGCGGAATGACCACGCTCGACAACCGGCCGAACACCGGCCTGCTCGTCGTCGACGTCCAGAACGGCGTCGTCGAGGGATCTCCCGGCCGCGACAGGGTGGTCGCGAACATCGGAGGCCTCGTCGAACGGGCCCGCCGGGAGGGCATCCCCGTCGTCTGGGTTCAGCACCACAGCGACGGCCTCGAGCAGGGGAGCGAGGAGTGGCAGATCGTCCCCGAACTCACCCCCAGCGAGGCGGAGCCGCTGATCGAGAAGGCCTACGGCGACTCCTTCGAGGACACCGACCTCGAGCCGGTGCTGTCGGGGTTGGGCATCGGTCGGCTGCTGGTCGTCGGCGCCCAGACTGACGCCTGCATCCGCTCGACGCTGCACGGGGCGCTGGTCCGGGGTTACGACGCCACGCTGGTCAGCGACGCGCACACCACCGAGGATCTGTCCCAGTGGGGGGCTCCTCCGCCCGAGCAGGTGATTGCCCACACGAACCTCTATTGGAGTGAGCAGACAGCGCCCGGGCGAACTGCCGGGACGGTCGCGACTGCGGACGTGGAGTTTCGCAGCGCCTGAACGGCTCAGATCTGCAGGGGGCCGCGCTCCACCGCGTTGACCATGGCGCCCCGCTCTCCGGGGCGCACCCAATCGATCCACCAGTCGGCGCCGGCCTCCGAGACGGCCGCAATGTGCTCCTGCTCGGCGTCCCAGTCCTCTCGGCGCCCGGTGCCGCCCACGGCGATGGTGTAGGGGCGGCCGCCGGCGGCCTGCCGGAGCGCGCGCACGTCCGCCGGGGACATGTCCTCCCAGGGACCGCCGTGGGTCTCCTTGTAGAGGCAGCAGCCGTCCCAGCGAAGGGCGCGACGCGTTGGCCGCGGGTTCGGGTAGCCGCCTCCGATCCAGATCGGGATCCGGGGCTGCTGGACGGGTTGGGGCTCGAACGTGATCGTGTCGACCTCGTAGTGCGCGCCGTGGTGGCTGAACGGCTCGCGACTCCACAGCCCGGCGATGATCTCCAGCCCCTCGTCGAGCATCTCGCCCCGCCTGCGGGCGTCGCGCTCCTCGCCGAAGCAGGTGAAGCTGGCGTCGACGTTGGTCGCCTCGCCCGTGTCCCCGAGCCCGACGCCCAGGATCATCCGGCCGCCGGAGAGCTGGTCGACCGCGGCCGCCTCGCGGGCCACGTTCCATGGGCGGCGACGGGGCAGCGGCGTAACGGCCGTGCCCAGCGCAATCCGCTCCGTGCGCACCGCCACCGCGGCGAGCACCGCCCACACGTTGCAGGTCGCCATCCCGCGGTCGCCGCTGTAGCAGACGTAGTCCTCGAGGAACAGGCCGTCCCACCCGGCCCGTTCGGCGCGCTCGGCCAGCGAGACGAGGAAGCGCGGGTCGCCGCACTCCCCGCCGGTCGGCAGTGAGAGCCCATTGTGCACGCCAGGCGGGTACCCACTCCGACCGACGGTTGAACGCGGCCTTCAGCTGCGGTCAGGCGGCCTGCGCGCTCGCGCGGGCGATCTGGTCGACCCAGTTGCCGGTGACCTGCCGGGTGGTCGCGTTCAGGCGGTTGAACGCGTTGATCCCCGCGATCGCGACCACGAGAGCCCCGAGCTGCTGCTCGTTGTAGTGTCTCGCCGCCTCGTCCCAGATCTCGTCGGAGACGGGGTCGGAGCGGTCGGCCAGGCGCGTGGCGGCCTCGGTCAGCGCCAGGGCGGCGCGCTCGGCGTCGCTGAAGTACGGCGCCTCGCGCCACGCGGCCACCATGTGGATGCGCTCGGGGCGCTCCCCCGCGTGCTCGAGCTCGCGGGAGTGGATGTCCACGCACACGCTGCAGCCGTTGATCTGGCTCGCGCGCAGATGAACCATGCAGAGCGTGGTCTCCGGAACGCCGGCGGTGGTCGCCGCGGTGCCCAGCTGCTGCAGCGCCTCGAGCACTCCCGGGATGCTCACGGCGGGGTTCGTGATTCGTTGGGTTTTGATCGTCGTCCTCCTCGGTCGGTGGTTCGTGTCTACCCGTATGACACGCGGCCGGCCGGGAATGTGACGGGACCAACTACGCTCACCCAGGTGGATTCCGAAGAGGTCTGGCTCGCCGTCTACCGCTCGTTCGCCGACACGGGCCGTGCGCCGGTCGCGGGATCGCTCGACCGCCGGGCGCTGCACGAGCTCCACGAGCAGCGCCACGTCGTACTCGACTCGGACGGTGAGATCGCGATGGCGCACCCGTTCTCGGCGGTGCCGCTCGGCTTCTCGGTGATGGGTCGCGAGACGCTCTGGTGGGGCGGCTGTGCGTGGGACTCGTTTGCACTGCCGCACCTGCTGGTGGGCGAGCCCGACTCGGCAAGGACACGTTGCTTGGACTGGCCGGCACCGACACGTTCGACGGCGGGGGCGCCACCGACACCTGCGACAACGTCGCCGGCGAGAGCGCCAACAGCTGCGAGCTCTAGCCTCGCTTCAACCGATAGCCTTCCCCCATGGCGACCACCGAGGTGATTCGAAGCGCGCGGTTCCCGGAGCTCGACGACGAGCTCCTGTTTCCCCGCCTCTCCGACGCCAAGCTCGCGTGGTTGGGCAAGCGGGGCGCGCGGCGTAGGTTCGACCCCGGCGAGCTCCTCTATGAGCACGGCGTGCGCGACGCGCCGTTTTTCGTGCTCGAGAGCGGCCTGGTCGAGTTCATCGACCGCAAACCGGGAAAGGACGTCTACGTCGCGCAAGCCGACGGCCGCACGTTCATCGGCGACATCGCCATGTTCACTGGAGAGCCGACGATCAGCGCGTGCGTGGCGGTGCAGCCGACCGACGTGATCGAGTTCGACCGCGCTGGTCTGCGCGACATGGTGGCGCGGTGGCCCGAGTTCGGCGAGCTGGTGTTCCGCACGCTGCAGGCGCGACGCGATTGGCACGTTGCCGAGGGGCATGGCGTCATGCGCTTGATCGCGACCCGCAGATCGCGGCGGGCCTTCGAGGTGCGCGATCTGCTCGAACGCAACCTGCTGCCCGTGCGCTGGTACGACGCCGATAGCGACGCCGAAAGCGCCGCGATGCTCGACTGGCTGCAGATCCCGCGCTCAGAGACCCCCGTCCTCGTGCACGCCACCGAGGTGATGCGCAACCCGTCTGCCGCTCAGGTCGCACGGTCGCTGGGGCTGCGGGCCCAGGTGGACGGCGAGCGCTTCGACATGGTGGTGCTCGGAGCCGGGCCGGCGGGCCTGGCCAGCGCGGTGTACGCCGGTTCGGAGGGCATGCGGACGTTCGTCGCCGAGGCCTGGGCGCCCGGCGGGCAGGCCGGCACGAGTACGCGCATCGAGAACCACCTCGGCTTCCCGACCGGCATCTCGGGGACGGAACTGACGCGCAAGGCCACCCTCCAGGCCCGCCGCTTCGACGCCGTGCTCTCGAGCTTCCATCGTGCGGTGGAGCTTGCTGACGGCCCCGAAGGCCTGGTGCGGGTCGATCTCGACGACGGCCAGCACGTCCTCGCGCGCTGTCTGGTGATGGCCACGGGCGCGCGCTGGCGAGAGCTCCAAGCGGAGGGTATCGACCGATTCCGCGGCGCCGGGGTCTACCACGCAGCCATGGCCTCCGACATCGAGCGCTCCAGGGACGAGGACGTGGTCGTCATCGGCGGCGGGAACTCTGCGGGGCAGGCCGCAACCCAGCTCGCGACGCGTGCCCGTAGCGTGCGCGTCCTTGTCCGGGGCAAGGCCCTCAAGTCGACCATGTCCCACTACCTCATCGACCGCATCGAACGCTCCCCGCGGATCGAGGTGATGACCGAGACGGAGCTCGTCGGGGTCGACGGGTTGGCCACGGTGGAGTCGGCGAGCCTGCGCGACCGGCGCGACGGCGCGGTGACGTCGGTCGGGTGTGCGGCCGTCTTCGTCATGATCGGCGCTGAACCGTGCACCGAGGCCGCCGACGGGATCCTCGCCCTCGATCCGGCCGGCTACCTGCTTTGTGGAAGCGGCGCGGCCGCCTACGACGGTCACCTTCGGTGGCCCCTGGCCGACCGCGAGCCGCAGCTTCTCGAAACGGTGCGCCCGGGCGTGTTCGCCGCGGGCGACGTCCGGGCAGACGCCTCGAAGCGTGTCGCGGGCGCAGTCGGCGACGGAGCCATCGCCGTCCGCCTCGCGCATCAGGTCCTGGCGTAGGCGGGCGCTATTTCCACTCGACACGAGCGGACGTGTCCCACACCCTGTCAGGGATGGGAACATCCGGGTACATGGTGCGAAACTGTTCGTCCACCGTCGGCCACGCTCCCGGCGTCGGCCGGGACTGGTCGTATCGGCCATCCGGCGTCCAGAGATGCAGGACGCCGTCGATATCCCGGCAGGAGAACACCAGGGTCGGTGCGTCGCTAGCCCAATCGGGGAGCGCCACCCGTTCGGTTGTCTCGGCAAACGGCATCAGGTGGCCGCCCGGGCCGACGCCGTCTCCGAACCGATAGCCGCCGTCCACGCCGAAGTAGGCAACCCCGATGGCGACCCCCGGACCAGCGTTCGCGAAGGTAAGCGTCGGCCCAACTCCATCAGTCGGCCGTCCAGCCTGTGCCGACACATGGGGGATGTGACGCTTCTGATCCCGCCAGACGTCGAGTCCGACGGCTGCACACGCCGCCACAGCGGCGACGGCGGCTGCAATGGCGGTCGCCAGCGTAAGCGCTTCCGCCGTGTCGAACATCAACACGGTCTCAGCGTACCCGCGTGGCCGGATGGCCGGGAACACTTCGCCCAGCCGCCCGGTGGCTACGATCACACGATGAGCGCGGACTCGCCGTCCGACCTGCCGGTGATCTCCTTCCCCTCGCAGACCGCGTGGACTGCCTGGCTGGACGAGCATCACGCCACCTCGCAGGGGGTATGGCTGCGCATCGCGAAGAAGGGCGCGGCTGACCCGACGGTGTCCGACCAGGAGGCGCTGGAGGCCGCGCTGTGCTTCGGCTGGATCGACGGGCAGAAGCGCTCACTTGACGACGCGCGCTGGTTGCAGCGGTTCACTCCACGGTCGCCGCGGAGCAGATGGTCGAAGCGGAACACCGAACTGGCCAAGAAGCTGGAGATGCAGAGCGCGATGCGGCCGGCAGGGCTGCGCGAGGTCAAGCTGGCCCACGCGGACGGCCGCTGGGAGGCCGCCTACGCGGGCCAGCGCACGTCCTCGGTGCCGCCGGATCTTGAACGCGAGCTGGACCGCCGCCCGCAGGCCAGGGCCTTCTTCGAGTCGCTCGACTCAGCCAACCGGTACGCCATTCTGTACCGCCTCGCCGAGGCCAAACGGCCTGACACACGCGCACGCCGGCTGGAGAAGTACGTGGGCATGCTGGAGGCCGGACAGAAGATCCACCCATAGCGGCCAAGGCGCTTTATGTGGGGAACTGGAGATGGGCGGTACTGGGCTCGAACCAGTGACCCCAAGTTTTACGTGGGGGAACCAGGGTTCCCCCACGAGCCCTCTCCACCTTGCCGGAAGCTCGGGGTACAAGAGATGGGCGGTACTGGGCTCGAACCAGTGACCCCAAGCTTGTCGAGCTGGTGCTCTCCCAACTGAGCTAACCGCCCCGGGTCGGCGCTCAGGATACCAGTGAGCCGCCTTCTGCCGCGCCTCTGGCCACAGAACCGGTGAATCACCGATTCCTTACGGGGATCTCATGCTCTGCTAGCACCCCGTGCCTACGGTGAAGCCGCAGCAAGGGGGCACGTTGAACACGTTTCGCCGCAGTATCGGGTGGCGGCCTGGCACGGGCTTCGCCATCGGTTTCCTGGTATGCCTGGGGCTTGCCATGCCTGACTGCGCCCTGGGGGCGGCAGGACTCCACGAAGGAGCGCATGGGCGTCCGGTTCGGGAGGTGCAGCATCTGCTGCATCTCCCGTCGGACGGCATGTTCGGCCCAAAGACCCGGGGCGGAGTGATCCGGTTCCAGCGGTCGCGCCAGGTGGCTGCGACCGGGGTGGTCGACCGCCGCACCTGGGTGCTGCTGCGCCATCCGAAGGTGCGACCCCATCCAGGTGCGCGCTTCTGGCCGGGCTTCCGGATCGGGATGCGGGGCCCCCTGGTACGTCAGATCCAGCACCTGCTCGGGCTGCATCCCAACGGGGTCTACGGAGCCTCGACCGCCGCGGCTGTCGCGCGGTTCCAGCACGCACGGGGGATCTGGGTCAGCGGACGGGTGAACCACCGGACGTTGGTACTGCTGCGGCATCCGGGAGCCCGGCGCCACCGCCACCACGCATGGCGGTTCCACGCGCTGGGGATCGGCGCCGCCGGCAGTACCGTCCGCTCCTACCAGCGGATGCTCGGCATCACCGCGGACGGGGCGTTCGGCGCCCAGACCCAGGCCGCCGTGCGCTCGTTCCAGCGGAGTCACCGGCTGCCGGTGACGGGAACCGTCACCCGCCGGACACTGGTCTGGCTGCGTCATCCCCTGGCCCACGTCCCCGGTACCCCGGTGGCTCCGATCGGACAGCGGGCGGTGGCGGTCGCCAGGCACCAGATCGGGATCCGCTACACGTGGGGCGGGGCGAGCCGGCGCACCGGGTTCGACTGCTCGGGGCTCGTCTACTACGTCTACAAGCGCCTCGGCATCCGCGTTCCCCGAGTCACCTACCAGCAGTGGTACGCCGGCCCCCACGTTCCGCTCGACCGCCTGCGGCCGGGCGACCTGGTGTTCTTCCACCGTCTCGGGCACGTTGCGATCTGGGTCGGCCACGAGTGGTTCATCCAGTCGCCGCATACAGGAGCCCGGGTGCAGGACGGCGTCCTTCGCGGCTGGTTCCGCCATCACTACGACGGGGCCGTGCGGGTCTCCTAGATCTTCTCGAGGGGCGCGTAGCCAAGCACCAGCCGGCGCTCGGAGCGATCCTCCCGGAACCGCACCACCACGATCCCGTCGCGCTGGTCGAGATCGGTGACGACGCCCTCCCCCAGGCTCTCGTGCCGCACCTCGTCGCCGATCGACAGCGCCGGCGGAGCCACCCGCTCGGGCACCCGGAATGCCCTCGTCGTCTCGACTCGCCGGGGCGCCACCGACCATGCCGGTTGCGGGCGGTCCCACTCCACGCCCTCCGCAGGCAACTCGTCCAGGAAGCGCGAGGGCAGGTTGAAGCTACGGGCGCCGAAGATCGTGCGCGACCGGGCATAGACGAGCGTCAGCTCGCGCTGGGCCCGGGTCATGCCCACGTAGCAGAGCCGCCGCTCCTCCTCCTCGTTGTGCTCGTCGAGCGAGCGCTGGTGCGGGAACAACCCCTCCTCGAGGCCGATCACGAAGACGACTGGGAACTCCAGCCCCTTGGCGTTGTGCAGCGTCATCAGGGTCACCCGCCCGCGGTCGTCGTCCAGGTCGTCCTGGTCGGTGTAGAGCGAGATCTCCTGAAGGAACGACGACAGGCCCGTGGCCTCCTCCTCGCCGCGAGCCTCGAACTCGCGGGCGACGCCGACCAGCTCGCGCAGATTCTCCTGCCTGCCCTGCGACTCGATCGTGCGCTCGGCCTCGAGCACGTCCATGTAGCCGCTCTCGGACAGCACGCGCTCGAGCAGGTCAGCGACAGACAGGTTCGGGGCGTCCTCGCGCCAGCCCACCACCAGGTCGCGGAACTTGCCGATGCTGGTGACCGCCGCCGGCCCCAGCGGCGCGTTCTCGACGTCGGCGACCGCCTCCCACAGCGACGCGTCGAGCATCCGCGCCCAGGTCGAGAGGCGATCGATGCTCGTGGTGCCGATCCCACGCCGCGGCTGGTTGACGATCCGGCGCAGCGACAGCTCGTCGGCCGGGTTGTCGATCGTCTGCAGGTAGGCGATCGCGTCCTTGATCTCGGCCCGCTCGTAGAACTTGGGGCCACCGATCACCCGATAGTCGAGCCCCTGGCGGGTCAGCAGGTCCTCCAGCACCCGTGACTGGGCGTTCATCCGGTAGAACACCGCGACTTCCGAGGGCGAGTTGCCGTCGTCGAGCGCCGACTGGATGCGGCCCGCCACGTACCGCGCCTCGGCGTGCTCGTCCTCGGCCTCGACCACGCGCACCGGGTTGCCGGTACCGAGGTCCGACCACAGCTGCTTGGGCTTGCGCTGCTGGTTGTGGGCGATGACCGCGTTGGCCGAGTCGAGGATGGTCTGCGTCGACCGGTAGTTCTGCTCGAGGGCGACCACGTACGCGTTGGGGAAGTCCTGCTCGAACTCGGCGATGTTGCGGATGTCGGCGCCGCGAAACGCGTAGATCGACTGGTCCTGGTCGCCGACCACCGCGATGTTCTTGTGCTGCTCGGCCATGATCGAGACCAGCTTGAACTGCGCGTGGTTGGTGTCCTGGTACTCGTCGACCATCACGTAGCGGAACGCCTTCTGCCAGGCGGCTCGCGACTCCGGCACCGACTCCAGCAGCATCACCGTCTTCATGATCAGGTCGTCGAAGTCCATCGCGTTGGCTTCGTACATGCGCCGCTCGTAGAGCTCGTAGGTCTGGGCCACCGTCTGCTCGAAGAACGAGCCGATCTGGTCGCCATACGCTGCTGCGGTCAGCAGCCGGTCCTTGGCCCGGGAGATGGCCCCGTGCACGGCACGCGGCACGAACCGCTTGGGATCGAGGCCGAGATCCTCGATACAGCTCTTGACGAGGCGTACCTGGTCGGCCTGGTCGTAGATCGTGAACGTCGAGCGGTAGCCGAGGCGGGCTGCATCCCGGCGCAGGATCCTCCCGCAGGCCGAGTGGAAGGTCATCACCCACATCCGCGCCGCCAGCCGGCCGCCGACGAGTCGCTCGACGCGCTCCTTCATCTCGGTGGCAGCCCGGTTGGTGAACGTGATGGCGAGGATCTCCGACTCCGACGCCTTGCCCTCGGCGATCAGGTGGGCGATCCGGTGGGTCAGCACCCGGGTCTTGCCGGAGCCTGCCCCGGCGATCACCAGCAACGGCCCCTCGGTGTGGGTAACCGCGTCTCGCTGCTGGGGATTCAGCGTCTCGAGATCGATGGCGGTGGGCACTAGATGGTGGGCCGGTATCTCGCGTGGTGGCCTGGGTGGCGAAGGGGTCGAGCGGGACGCTCGACGCCGTTCTGGAGCGGTCTGCTATCCAAGCAGACCGCGACAGCGAGGCTCGCAAGGACGCAGGGAGCGTGAATACTGATCTGTATTGGCGCGACTGAGGACGCCGCGAGGCGACAGTTCGCAGCCACAGCCACCCCAACCGTTCGGACTGCCTCGGCACGGCAGAGCGGCCAGGCCCGCGCGAGATGCCGGTCCACCATCTTCACCCCGCCGGAACCCCTGCGAGCTGGTCGCCGAACCACGACTCCGCCGCGCCCAGCGCGGCGCTGTCCTGGGATTTCAGCACGATGTCGACCCTGCGCTGGCCGCCGTCGAACAGCGGATAGCTGCCGACCGTTACCGCAGGATGGGTGGTGGTGGCCTCCTCGAGCACGGACACGATCTCCGACTCGGTCGTCCGGTAGGACAGGCGAACTGTGCGGATCGGCTGAGCACCCTCGTCGGCCAGCTCCTGGCGCAGCTGCTCGAACGTGCCGCGCATCTCGGCCGGGACTCCGGGCAGCACGCGAACAGTGCCGATCCGAAAGCCGGGCGCCCCGCCCAGCGGGTTGCGGATCGGGGTTGCGCCCTCCGGCAGCTCGGCGAACCGCGTCACGTAGTCGTGAAGGCCTTCCGCGAACTTCGCCTGCAACCGTTCGAGCGCGGCCTGATCGACAGACAGCCCCACCCCGAACGCGCGGGCGATTCCGTCGCGGGTGACGTCGTCCGGTGTCCCGCCCAGGCCGCCGGTCACGATCAGGACGTCGCAGCGGTCACGCTGCTGTTCGACGAAGCGGGCAATCTCCTCGACGTCGTCGCCCACCGCCGCCGTCATCCGCACGTGCACGCCCAGCTCGGCGAGCTGCTGCGCCAGCCAGCTGCCGTTGCTGTTCTCGATGTCGCCCGACGTGATCTCGTCGCCGACGGTGAGAATGATTGCCTCGAAACGATGCGCGCCCACCTGACGGATTCTACCGAGCAGCACCGCCGTCCCTCCGGCAGGAACCAGCGCGGCCGGCCGGGTCTGTGCCA
>Ga0265327_10003965_pt1 | contig 13521 bp, 13 predicted proteins | sample 41621metaG_FD_202089 | JGI IMG/M metagenome (GOLD analysis project Ga0265327, IMG submission 202089) | Rhizosphere microbial communities from Carex aquatilis grown in University of Washington, Seatle, WA, United States - 4-16-21 metaG | ecosystem: Host-associated > Plants > Roots > Rhizosphere... | reverse complement strand
TTGCGGCGTATTCATCTGCTTCAAACTCGTTTTTGCGTGAGTAGCATGCCATCAATGGCTTCAGGACGAAAAGAAATACCGGACTCACAAGCAAGAATAGCATGAGTGCCATGTAATCGCTTGATTCAGTGACGCCAAGCCCCAAATAAAACCATTCCTGATGCTTGAGCCAGCCAAGAAGAGCCAATCCCAGAAAGCTAACAAAGAACATGAGGGCAATGCGCTTGGTAACGTGTTTATGTTTAAAGTGGCCAAGTTCGTGCGCAAGAACAGCTTCAATCTCATCTTCATCCAAACGTGCAAGTAATGTGTCGAAAAATACAACACGTTTGCTAGACCCAAAACCCGTAAAATATGCATTGCCATGGCTACTGCGGCTAGAACCATCCATCACAAACAATCCTTGTGATTTAAAGCCACATTTAATTAAGAGTTGTTCAATTCTCGTTTTTAATGAATTGTCTTCAAGCGGAGAAAACTTATTAAACATGGGGGCAATAAAAGTAGGATATATCGCCAGCATGAGAAGGTTGAATACGCTCCAGATTACCCACAAGTAGAACCACCAGTAGTCACCAGCACCTTGCATCAACCACAAAGCGACAAACAGGATTGGCGCTCCCAATGCAAGTCCAACGACGGCATGTTTGACCATATCGCTAAAAAACATGACAGGCGTCATTTTGTTAAAACCAAAGCGCTGGTCAATGACAAATGATTTGTAATAGTCAAATGGGATGTCGACTAAGCTACTCACGATTAACGCCGTCATAATGACTAGAGCACCACGAATGATTTCATGGTTGATTAAAATTTCGCGCCATAATGTATCGATGGCTTGTAGTCCGCCACCAATGGTTAGAGCCAACACCAGTAGCGCTTGAGCAATTCCTTCATAAATAACCAGACGAGTTTTATCGGCAGAGTAGTCAGCAGCTTTTTGGTGAGACTCAAGGCTAATATTTGCCTCAAAGGCGCTTGGGACTTGATTTCGATGCGATTGTACAAAGTGTACATGCCTGTTGCCTAACCAGAATCTGATAATAGTGGTAGTAGCCAGCATGCATATGAAGAGAGTGGTAAGGGTTGTAGCCATAATATTTAGGTTTTCAGTTAAACTAGAATGCTTTTAAGAAGCGTGCGGCCTGAGAAGGTTCATGCATGCACGTTTTATTACCGTAATTTAATGGAAATCATTATGGCACAAGATAACGACAACCTCATCTGGTTGGATATGGAAATGAGTGGATTGCTACCGGATACTGATCGTATTCTGGAATTGGCAGTAGTGGTAACAGATGCAAACTTGAATGTGCTTGGTGAGTCTCCAGTGTTAGTAGTGCACCAATCTGATGCGGTATTGGATGGCATGGATGCTTGGAATAAATCTACCCATGGACGTTCTGGTCTAATTGACAAGGTGAAGGCTTCTACATTGGATGAAGCGCAAGCGACTGTTCAGATGGTCGAGTTCCTGAAACAGTATGTAGGCGCAGGTAAATCACCAATGTGCGGCAACTCTATCTGTCAGGATCGGCGCTTTATGGCGCGCTATATGCCAGACCTCGAAGCCTATTTTCACTATAGAAATCTAGATGTAAGTGTTTTCAAAGAGCTGGCAAGGCGTTGGAAACCTGCTGTTTATTCAGGGTTTAAGAAGTCCAGCAAGCACGAGGCGCTTGCGGATATTTATGAATCAATTGATGAGCTTAAATATTACCGAGAGCACTTTATTAAGCTGGATTAGAATATAAAAAAATGGGCGCAATCTTTAAAGAAGCGCCCGAAGGGAGGAGAAGTAAAGCTTTGGAGAAAGCTCGCATGTAATGAAGCATTTACTATGCCAGATCGACTCTCAAAAATTTACAAGTCGCAATTTAAACGGTAATTGTGACAGCCCAATGAAAAAGCCCAGTCAATGACTGGGCTTTTTCATTAAAACTGAAGTCGTTTTCCTAAGCGAGTAGCTGTTGATAAACTCCCATATAGGCTTGCGCACTTTTTTCCCAGCTTAAGTCCTTGCGCATACCATTGCGTTGAATACGGTGCCACAAAGGGCTGTTCGCGTAGCACTTGAGTGCGTATTCCAAACTCGCTTTAAGAGCCTCAGGTGTTGATTCCGTCATAATAAAGCCAGTTGCCGTATTGTTCTTCAGGCTAACTTCATCAGTGTTGGTGATGCTGTCAGCAAGCCCCCCAGTGTTGGTCACAATGGATGGTGTGCCATAGCGCAGGCCATACATTTGGTTGAGCCCGCATGGCTCGAATCTTGAAGGCATAATAAAAATATCTGCGCCCGCCATAATTTGGTGCGAAAGTGGCTCGTTGTACCCAATATTGATACTGACTTGCTTGGGGTAAAGCTTTTCCAATAACTTAAACCCAGACTCAAGTTGAGCTTCGCCGGATCCCAATAAAGCAATCTGACAGCCTAGCCTTAACACTGGCTCGGCCTCATCCAACAGCATGTCCAGACCTTTTTGATGGGTTAACCGACTCACCACGCCGAGCAATGGAATTTTGGGGTCTTTTTCTAATCCTAATTGTTTTTGTAAAGATTGCTTGACGGCTTGCTTCCCAACCAGTTTTTTTGCATCAAAGGAGGCGCTTAAGTGAGGGTCTGCAGCAGGATTCCATTCTTCAGTATCTATCCCATTTAGTATTCCCTTGATCTCATGAGCGCGGCTTGCTAGCAGGCCTTGCATACCGAAACCAAATGCTGGTGTTTGAATCTCTTTTGCGTATGTCTCACTGACAGTGCAGAGCATGTCCGCGTAGAACACACCTGCTTTCAAGAATGAAATCTGGCCATAATATTCGAGACCATGCATGCTATAGCTTGATTGCGGTAATCCTAGATGGGCTACCCACTCAGGGCTAAAGCATCCTTGGAAGGCAAGGTTGTGGATACTAATGACAGATTTTGCGTGATGTATATCGGTGCGATAAGCTCTCATGTAATGCATGTAGGCTGGCGTCAATCCACTCTGCCAATCATTACAGTGGACAATCTCAGGAATCCAGTTTTTTATCGGGCTATCTGATGAGCTAAGTATTGCTGCGACTTTGGATAAAATACCAAATCTTAATGGGTTATCTTCCCAGTCCTTACCATCTGGGGCAACATAAGGACCGCCTTCTCGCTGATAGAGGCTCGGAGAGTTAATCACGAGCACTTGTACCCCGGAATCCGGCATATTGCCTGCCAGAAGCTCTGCATTTGCAATAATAGGTAAGCCTTCAAGGTTAGCGACATGGTGCAGATTCACCAGTTTATGTATGACCGATGGATAGCCGGGGATTAAGATACGGACATCCTGGCCCAGTGCGGAGAGCGCTTTAGGTAGTGAGCCGCTGACATCAGCTAAGCCACCAGTTTTTACCAAGGGATAAGCTTCGGAAGTGACAAAAAGAATACGCAAAAGATGGGGCTTTCTTGCTTGAGTTGTTAAACTGCAGTTGTGTAAAAGTTTGAAACTAAAAACTCGTTTCATCATACTGATGTGAGGCTGTCATATCAAGACAACATGAGGGATAGGTTATGGGATTGCAGGGTTTTGTAGTAGTAGGATTGGGCGCGGCACTCGGTGCCTGGCTACGGTGGGGGTTGGGTTTGCTTCTAAACGCTGTATTTCCTTTATTGCCACTAGGTACGCTGATCGCAAATTTATCAGGTGGTCTTATGATGGGCATTGCCATGGGACTTATCTCAAGCAATGCGGGATTGAGTGAGGAGGTCAGGCTGCTTGTGATGACTGGGTTTCTCGGCGGCTTAACGACTTTTTCTACGTTTTCAGCAGAATCCGCCAGCTTGTTTGCAAGTGGCGAATATGGCTGGGCTGCAGCACATATACTTACTCATGTAGCAGGGTCTATTTTGATGACCATACTAGGAATTTATCTCTTTCATTTAGTTAAAGCCTAAAAGGGTTCAAGCTTCAAAAAATCATGCCGTTATTAACTTTAGTTAACTGCTAAAAGGTATGAGGAGTAATTGAATGATAGCGCCACCACAAGATTTGAAGTCTTGGGTTGCATTTCTGACTGATGCGGAAATTCCCCTCCTTAAATATACGGCTCGCGCAATTGAACATCTCAAAAAGGATGAAGAAAACCTGAGCGCGAGGGCAATTGCACATGTCGTTAATCAGGATCCCATGATGATTTTTCGGGTGCTTCGCTATATGCAGACCCATAAGCGTAGCAATCAGCTCCACGATCTTGTATTGGTTGAGCAGGCGATTTTAATGATGGGAATGGATGCTTTTTTTCGGAACCTTCCCCTCATCCCTTTGGTTGAAGATACCCTACAAAAAAACCTGCCAGCTTTAACACATTTTTTAAGACTAGTTCATCGGTCGCATAGGGCGGCGCATCATGCGTATGAATGGGCATTGCTTTTACGCGACTTAAGAGCCGAGGAAGTGCGTGTGGCAGCAATTTTGCATGACTTGGCCGAAATGCTGATGTGGTGCTTTGCGCCCGACAAAATGAGTCGAATCTACAATCTGCAACAAGCAAATAAAGCACTCAGAAGCCAAGCCGCACAAGAAGAGGTTTTTGGTTTTAATTTTGTTGAATTACAGATTGCACTAGCTGAATCATGTCAACTACCACCGTTGTTGCTAGCGTTGATGAAAGATCAGGCATCAAAAGTGCAAAGAATCCGTAATGTCAGTGTCGCAGTCAATTTTGCTCGGCATTCAGCTAATGGCTGGGATGATGCGGCATTGCCTGATGATTACAAGGATATTGCGGAATTGCTAAGAGTGAATGTGGATAAGGCCAAGTATCTGGTGGGCGCGCCAGCTAGTTAGTTTATTGGTTTTTTATTTAAAGATATCTAAGCAGAGCCCAGCCAAGACTGGGCTTTATTGTTTGGTTTTCGATAAATGATTTGATTAATTAGGCGTTTTTGGCTATTATCGCGGGCTTTCCACCTTGCCTTACCGGAGTCGCTACCGGGAGGCTTTAATCCAAAAGGAGTACATATGCGACATTATGAAGTAGTTTTTATCGTCCATCCGGACCAAAGCGAGCAAGTGCCTGCAATGATTGAGCGCTACCGCACGCTGGTAACTTCCAACGGTGGTGCTATGCACCGCCTGGAAGATTGGGGCCGTCGTCAACTGGCTTACCCAATTCAAAAAATCCACAAAGCGCACTACGTGCTCATGAACATTGAATGTAACCAGTTCGTTCTTGATGAACTCGAACATGCATTCAAGTTTAACGATGCTGTGTTGCGTCATTTAACTATCGCTACCAAAGAAGCTGTAGTTGCTCCATCCCCAATGATGAAGGAAGAAAAATCCAAGTCAGTATTGAGCAAGGATGAAGTCGCACCAGCCACTGAGGAAGCTGCTGCTTAAGTGAGTTGCAACCAGCTGGTGTTGACTGGCGAAGTCGTGCAAATTGCAGAGCTTCGTTACACCCCGGCAGGAATACCGTTGTTAAGTTTTGTCTTACGCCACATGTCTGAACAAATTGAAGCAGATATGAAGCGCAAAGTGGAATGTGATGTGAATGCAGTTGCCATAGGCGACATTGCAAAACGGTCACAAATACTGAAGATCGGGACACAAATCAAAGTCTCCGGTTTTTTGACAAAACGTAGCTTGAAAAACGCACAACTGGTCTTGCATCTGAATACATTAGAGATTATCTAAAACGAATTTATTAAAGGATTACTAACATGGCACGTGATATGTTCAAACGCCGCCGCTACTGCCGTTTTTCAGCAGAGGGCATTAAAGAAGTAGATTACAAAGATGTAGATCTGCTTAAAGATTTCATTACCGAAAACGGCAAGATTATTCCTGCCCGTATTACCGGTACTAAAGCAAGATATCAGCGTCAATTGACTGTTGCCGTTAAGCGCGCACGTTTCTTGGCTTTACTCCCATACACCGACAAGCACTAAGAGGAGACGACCATGCAAGTGATTTTGTTAGAGAAAGTCGTTAACCTGGGCAACCTTGGCGACATCGTTAAAGTAAAAGACGGCTATGGCCGTAACTTCCTGATCCCACAAGGCAAGGCAAAGCGCGCAACTGAAGCCAACAAGGCTGAATTTGCTGCACGTCGTGCTGAGCTGGAGAAACAACAAGCTGAACTGTTGGCTGCTGCACAAAAGCGCGGCGAGAAGCTGGCTGGCTTCCTGTTGCAAGTGGCGCAAAAGGCTGGTGTTGATGGTCGTTTATTTGGTTCTGTGACCAATGGCGACATTGCTGAAGCGTTGACTGCACAAGGTTTTGAAGTGGTTAAGGCTGAAGTTCGTATGCCTAATGGCCCACTCAAGACTGTTGGCGACCATGCTGTTAGCATTGCTCTGCACCACGATGTAGTAGTAGACATCACTGTCTCCGTACTCGGCGAAGCATAAGCTTAATTGCCGTTCTAAAAAGGCTGCCTTGGCAGCCTTTTTTATCGTCTGTTGTTGCTATAATGCGCCATGGCTGACGATAACCTGGAATCACTAAAACTCCCCCCGCACTCTGTAGAAGCTGAGCAATCCGTGCTCGGTGGATTGCTGCTAGAAAATGACGCGCTCGATAAGATTGCCGACCTGCTCAGGCCGTCTGACTTTTATCGACATGACCACAGGCTAATCTTCCAGCACATCAGCAAACTGATAGAACACAACAAGCCAGCTGACATCGTGACTGTTGCTGAGTCGCTGGAGCTAAGCGCAGAACTCTCAGCAATCGGGGGCTTGGCTTATTTGGGTGCGTTGGCACAAAACACGCCTACCGCTGCCAATATCCGGCGTTATGCGGAAATCGTGCGCGAACGCGCTGTGATGCGTAGTCTGGTTGAAGTGGGCTCTGGCATTGCCGAGAGCGCATATAATCCACAGGGGCGTGATGCTCAGCAGCTGCTGGATGAAGCTGAGGCCAAGATTTTTCAGATTGCAGAAGGTGGTAAGCGCAGTTCCGAAGGCTTTGTCGACATCAAGGTCTTGCTGCCACAGGTCGCTGACCGTATTGATTATCTCTACCAGCGAGAGAACCAAGGCAATGTCACTGGTGTACCGACAGGCTTTACTGATCTGGATGAGCGCACTTCAGGTTTCCAGCCAGGTGACCTGATTATTGTCGCTGGCCGTCCTTCCATGGGCAAAACAGCTTTCTCTCTGAATATTGCAGAAAACGTAGCGCTAGATACCAAACTGCCTGTTGCTGTGTTCTCTATGGAAATGGGCGCCACGCAATTGGCAACACGTATGATCGGTTCAGTTGGACGCCTGGATCAGCATCGTATGCGTAACGGGAACCTGGAAGATGAAGACTGGGTGCGTTTGACTACTGCGCTGGGTAAGCTCAATGATGCCCCAATATTTATTGATGAGGGAGCAGGGCTTACTTCATTCGATGTACGCGCCAGAGCGCGTCGTTTGCATCGCCAATGCGGCAAGCTGGGTCTGATTGTGGTCGACTATTTGCAGCTGATGTCTGGCAGCTCAAGTAAGCAAAGCGAAAACCGCGCGACTGAAATTTCAGAAATTTCACGATCACTAAAATCTCTGGCTAAAGAGCTGGATGTACCTGTTGTCGCGCTTTCTCAGCTAAACCGAGGTTTGGAGCAACGTACGGATAAACGCCCTGTGATGTCAGATTTGCGTGAGTCAGGTGCGATTGAGCAGGATGCTGACTTAATTCTGTTTATTTACCGTGATGAGGTATATAACCCGGATACGCCTGACAAGGGAACCGCAGAAATTATTATTGCAAAGCAGCGTAACGGCCCGATTGGCAGGGTCAAGCTGACCTTTGTGGGTCATTTTACGCGGTTTGAGAATCATGCCTCTGGTAGCTCTTACCAGGATCAATACTAAGTATTTCGGCTTGTATGCGTCCTATACTCGCAACGCTTGATCTGGCAGCATTCAGACATAACCTGAATGTGGCAAAGGCAGCCGCACCACATTCAAAAGTGATGGCTGTAATCAAGGCTAACGGCTACGGGCATGGTGTGTTGATTGTTGCTTCTGGTTTGAAAGATGCAGATGGCTTCGCTGTATTAGGTCTGGATGAAGCGCTCAAGCTACGCCAGGCTGGATATCAGCAGACAATCTTATTACTTGAAGGTGTATTTTCTGCTGAAGAGCTAAAGCTGGCGGCTAACAATCAGGTCAGTATTGTAGTTCACCATGACAATCAGATAGCCATGCTTGAACAGGCTGCCCTGAGTCACCGTGTCCACGTATTCGCCAAAATGAATACAGGCATGAATCGACTTGGCTTTACACCAGAGGGCTATCGTGTATCGCTGCAACGCCTTCAATCTTGCGTCAATGTAGCCAGTATTACCATGATGACGCATTTCGCGACTGCCGATGAAGCGCCAGGAATCGCCTTAGCCTTAGCCTTATTCAATGAATATACAAAAGGCCTGAATTATCCCAAGTCACTTGCCAATTCTGCTGCGACTCTTCGTCATCCAGAAGCGCATGCGGATTGGGTCAGGCCTGGCATCATGATTTATGGTGCAAGCCCTGTCACAGGCCAGCCAGCCAGTGATTTCGGTCTAAAGCCAGCGATGACCTTAACTAGTGAAATCATATCTGTGCAAACGCTTAAAGCTGGTAATAGTGTCGGCTACGGTCAGCGCTTTACTGCAAGCAAACCCACTAGAGTCGGCATTGTGGCTTGTGGCTATGCTGATGGTTATCCGCGGCATGCACCTAATGGCACGCCAGTAGCCGTGGATGGCCAATTAACGCAAACCCTTGGGCGCGTCTCCATGGATATGCTGTTTGCCGATTTAACCGATATTCCTAATGCCAATGTCGGCAGTGCAGTTGAGCTTTGGGGTAATCAGGTATCTGTAGATGCGGTTGCTGAGGCTTCAGGCACGGTAGGTTATGAGCTTTTGTGTGCCGTGACGGCTCGTGTACCTGTAAAGGTTATCAATTAATGGCCAAGGTAAAAACAGTCTATACCTGCACCGAATGTGGTGGCCAGTCACCCAAATGGCAAGGTCAGTGTCCATCCTGCAATGCCTGGAATACCTTGGTGGAGACGATTGCCGAGGCCCCCTCTGTTAATCGATATGCACCTTTGGCACAGACTGCCGGGCTGCAAAAACTAGTTGATGTAGAAGCCGCAGAAGTGTCGCGCCAGACCACAGGTATTGCGGAGTTTGATCGTGTTCTGGGCGGCGGCTTGGTGTCAGGCGGCGTAGTGCTGATTGGCGGCGACCCTGGTATCGGTAAATCGACTTTATTGCTCCAGACCTTGTGTAATGTGGGCAAGACGCGCAAGGCGCTTTATGTCAGCGGTGAAGAGTCTGCGCAGCAGATTGCGATGCGAGCAAAGCGCCTAGGGCTTGATGCCAGCCCAATTGATCTGTTGGCTGAAATACAACTGGAAAAAATCATTAATATCTTGCAGGCGCATAAGCCTGAGATTGCCGTGATTGATTCCATCCAGACAGTTTATTCAGAGGCATTGCAGTCAGCACCTGGCTCTGTAGCGCAGGTGCGGGAGTGTTCTGCTCAATTGACTCGTGCAGCCAAACAAATGGGCATTACAGTGATTCTCGTTGGTCATGTCACCAAGGAAGGCTCGCTGGCTGGCCCACGTGTATTGGAGCATATTGTTGATACCGTGCTCTATTTCGAAGGCGATACAAACTCGACATTCCGTTTGATCCGCGCATTCAAAAACCGATTCGGGGCTGTCAATGAGCTTGGTGTATTCGCCATGACGGAAAAAGGCTTACGTGAGGTCAGTAATCCCTCAGCAATTTTCTTGTCGCATCATGCGGAGGAGGTGGCTGGTTCATGTATCACCGTAACACAAGAGGGCAGTCGTCCATTGCTGGTGGAAATACAGGCGCTGGTAGATGATGCACATGCGCCTAACCCCAAGCGCTTATGCGTAGGGCTGGAACAGAATCGTCTAGCCATGTTGCTTGCAGTTTTGCATCGGCATGCGGGCGTTGCTTGTTATGATCAAGATGTGTTTGTCAATGCGGTAGGTGGTGTCAGGATCAGTGAGCCAGCAGTCGATTTGGCCGTGCTTTTATCCATAGTATCTTCATTAAAAAACAAAGCATTAAACAATAAACTTATAGTATTTGGTGAAGTTGGTTTGGCGGGTGAAGTGCGACCTGTGCAGCGTGGACAGGAGCGCCTCAAGGAAGCCGCAAAACTTGGTTTTACTCGCGCCATTGTGCCTAAGGCCAATGCGCCTAAACAGGCAATCAAAGGCTTGGAAGTATTTGCCGTAGAAAGGCTGGATCAGGCGCTGGAACAGATGCGGAATCTATAAGCTGCCATGTCTACGCGAGCATCGACACCCCAAGCCAAAACAGCAGATCAGCCACAAAATGTAGACGCTTTCCAATACGCAGTTCAGTTACACCAGTCAGGTCAGCTGGAAGAAGCTTTATCTATCTACCAAGCAATTCTGCAATTTCACCCAGAAGCTCCTGATGTGTTGAGCAATCTTGCTGCAATCATGCTCTATCAAGGCAAATTGCAGGAGGGTATTGATTACATCAAACGCTCACTCGCCATAAATCCGCAACAAGCTGGCGCATTGAATAACCTCGGGAATGCTTTGCTTGATCTAAAGCGCCCAGATGAAGCGCTTTTGAGTTATGACAAGGCCTTGAAGCTTGAACCAGGCAATAGCGATACACACTTTAACCGCGCGTTGTGTTTGAAAGAACTAAATCTTCCTGACGAATCGCTTGCCGCATTAAATCAGACAATCGCACTAAGCCCTCGCTATGTGGAAGCCTACTATCAAAGGGCAAGAATACTGCGCAATATGGGGCGAGTTGCCGATGCGTTTATGGATTATGAAAAAATAGCTGACCTCAACCCCAATCATGTGGCAAGTCTGAATGCGAAGGGTAGCCTGTTAAGGTCACTTAATCGGCACAATGAAGCAATGGAATGTTATAACCAAGCGCTGGCTATCAAGCCAGAATATGCAGATGCCTACAATAACCGTGGAATTACTCTGCGCCAGCTGGATAGGCCGGAAGAGGCATTAATCGATTTTGGTCGTGCAATATTGCTTAATCCCCATCTTGCCAGTGCCTATAGCAACCGTGGTAATGCCCTGCGTGATCTGGAGCGTTTTGATGAAGCACTGAGTGATTATGACCATGCGATCGCACTTAATCTGGGTAATGCCGATGCCTTTAATAATCGGGGCAATGCCCTAAAGGATCTGGAACGCTACCCTGAAGCATTAGTTTGCTATCAGCAGGCCATTGCGCTACTTCCAGATTATGCTGATGCCTATAACAACCAGGGGTTGGTTCTGCATAAACTCAAGAAGCTTGACGAAGCATTGTTGAGCTTTAATCAAGCAATCAATATTGATCCAGAGCATGCCGATGCATTGAATAACCGTGGCAGTGTTCTGCATGAGTTACGCCGGTTGGATGAGGCACTGGCAAGCTATGATGAAGCGATTCGAATCAGGCAGGATTTTTCCGATGCCTACAATAATCGTGGCCATGCCCTGCAAAAATTGGCTAGGCATGATGAAGCAATTTCAAGTTTTGATTCAGCCATCAAAATCAAATCTGAAAACCCTGATGCATTGATCAATCGGGGTAATTCGCTTGCAGAAAAGAAGGACCTAGAAGGGGCGCTAGTAAATATTAATCAGGCAATTAGCCTGAAATCAGAATATGCAGAAGCGCACAACAATCGGGGTAACGTACTGCGGAGTATGCAGCGTTATAAAGAGGCGCTCGCTAGTTATAACCAAGCGATCAAGATCCGGCCGGATTATGCTGAAGCCTATAACAATCGTGGTATTTTGCTCTCCGAGATTGGGAAGATTGAAGAGGCAATCGCCAATTATGACCATGCCATCATTCTCAAGCCTGAACTAGCCGATGCCTATTGGAACAAATCATTCCTATTGATTTTAAAAGGCCAGTATGAAGAAGGCTGGGCCTTGTATGAGTGGCGTTGGCGCAGAGATGATCCAATATTCAGTAGTGCCAGCTATAGCAAGCCCTTATGGCTGGGGCAAGAGCCATTGCAGGGTAAAACCATCCTGCTGGTGCACGAGCAAGGGCAGGGTGATAGCCTGCAAATGGTACGCTATGTGCCTATGGTTAAAGCTTTGGGGGCAAGGGTTATATTGCAAGTGCAAGACCTTTTGGTATCGCTTGTTTCTTTACTCGATACGGAAATTCAGGTAGTCCCAGCCAGCAAGATGACCAGTGGCTACGATTATTATTGCCCGCTCATGAGCCTGCCTCACGCTTTTAAAACAACACTTCAAACAATACCAGCCAGTCAAGGCTACCTTTCAGCACCACAAGCCAAATTGCAGCAATGGTCCAAAAAGCCAATGTCAGGTGGCTTAAATATAGGCATTGCCTGGCGAGGGAACCCCAAGCAGATGAATGACCGTAATCGCAGCTTGCCTCTAGCAGCCATATTGCCATTATTCTCACTGCCTCATCATTTTCATGTCTTGCAAAAACCGGTAAGCGATGAGGATATAGTTCAATTGCAGAACTACCCGAATGTGCATATTCATAGCGATGAATTCAAGGATTTCTCTGATACTGCAGCCTTGATCCAGCACATGGATTTAGTGATTACCGTATGCACATCAGTCGCTCATCTCGCAGGGGCGCTCGCTAAGCCTGTTTGGGTGATGCTGAACAAGAATGCCGACTATCGCTGGCATCTGGAGCGTGACGATAGCCCGTGGTATCAATCCGTAACGCTTTTCAGGCAGCGTGCGCTAGGGCAGTGGGACGAAGTGCTGACTAGTATTATCGACAGAATTAAACAGGAATATGACTAAAACACACATTATTTTTGACCTCGATGGCACACTTATCGACTCCTCTCCAAGCATTCTGGCGGGGTTTGCCTATGCGCTAGAACAGATGGGCGTCAAACCAGCCAGACCGCTCACTTCTGAGGTGATCGGCCCACCATTGATGCAGACACTCACCAATCTATCAGGCTCGACTGATATTGCCTTGCTTAAGGCGCTCGCTGAACATTTTAAATCACACTACGACACTGAAGGCTACAAAAAAACAGTCGTATTTCAAGGCATGGATGAGATGCTGCAAGCCTTGGCGAAAGCCGGCAAGCAGCTATACATCGCTACCAATAAGCGTTTGAACCCTACACTCAAAATCATGCAGCATCTGGGATGGAGCCAATTATTTGCAGGTATCTATGCCCTTGATTATTACCAGCCAGCAGTTGCCAGCAAACAGGAGATGATAGGCCGTATCTTGGAGGATCATGGCTTAGTGCTGGCAGATAGCCTATATGTCGGCGATAGGTTTGAGGATGGCATGTCAGCCGAGGGTAATGGGCTGGAATTTGCGATGGTGACATGGGGATATCTTGATGAAGCTTCAGGCAAACCGCCTGAAAATTGGGCTATCTATCAGTCACCTCAAGCCCTGCAACAGGCAATCACAGCCTAGATAATATCTGTGTAGTCAAAACTGGATGCGTCAGTGATTCCGTCTAGCTTGATCACTACTTCATCACCATTCACGCCATCT
>Ga0265327_10003964_pt1 | contig 13521 bp, 15 predicted proteins | sample 41621metaG_FD_202089 | JGI IMG/M metagenome (GOLD analysis project Ga0265327, IMG submission 202089) | Rhizosphere microbial communities from Carex aquatilis grown in University of Washington, Seatle, WA, United States - 4-16-21 metaG | ecosystem: Host-associated > Plants > Roots > Rhizosphere... | reverse complement strand
GCGTATAAAACGTGTGCAGCGAGCAGTGCCTTGTTGTAGGCGGCAAAACACAGTCGACGTCGAAGTACGATGTCCGACCAATATTTACGCTTGGCACGCTGTTTCGGCGTAGCTCCCAAAACGTCAAAAATGTGTTTCTCGTTCTCCTGCACCCAACGTAGCCAAATCTCTTCACCCATCGCGACAAGCTCGTCACGCAAACTATCAGCACCTGAGTCTTCGACGTCAGTCTTTAACTCTTGTGCAATCATAGATGCCCAATTCTCGTACTTATAGAGGCTCATACGTAATAGCTTTCCGCAGCTGAAATTTGTCCGACCCAACCAGTTCATGCGAGAGTAGGACTTGTTCGAAGCGAGTCAAGTTTTTGACTGACGAACAGTAATCAATCTTCATTGTCAACTATGGCTCGTAAAGCTAGCGTCCTTGGGGCTCGAACCATGGCGAAGAGAGCCGCGAAGTTGCTGTCCTATGAAAGAAGTCCCTGAAGGTTGGCTCGAAGAAGTACTGTTGACGGACACGCGCGGCGATACTGGCTTCTACACGATGCTTGCGACCCGCAACGGAGACGTTTACTGCGGCCATGCCAGTGGTCGCGTTCTGCCGATGATGCCGATTGAGATGAGCCAGTGGAAGGAGTCGTTTTACATCGAGTTCAAGAAAATAGGCCTGGTACGATACCAGTTCTATATGGTCAATCGACTAAACGGTGAGCGGTGCGTGTTTTATACATGGCGTGCATTCGGAAAAATTCTATTGGATTTGGTGAATGCGCAACAGAGACCTATGTCTTCGTAATCCGATCGAACGATTAACTGTGCTGAGCCACAATGTTGCGCTTTGAACTAGCTCGATTGCTAGATGACCAGGAACTCGAGATTTTCACGTTCTTTCCGGACTATGGCACCGACAAGATGCTCGATAGCCGCGATTGTAATTTCACGATTTACGTGGTGAGAAATGGAGACGACGTGTTCTACGTTGGAAAAAGCGATGATGACTGTTTTACGAGGCTACGGACGCATCTCGGGTGTGACTTTCGCGGCCAGCGGAGTTTATCCACCCTTGGTGAGTTTGTAATACGCAACCTTCCCGAATCGCGTCGTTGGATTGTGGAGCTCTATACGAACGAAGACACGAAAACGGTCGTGCCGAAGCGTATGTACGAGGGGTTTTCTTGGTGGCCGACTGACTGGGCAGAAACAGCGATGATTCAGACGTTGAAACCTTATCTCAACGTGACACTTAATACTCGGAATCGTAGAGAGATCCCAACGAGATACAAATGAAGTTTAACCCAGCCGGTTATGCCGGTTCGGGGTGTTTGTAGCCGGTGATGGGGACGGCGCAGAAACAAAGGCTAAATTCTAAGGGCTAAAGGCTGAAGCAATTCAGCGGTGAGCGCGATAACGGACGGCGCAGGAGGTGGGTGGCTTCGTGATCGCCGACGACGTGGCGTTCGGCCTGGTCGTAAACGAGCGGCGTTTGTCGATCACGTTGTCTTTTTGCCTTTGCGTTGCCGGCTGATTTTGGCTGGTTCGTCGGGTTGGAAAGGACCGACGCGTTCGTGGAGCAGGGTTTTCAATTCCGTAATCACGGCCCCGTTTTCAGGCGCGGAGGAAACGTCGTTTGTTTCTTCCGGGTCCTTTAGTTCGTCGTAGAGTTCCATGTTGCCGTCGCTCCATTGAATGAAGCGCCAGTGCTCGGTGCGCACGGCCTGGCCGTAGTTTCGGCCGCGCACCACCAGGCTGAAAGCGGCGTCACGGCCTTTGGCTGCGGGATTTTGCAACAACGGTCGCAAGCTTTGGCCGGACAATTTGTGTGGCGCGGGCAGGCCGCAGTAATCCGCGACCGTCGGGTAGATGTCGACGAGTTCGACCAGTGAATGACACATTTTGCCGCGGGCGCCGCCGGGTGCGACGACGATCAGCGGCACCCGGCAACTGCGTTCGAACAGAGTATTTTTGTTCCACCAATTTCGCTCGTTGTGATGGTAACCGTTGTCACCCGAGAAAATCACGAGCGTGTGTTCCCAAAGGTTGCGCTTATCCAATTCTGCCATGAGCCGGCCGACTTGCGCGTCGGTAAAAGAAACGCCGGCATAGTAAGCGCGCTGAAATTCCTGGCGCTCGCGCTCGGTGAATGCATCGAAAGCCTCGGTAAACGCGCCGCCAGAGATGGACAGGGGCGGGAGCTTCGTGATGTTGGTCGGGTCGTGATAAATTTTCATCGAACCGGGCGGATAGAGGTCGAAATATTTTTTGGGCGAGATGAACGGGTCGTGCGGTCGATGAAAACCGGCGGCCACGAGCCACGGTTTGCCGGCCTTGGTTTCCCGTTCGATAACTGCCATGGCGTGTTGCGCCGTCTGGCCATCGGGTTGATCATCGTCGGTGCCGGCCGTCGCGCCCCATTCGCACCATTTCAATTTGCCGCCGGTCAGGTTGCGGCCTTCGATGACGCGCCCGGCCGTGGTGGGCAGGAACATGGCGGCTTCGTCCCACGATTTGCCGAGGTCCATCCAGCCGTCACGAATTTCACCGATGCTTTCGCCGACATGAAATACTTTGCCGAAAGAGGCGGCATGCCAGCCTTGCTGCCGCAAGAGTTGCGGGAGAGTGACGATGTCCGGCAGTTTCGTGCGGAACATGGTCCGGTTGCCGACGACGTGCGTTTGTTCACTACGCAAGCCGGTCAGAAAGGAAACGCGGCTTGGATTGCAAACGGGGTATTGCGCATAAGCCCGTTCGAAGCAGACGCCGCGTTGCGCGAGACGGTCAATATTTGGAGTTTTCACCGCGGTGTTGCCATAACAACCGACGGTGTCACGCAAGTCATCCGAGATGATGTAGAGCACGTTGAGCGTTTGCGCCGCGCCGGCATTCAAAGCGAGCACGAGCAAGCACCAGAGGCATAATCGCATCAATCGAGACATAATTTATTCTTTTTTCATCGGCGCGGAATGAAGGTTAAATTCTAAAGGTTAAAGGCTAAAGTAAAAATCTATCTACAACGTTTCCTACTTTAGCCGTTAGCTCTTAGCCCTTAGCATTGGTTCATGAGCATCGTGACCAAAACGGGTGACAAAGGTGATACTGGATTGATGTATAACCGGCGCGTTTCGAAATGCGATCCGCGCGTCGAAGCATATGGAGCGGTGGACGAATTAACCGCAGCGCTCGGTATGGCGCGTGCGCTGACGAACAGTCCCTACATCGCGGAACGAATCTTTTCGATTCAAAAGGACCTGATCGCGCTCATGGGCGAACTCGCCACCAAACCAGAAGATCTCGAACGATACAAGAAGGACGGGTTTTCGATCGTTAGCGCGACAACGACTGCCAAGCTGGACGCGCTTGCGAAAGAACTCGAAGGCGCCGGCCTGGTTTTCCATGACTGGGTCATTCCCGGAAAAAACCCTTCTTCGGCTGCATTGGACGTGGCTCGCACCACTTGCCGTCGCGCGGAACGCCAGGCATGTCATCTGCACGAGATGAAGTGTTTGGAGAATCCTGAGATAATCGTTTTCTTGAACCGCTTATCGGACGTGCTCTGGTTGATGGCGCGACGCGTTGAAGCCGACGAAAAATTCGGCGGGCGCGAAACCATTACTTAATCAGCAACGCGTCGCCGTAGCTGAAAAACCTGTATCGCTCGCGAATTGCCTCTTCGTAGGCCTTCATCATCAAATCGCGTCCTCGCATCTCACCCGGTGCGGCAAACGCGCTGACCAACATCAAGAGGGTGGAGCAGGGGAGATGGAAGTTTGTGACGAGCGCATCGACAACTTTGAATTCGAATGGGGGGAAAATAAAAATTCTGGTTCTGCCACTGCCCGCGACAATCTTGCCGTTGTTTTGTTGTGCAACACTTTCGAGGACGCGAAGAGTCGTCGTTCCGACCGCGACGACACGTGCGCTGGCGCTAATTAATTCAGCAGTCGCTGCGCTAACGGTGAATCTCTCCTCGTGCATGATGTGCTCTTCCAGACGGTCGGCTTTTACCGGAGCGAATGTCCCAAGGCCAACATGTAAAGTGACGAAGCACACTTTCACTCCGCGTTCGCGAACGCGGTCCAACAGCTCGTTCGTGAAATGCAGGCCGGCAGTCGGCGCAGCCACAGAACCGGCCTCATGTGCGTAGACCGTTTGGTATCGTTCGCGATCTTCAGATTGCGGCGCAGCACGCTCTATATATGGCGGCACTGGAACTTCGCCCAGTCGATCAAGCCCGGTAAGAATATTTGCTGTGTGTTCGAAGCGCAGACGACGATGCCCTTCGCTATTCACTTCTTCGACTACGGCTTCAATCGGCGTGATCTGCTTTTTTAGATCAAGCAGTTGAATCCGTGTGCCGACACGGGCTCGTTTGCCCGGTTTCATCATGGCCCACCAAACGTTTGATCCAGTCTCTTCCAAAAGCAGAACCTCAAAGTGACCACCGGTCTTCGGGTTAACCGCACGTAATCGCGCCGGAATCACTCGTGAGTCATTGAGCACCAGGACGTCTCCCGGATTCAAATACTCCAGTAAATCAGGGAAGCGGCGATGTGCGAGTTCGCCGCTGTCGCGATCCATTACCAAGAGCCGCGACTGATCCCTCGCGGGCGCTGGCTTTTGGGCGATCAATTCCGGCGGCAATTCAAAGTTAAAATCAGCAGTGAGCACTGGCCAAAATGTAGGAGACAATCCACCGAGTCTCTAACCAAAAATCAGTGTTTCGGCTTCGGATTTCGGATTTCGAGTTTTCCGGAAAGGGGGGTGTGCGTCGAAAAACCCTTTGTGTTTTTCCAAAATGTTGTTTCATTTACAGAGAACGCATGCTCGAGAAGCTCAAATTGTACCTATATCCGGTGCTGGTGTTCCTGGTCATCTGGTTCGCCTATGGCTTCTATCGGAATTACAACAACATGCGCATTGCACAGGCGACGCCCGTTGAGGAAACCAATGCGACCGCCGAGCCGGCCACCAACCCGGTGTCAGCCACAAACGGAACCATTGTCACGACCAACGCCGATGGTACCACTAATGTTGCCGCCGCCGCGCAGGACACCAATCAACCTCCAGTCACGAACAACGCAACGAAGAAGCTGGCGCACAAAGAAGCAAAAGCTGCTACACACGCTTCGGGTGGTTCCGTCATGGGCTATCTCGCCGCTTTTATCATTTCGGCGATTATGCTCGGATTGCTGATTGCTTACGACGTTACTCAATACATGGGCAACCAGGCTGTTGATTTTCTGTTCAACGATAACGGCGAAGGCCAGCGCGACCCGGAATATGAACACGCCGAACAAGTGTGGGCCAATGGCAATCATCTCGAGGCAATTCAGCTCATGCGCGATTATTTGAAGCGCAATCCACGCGAGCAATATGTTGCGCTGCGCATTGCGGAAATTTACGAGAAAGATTTAAAAAATCCGCTCGCCGCTGCTTTGGAATACGAAGAGATATTGAAGCAGAAACTGCCGCCTGAACATTGGGGGAAAGCTGCCATTCACTTGTGTAATATCTACGCAAAGCTTGGCAAGCAGGATCAAATGCAGGCTTTGCTGCAGCGAATCATCACCGAACATCCGCAAACGGCCGCCGCCCGAAAAGCGCGTAGCAAACTTGGCTTGCCCGAAGACGGCGCTGTCGTAACCGAAGGTCAAGAGACGGGAGCCTCTGCCGAAACAGCAGACACGGAGGAGCCTGAAATCGCTGCCAAATCGAACCTTCCGCCCGGTTTTCGACCGAAGAAATAACGTTCGCTCCTGAAAGGCCACATCAGAGGTATTCCGCCCTTAGGGGTTGTGAATAAGTTGTGGATAAGATTTTCTGATTTTTTGTCAAAAAAACAATTGACGCAAAGTGTCATTTAATGGATAACGGTGGGGCAGAAAGTAGTGAAGTGGGGCGAAGTGTGGAAGAAAGCCGTTATGGCCAATGAACCGACAAATGAGATTTGCGTATACAATTCGCGTTATCGCCACGGAGTGGACGATAAGCGACGTGTGCAGATCCCGTCTAAATGGCGCCCGTCGAAGCCTGGCACAGAATTCACACTTATTGTCTGGCCAAAACACAAAGCGGGGGTGTGCTTGAGAGTTCTGCCCCCAATGGAAATGGCCAAGTTGATGGCTGAGCTGGACGCGATGCCGGCAGATAAGCGCGGCTCATTGAAGCGCCAGATCGGCAGCCAGTCGACCCAGGTCACTTTGGACAGCGCAGGTCGCATCACGATTCCTCAGGAATTGGCGGACGAAGCCGATATCGAGGCTGAAGACGAAGTCGTGATGGTCGGCTTGCTAGATAAATTTGAGATTTGGAATCCGAAGACGCACGCGGCCGTGAAAGTGGCAGACGAAGTTCTGTCAGCCCAGGCGTTCGAATTAATGGAGTAAGTTATGCAATTCCCAAAATTGCTCTCATTTAGTAACGCGCTGAACGGCATGAAACGCCGGCAGAACGGTTACAATTTGGAAACCACCGGTATGTTGCCGAATTTCGGCAAAGCGGCGGCTTCGGCGGTGCCTTCGGAAACGAATTCGGTCTCTCTGGCTTCAACGGTTTTGGATCCGGTGTTCACGCAGCTGAAAAAATTCGCAGCTGTGGCCAAACGTGTGTTGTTGAAGCCGGAGGTACCGCAACCGCTCGCCGCGCCCGAGAAGAAGAGCTATCAAGTTTTTCGGCGGCTGACTGTACACGACGAGGTGAGACACGTCGCCACTGTCCCAAATGGTGAGCCAGCCGCCGAAGTCCTTGCTGATAACCATGAGCTCGGCCAACGTATCCAGCCGACGCTGTTGGAAAAGGTAACCAAAGGGTTCAGGCGGGAAGCGCCACAATCTGTTGAAGCGGTTTCTGCTCCAGTTGTGTCGGATATTCCGCAGCATTCGCAACGCGCTGCATTCGCTGCGACGTGCCCTGGCAAGCCGGAGAAGAACCAGATTGCCGACGATTACGAGAAGCGCATGGCTGCAAAGAAGGCGAGCGCACCAGTGGTAACGAAGCAGGCCGCACCGGTCCTGCATTCCGCGGCAAAGCCGGAGCTGAAGCAATCTGTCCCGTCGAAACTCCGCGAAGCTATTTTCGGGCGCAAACGCAACGCCGTCCAACCGGCGGTTCAAGGTGAATTTGCCTTAGATAATGTGCGCCCGATTCGAAACGATCTCTCAGACGCCGACCTGGAGGTGGTCTCGGCCGAAGCTAAGGTGGGGACGGGGAAACTACAAACAGCAACGGCCGAAAAAGCGATAGCCACGACGGCGACGAGCCGCCGTGGAATCACAAAGAAGACAGACAGCGCGATTAACTCCACAATGGAGGCTCCGACTGAAGCGGTGCAAGCTCCGGAGTTAATCGCGCGTGTCTGAAAATTTTAGAGTCAGGCGATGAACCATAGAGACACAGAGTTACGTTGGAAGGCCGAGAAAAAAGCCACATTTTACTTCCTTTGCACGCTCTGTGTCTCTGTGGGTCAGAAAAAAACCGAGCAATAAAATGCCAAGTGCCCGAACTCTTTCACAAGCCAGTGCTGTTAAAGGAGGTGCTGGCAGTGATGGCAGTCCACTCCACCGGCCGTTACGGAGACGGAACGGTCGGTGGAGCTGGACACGCCATAGCGATACTGGAAGCAAGCTCGCCGACTGGATGGTTGTATGGATGCGATCGCGATGGCGTCGCGCTGCAGGCGGCAGTCCGCAAGCTGTCGTCGTATGCGGGCAGGTTTGAGCTGCGCCAGGGCAATTACGCAGATTTAGCAGATTGGATCGAGCCGGGGAGCCTGGATGGAGTTCTGCTCGATTTGGGAATTAGTTCTTTGCAATTGGGCGAAGCCGCTCGTGGTTTCAGCCTGATTGAGGAAGGACCGTTGGACATGCGAATGGATCCAACGCGGGGCATGACCGCCGCGCAGTTGGTAAATACAACGGGCGCGGAAGAATTGGCGAAAATTTTTTGGGAATACGGAGGTGAAGAGAAATCGCGGCGCATTGCGAGAGCAATCGAGCACGATCGGCCCTTCCAAACAACACGGCAGCTTGCGCAGTTGATTGAACGTATTTCCCCGCGAGCAGGACGCAAGACGCATCCGGCGACGCAGGTATTCCAGGCGCTGCGCATCGCGGTGAATGATGAAATCGGCTCTTTGAAAAGAGGCCTGGCGGGTGCGGTGAACATTTTACGGCCCGGCGGCAGACTGGCGGTCATTACTTTCCATTCGTTGGAGGACCGGGTGGTGAAGGAATTTGGCCGCCATCTGTCGCGGGGTTACGAGTTCGATGGAGACGTCGACGTGCCTGAATTACGAAGACCGGTGCCGCCGCAGTTGAAGATTTTGACGCGGAAAGCGATCAAGCCCGGTGAGGCTGAAATTCGCGATAATCCGCGGAGCAGAAGTGCGCAGTTGAGAGCGTACGAAAAAATTTAAGCAGTTCGACAATGGCGAAGAATAGAAAAAGTGACGCAGCAGTGCGGTTTGCACCCGTTATCAAGGCGCTTTTGCTCTGTGCTTTCTTCGTCACGGCTGGCGTGGGTTATGTCTGGTACAAAAACCAGATCAGCCTGCTCGGTCATCAAATCAAGGAGCGCGAAAATCGCTTAGCCGAACTGGAACGCGGAAACAAAGTGCGCCGTGATCAACTCGCCGCTTTGTGTTCACCCAAGAAATTGGGGGAGCGCGTTCAACAATTGAATTTAGGACTCGGCCCGCCGGCTTTGACGCAAGTGATTCGTCTAGTCGACGCTCCGGTCCAAACGCAGCCGTCGTCGCAGGTTATTCGAAGTGAGTTTGCGCGACGGGACTAGCGTCGAGTTTCGGATGTTCAGCACTGACTACTGAACGCTCAAAACTTTTTAGTGATTTTTGCCGGTTGCCCGCGCCTTGTTCGGTTGGAGGAGCTGAACGGGCGCGGGTCGCCGGTAACTAAGCGCAATTGGCGCTTGGTTAGTTGTTGTTTGGAGTCCCGCCTTTAGGCGGCACGACGTGTGCCGGGCCGCCTGAAGCCGAAACTCCAGACGAGGCGCAAGCCTCACTCCACCGTGACGGTGGACTCGGAGCCCGACTCTGCGGCTCCAAAGGTGTGCAAGATGAAGTTCGCGGCGATAGATTTGAAGATTGGGCTCGTGACGGGGCTGCTGGTGCTGGGATTTACAGCACTTGGATACCGTCTGGTCGACCTCCAGGTTATTCGTCATCACGACCTGCAAGAACGGGCAGAACATAACACCCACCGGACCATCTCCCGTCCGCCCATGCGCGGTACGATTCTCGACATTCGCGGCAATCCGCTCGCGACCAGCGTTCCTGCAAAGATAATATGCGCAGATCCAAGTTTGGTGGGTGATCGCCGCGTCGAAGTCGCCCGAGCTATTGCTCCACTACTGCAAACGAACGAAAATTTCGTCTTCGAACGTTTGGCTCCCCGCATGCGAGAAGACGGCAAGACCAACGGCTACATTGTTCTCAAGCGGAAGGTCACGCTTGATGCCTGGGAAGCGATCAAGAAAACGATGTCGACGCTCACCTTTGGCGTCGATGAATCCAAACTCAAAGCTGTCGACAAACGTTTCTACACGAATCTCCGCGCAAAAGCTGTTTTCGCGGAAGACGACGAAATCCGCGTTTACCCCAACGGTCGGCTCGCATCTCACATTCTTGGTTACGTCGGAAACGACGAACTTCAATCCGGCCAAAACGGAATTGAGCTCGCTTTCAATTCCAAACTGACCGGCGTTCGTGGTTGGCTCCGGACTGAAATCGACAAAAAACAACGCGAGTTGGTCGTGTTCCGCGAAGAGGCCGTCGATCCGCGCGATGGTTTAAACGTTGTCCTGACCATCGACGCCGGCCTGCAAGACATTGCCGAAAGCGGGTTGGCCGAAATCGTGAAAAAGCACACGCCGGTCAGCGCCTCGTGTACTATTGTCCGTCCGCACACTGGTGAGATTCTTGCGATGGCGACTGTGCCGAATTTTGATCCTAATCGTCCCGGCGCATTTCCGATGGACGCGCTTCGCAATCGTGTCATCAGTGACATCTCTGAACCCGGGTCGACGTTCAAAATTGTTGTCATCACCGGCGGCTTGAATGAACAACTTGTTCGTTTGAGCGACGTGTTCAATTGCGAACACGGCCACTTTGGATTCGCCGGTCGCACTCTGCACGACCACGAGTCCTATGGCGACCTCAGCGTGATCGGAATTATCACAAAGTCTTCGAACATCGGAGCGGCAAAAATCGGCATCCGCCTGGGCGAAGAACGGCTCTACCATTACATCACTGATTTTGGTTTCGGATCACGGACCGGCATTCCACTCCCTGGTGAAGTTTCTGGCATCGTTCACCCGGTGCAGAAGTGGACCAAGGTTTCCATCGCGCAAATTCCCATGGGGCAGGGCATCGCTGTGACGCCGCTGCAAATGGTCATGGCCATGTGCACGATTGCCAACCACGGCGTCTTGATGCGTCCGATGCTGGTTGATCGTCTCGAAAATTCCGACGGTAAAATTATTGCCAAATACCAGCCACAACCTGTGCGCACGGTTGCCAACAATGGCGCAATTAAAGACATGGTTACGGCGCTGAAAACAGTTCCGACCAAAGACGGCACCGCCGAAAAAGCACACATGGAACACTTTACCGTCGCGGGAAAAACCGGCACCGCGCAAAAAGTTGAGCACGGCCATTACGCCTCTGGAAAATATTTCTCGTCTTTCATCGGTTTCTTCCCCGCCGACAATCCGGAAATCTGTATCTCAATCGTGATCGATGAACCGAAGAACGGTCACTACGGCGGCCAGACTGCCGCGCCGTTTTTCAAGGAAATGGCCGATCGCGCCGCGAACTATTTGAACCTGAAGCCTGACATTGAAGTTCAACCCTTAATGGATAACCAGCCAAGCCTGATCGAGGCGTCGAACACTAAAAGGGCCAGCAAACAAAATAACAACTGAACGCTATGAAGATTAAAAAATTCGAAACGGATCAGCAACAGGCCAGCAGCAACTTTGGACTCGCGACCCAGGGTGGGCCTGCGTATCCAAAAGCATTTTCAAACGAACCGGTAGAACAGGCAATCGCCGAACTCGAGAATGGCGCGCCCGAGCATACGGAGGGCCGACGCTTCGCGCTCAGCCGAGCGCTGCACGGACCACGTTGCCGCTTTAAAACAAACAGTCCGATCCACGACTAATGGAACCACGAACACTCCAGTATGTGGCTGAAGCGTGCCAGGGCGAACTCCAGGCTGGGACGCCCGTTCGCACCGTCTCGCGCATCTGCACCGATTCGCGCCAGGCGCAGACTGGAGATTTGTTCTTCGCACTTTCGGGTGAACGTTTTGATGCCCATGAATATCTGTCACAAGTTCTCGACGCTGGAGTTGCAGCAGTTGTTGCCGAACGGAAGAAAATGGAATCGTCCAATCGCGGAGGCGCGCTGTCATCGTCGATTCTTGTCGACGACACACGCAAAGCACTCGGCCGTCTAGGTTCTCGTTATCGTCGCGATTTTGATTTACCGATCGTTGCCGTGGCGGGGTCCAACGGCAAAACAACGACGAAAGAATTGATTGCTTCAGTCCTTCGACAAAAAAAATCGACGCTCTGGAGCGAGGCTAGTTTTAACAACGACGTCGGCGTTCCGCTGACATTGTTGAAACTTGAGAAAGTTCATCAAGCTGCGGTCCTCGAACTTGGGACCAACCATCCCGGCGAACTCGCCCCCCTCGCGTTCATGGTCGCACCGCGGTACGCCGTCGTGACGAATATCGGTCGGGAACACCTGGAATTCTTCGGCGATCTCGACGGCGTTGTGCGCGAAGAAGGTTCGGTTGCTGAAGCTGTTCCCGCTGGCGGCGCAGTATTTCTGAATGGAGACAATGTCTGGAGCGAAGCACTCATGCGCCGCACTCGCGCTCGCGTGATCAGAGTGGGGCTCAATGATAAGAACGATTATTGGGCCCGCGACATCAAGCTGTCGGAAAACGGCGTGTCTTTTTCAGTTAAGTCCAGCAACGGCAAAGTTGACGGCGAGTACCGCTTAAAACTGCTCGGTCGACATCAAGTGATGAACGCGCTTTTTGCGATTGCAGTTGGCGACGAACTGGGACTCGGTCGCGCCGAAATCGCGCGCGGTGTAAGCGAATGTGCTCCGCCCAAAATGCGTATGCAATTCTGGTCGGCCAAAGGAGTCGGCGTCCTCGATGACGCCTACAATGCTAATGCAGATTCCATGCTGGCCGCATTGGAAACCTTGGGTGAAATGCCGGCGCGCTGTCGTCGCGTCGCCGTGCTTGGGGACATGGCTGAACTCGGGGAGGAAGCCGCTGCTGCACATTCAGAAGTCGGCGAAAAAGCGGCCTCGCTCAAAATTGATCAACTTTTTGCCGTCGGACATTTGGCCGGAGGCATTGCCCGGGCCGCTCGCAAGAAGGGATTGAAGAACGTCGCCGAATTTATTGACGTCGAAGAAGCCGCCAATCAAATCAAAGAATTTGTCCGCGACGGCGACCTCGTTTTGGTCAAGGCTTCGCGCTCGATGAAGATGGAACGAATCGTCGAACAACTTATCAGGAATTAAATGCTGTTCTACCTCGCTGAGAAAATTTTGATGTGGTCGAAGGGCGGCCAATGGCAGGCGTATGTCTCGCCATTGCGCATCTTTCGCTACATCACTTTTCGCAGTGCCGGAGCGGCGGTGACTGCACTTGTGTTGAGTTGGATTCTCGGGCCGCGAGTGATTCGATGGCTGAAGGAATTAAAATTCGGACAGGAATATCGCGACCGCGCGGAAGAGCAGGGGTCATTGACAAATCGCGTCGACAAACGTGGCACGCCGACGATGGGCGGGATCATGATCGTTCTCGTCGTCGATCTGACGGCTGTGTTGTGGGCGCAATACAATACTCTGGTCCAGTTGATGTCGCTCACGTTTATCGTTCTGTGCGGCCTCGGTTTTCTCGACGATTACGCAAAAATCACCAAGCAAAACGCCGGCGGCGTAACTGAGTTCATCAAGCTCTGGGTTCAGGGAATCCTTGCCATTTTCGTCGCGCTCTATCTCTGGCGACTTCCCACCACCAGCAAAATGGTCAGCGAAGTCATGGTGCCCTTTGTGAAATTTCCAGTGCTGACTGGTTCCGTTGGCGCAGCGGTGGGTGTCGTCCTGACTGCCCTCACGATCGTCGGGACGTCAAATGCTGTAAATTTGACAGATGGCCTTGATGGTTTGGCCACCGGTTGTGTCGTCATCGTGTCGTTTGTTTTCCTGGTGCTTAGCTATCTCGCCGGAAATTTTCGCACGGCTCAATACCTCCAGATCCCATACGTCCCCGGTGCTGGTGAGCTCACTGTGTTTGCTGCCGGAATGATTGGGGCGGGCCTCGGCTTCCTTTGGTTTAATTGTCATCCCGCCAAAGTGTTCATGGGCGACACCGGTTCCCTCGCGCTGGGTGGCGCGCTCGGCATGATCGCCGTTCTCATTCATCAACCGCTCATCATGATTATCGCCGGCGGCGTCTTTGTTGCCGAAGCCGGG
>Ga0265327_10003963_pt1 | contig 13524 bp, 14 predicted proteins | sample 41621metaG_FD_202089 | JGI IMG/M metagenome (GOLD analysis project Ga0265327, IMG submission 202089) | Rhizosphere microbial communities from Carex aquatilis grown in University of Washington, Seatle, WA, United States - 4-16-21 metaG | ecosystem: Host-associated > Plants > Roots > Rhizosphere... | reverse complement strand
ACGTTGGGGATGCCCATCATCATCATGCGCAAGGGTTTGATGTTGCTGTTGCGATGCGGTGCCAGTTGCTGGCATAGCGCCGGCACTTTGGCGGCATCGCCCGGTTTTTTGCATGAGATCGCCACCGCTTTGACGTTGGGCTGGGCGTTGTAGAATTCCAGCCAGGCTTGGGTGATGGCGGGGTCGGCCAGGTCGGCCTTGTTCAGCACTTTTAAACAGGGACGCTGGCGGAACAGGCGCAGTTCGTGGATCATGGGGTTGCTGCTGGCCTCCGGCAGACGTGCATCTACCACTTCAACTACCAGATCGGTAATCTCCATGGTTTCTGCGGCTTTTTTGCGTGCCGCATTCATGTGTCCGGGAAACCACTGTATCGCCATAATGAATAAATAATAAAATCAAAGCGTTATTATAACATTTCACACCTCATAAAAATCATCACAATTAGTTCATAATTCAGAGGTGTTGAGACATTTTATTTGGTAAAATCCATGGGTTGGATTTAACGCTTGCTTTTAACATCAGCCAATAAAAAAATTTTGAAAGTCTCTGATGCAAACTTCGCTTTCCCCAGAAACGAATAAACGACTGGAAAGTGCTGTTGAGCGCATGCCTGCATTTCCCAAGAGCGTGCAAAAGATACTTGAGCTTTCGCGCAATGTGAATTGCACGCCGAAAGAAATTATCGAGGTCATCGAAAAAGACCCGGTGATGTCGATCAAGGTGCTCAAGGTCATCAATTCCGCATATTTCTCGCTGCCTTATAAAATCACTTCATTAGACCGCGCTGTGGTCTACATAGGCATCAACACCATCAAGAACCTGGCGCTGTCGCTGGCGGCGGTAGGCATACTGCCGAGCAAGAACGAAGCCGGATTCGACATGGACGATTACCTGCAACACTCGTTGATAGCCGCAGGCATCGCGCGCCAGCTGGCGCACCGCTATGCGCCGGGTGACATAGACCCTATGGACTGTTATATCGTGGCGCTGCTGCACGATTTCGGCAAAGTGGTGCTGGCCCAGTTCATGCCGGAAGAATTCAAAGCGGCCATTAAGTTGAGTAACGATACCGGCAAGCCGCTGTATCTGTCGGAAACCGAAATATTGGGCGTGAACCATGCCGTGGTCGGCGCGATGCTGGTCAAGCGCTGGAATTTCTCCGACGACGTGGTGGAAGCCATACGCACCCATCACGAGCAGGCAGCGGACAACCTGCTGACGGAATGCCTGTATCTGGCCGACCGCATCGCCAAGAACGCTTCCGAGGTCAAGATCACCAAGGCTACCGACACTCCGGCGCAGGGCAAAGCCAAGCGTCTCGGGTTGACAGTGGAAAGAGCGACTGCGTTGCTGGGCGACCTGGAATTCTTCGTCAAGGAAGCCGAGATCGTGCTACAGGCCAGCGTGGGATGAAGATACGCTTCTGGGGAGTGCGCGGCTCGATCGCCGTCCCGGGACCCAAGACCGTGCGCTATGGCGGCAACACCACCTGCATCGAGGTACGCACCGATGATAACGACCTGATCGTATTCGACGGCGGTACCGGCATCTTCCAACTGGGGCAGGCGCTGCTCAAGGAAATGCCCATACGCGCCAACATCTTCATGACCCATACCCATTGGGATCATATCCAGGGCTTGCCCATGTTCACCCCCATTTTCATCCCCGGCAATGCACTGGTGATACATGGTGCGTTCGACCCGGTGGTCGGCACCGGCATCGAGAAGGTGATGGATATCCAGTTGCAATACAGCTACTTCCCGGTGCGCGAGGCTGAACTGAAAGCCACGGTGGGGTACATCACCATGATACCGGGGCAGACCGTGCCGGTGAACAACGCCAAGGTGACCTGCACCATGCTCAATCATCCGGTGATCAACTACGGCTATCGCGTGGAGCATAACGGCAAATCGGTATTTTTCACCGGCGACCACGAGCCGCCGTACAACATCTATGAACCCACGGACGAGCAATATCGCGAGTATCAGATGATCGTGGATGAAAAAGAGCGCGAGATCATCGCGGCCATGCAGGGCGTGGATGTACTGATCGCCGATTCCTCTTACACGGTGACTGAGTATCCGGCGAAAAAAGGCTGGGGGCACGGTTCGTTCGATACCAGCATACGCATGGCCCGCGCGGCCAAGGTGAAAAAACTGGTGTGTACCCACCACGAGCCTACGCGCAGCGACGACGACCTGGAAGCGGTTTTCGCCGAAGTCCTCAGCCGTCATCCGCACCAGCCGGGCGACCCCGAGATCGTACTGTCCAGAGAAGGGCTTGAAATAGAGTTTTGATCCGGGGTTCTATTCCGGGTTACCCATATCAGTTCACCCCATGTTACGCATTTCCGAATTAAAACTCCCGCTGGACCATCCCGCTGCCGCACTGAAAACCGAGATCCTGCGTCGCTTGAAGCTGGGGGAAGAGGCGCTTGCCGGCTACACCATCTTCAAACGCAGCCACGATGCGCGCAAAAAGAACGCCATCCTGTTCGTGTATGCGATCGATGTGGAGCTCACCGATGCGAAATCCGAAGCCGCACTGCTGCAGCGCCTGCAAGACCCTCATATCCGCCCTGCTCCCGACACCAGCTACCGCAAGGTTGTGCAGGCACCCCCCGCCACTTTCCAGCGCCCTATCGTCATCGGCACCGGTCCCTGCGGGCTGTTTGCCGGCTTGATACTGGCGCAGATGGGGTTCAAGCCCATCATTCTGGAACGCGGCAAGTCAGTCAGGGAGCGCACCCAGGATACCTGGGCGCTCTGGCGCAATCACAAGCTGAACCCGGAATCCAACGTGCAATTCGGCGAAGGCGGCGCCGGGACTTTCTCCGACGGCAAGCTGTATAGCCAGGTGAAAGATCCCAAGCACTACGGACGCAAGGTGATGCAGGAGTTCATCAAGGCGGGTGCGCCGGCAGAGATCATCTACGTCGCCAGACCGCATATCGGTACTTTCAGACTGGTGGGCGTAGTCGAGCAGATGCGGCAGACCATTACCGCACTGGGCGGCGAGATACGTTTTCAGCACAAGGTGGAAGAACTGTTATTGCATGACGGAAAAGTACAGGGCGTCCGGCTGGCGAGCGGCGAGGAGATCAACGCCAGCCACATCGTGCTGGCAGTCGGTCATAGCGCGCGCGACACTTTCGACATGCTGCATCGCCAGGGCATCCATATGGAAGCCAAGCCTTTTTCCATCGGCTTTCGCATCGAGCACCCGCAGAGCATGATAGACCGCTGCCGTTTGGGAGAGAATGCAGGCAATCCTTTGCTCGGCGCTGCCGATTACAAGCTGGTGCATCATGCCGCCAACGGGCGCTCGGTGTACAGCTTCTGCATGTGCCCGGGCGGTACGGTGGTGGCTGCCACCTCCGAACCCAATCGTGTGGTCACCAACGGCATGAGCCAGTATTCGCGCAACGAGCGCAACGCCAATGCCGGTATCGTGGTCGGCATCACGCCGCAAGCCGACTACCCCGGGGACGCACTGGCAGGCATCGCCTTTCAACGCCATTGGGAATCACGCGCTTTCGAACTGGGTGGCGGCAATTACGATGCGCCGGTACAACTGGTGGGGGATTTCCTGGCAGGCCGCGCCTCCACCGCACTCGGCAGCGTCATCCCCTCCTACACACCCGGCGTGCATCTGTGCGACCTGGCGACGGCATTGCCGGATTATGCGATCACTGCGATCAAGGAAGCCCTGCCCGCTTTCGACAAACAGATACGCGGTTTTGCCATGCATGATGCAGTGCTGACCGCCGTGGAAAGCCGTACTTCCGCACCCATCCGTATCACACGCGACGACGACAGCCTGCAAAGCCTGAACACGGGCGGCCTGTACCCTGCCGGAGAAGGCGCCGGTTACGCAGGGGGCATATTGTCGGCCGCCATAGACGGCATCAAGGTGGCCGAGGCGGTGGCCTTGAGTCTGAGTCGTAAGTAAGTGACGGCAGGCTATAATCTGACATCATCATTCAATACTCTCCAGGCTTACCAATTGTCTAAGGATTTACATATTGTCTAAGATCGCACTGCTCATCTGGGCGCTCAACATCACCGTGGATACGGTCGGGCATATGTCTTTCAAATATGCCGCCATCGTCGAGCACAAGACTGAATTGGGGCGCTGGAAGAGCATGCTGTCTTCGTTCCCGATCTGGCTGGGCATGGCCTGTTTCGTTTGCGAGTTCTTGCTGTGGCTGGCGTTTCTTTCCATCATGCCGTTGTCGCTGGGCATCCTCATCGGCTCTTTCAATATGGTGACCATCATGTTCGCCGGGCGTATCTTGTTCAAAGAGCGCCTGGACCGGATGCGCATCATAGGCATGATCTTCATTTGCATAGGTGTGGCGCTGGCCGGAGGTTTTTCATGAAGCGTCGCGACTTTTACATCATCGGCTTCAGTGCGCTGATGTTCTTCGATACGCTGACGCAAGTCTCGTTCAAGCTGTCTTCCAGCCACGCGGGCGTATTCGTGCCGCAACTGGACTGGCTGCTTGGCGTGTTCCTGAATCCCTGGGTATATGGCGCGGTGGTCGGCTACCTCGGCTCTTTTGTAGCGTGGATGACCCTGCTCAAGCATGCGCCGGTGGGACCATCATTCGCAGCCTCGCACCTGGATGTAGTGACCGTGCTCATCATCTCGGTGGCGTACCTGGGTGAAAAACTCAGCGCCTTGCAGGTGCTGGGCGCAGTGTGCATCATGATAGGCATTGTTTTCCTTAGCCTGAGCAAAGAGAACAAGAACGATGAGCAGGATAACCGCCAGAGCTAGCAATGTATAAATCCAGCAGGATGTATGAGGTACCGCCCACTGCAGGGTTGCCCCTGAAATGGCGCGAGTTGCTGCCCGGCTCAAGGTCGCTGGAAAGTGAGCTGGCAAGCTTTGTACGAACGCCCTCCGCCCAGATCGAATGCTCTGCCAGCGCAGCGCTGGTGGTGGCATTGACCACACTTAAGGCGCACTCTGCACGTCGCCAGGTCGTCATCCCCGCCTACACCTGCCCGCTGGTGGCACTGGCGGTAGTGCAAGCCGGATTGCAACCCATCGCCTGCGATACCCGTGCCGGGCATTTCGATTTCAGTCTTGATGCACTGCGCGCCGCCTGCAATGAACACACCCTGGCCGTCATTCCCACCCATCTGGCCGGCCGTCTGGCAGATATGGCAGCCATCACTGACATCGCCAGATCCGCAGGCGCGTATGTGGTGGAAGATGCTGCGCAGGCATTAGGCGCGCTGTGGCAGGGACATGCCGCAGGCACTGTAGGCGATATCGGCGTGTACAGCCTTGGAGTTGGCAAAGGCCTGACCATATACAGCGGCGGGGCGCTGGTAGCCAACACTGAGGCGCTACGCCAGCAACTGCAAGCGACCAGCGCCCGCATCGTCCATCGCAAGGCCAAGGGCGATGCCAAACGCATGCTGCAACTGGTCGGCTATACCGCGCTCTATCGCCCTGCTACCCTGACTTCTGTTTATGGCGTGCCGCTGCGCCGCCACCTGATGCACGACAGGCTGATCGAAGCCGTTGGTGACAATCACGACCACACGATTCCCCTGTACCGCGTCGGCAGCTGGCGCAAGACCGTGGGGGCGCGTGCCTTGCACCGCTTGTCCTGGTACATGGCCGTCACTACCGTGCAAGCCATACGCCGTAAAACACGCCTGCAACATATCCCCGGCATCACCGTGCTCGACGACGCGCCGGGTGATATCGGCACCTGGCCCTGCCTGCTGGTGTTGATGCCTACGCAACAGGCCAGGGATAAGGCATTGGCAATATTGTGGCCTGCCGGGCTGGGGGTGGGTCGGATGTTCATCCATGCCTTGCCGGATTATGAGGATCTGGCACCATTTTTTAGCGGCGGTGGTACATCTGGTACACCCGATACGCCCAATGCGCGGGACTTTGCAGCACGCTCGCTCACCATCTCCAACAGTCATTGGCTCAAGGAGAGGGATTTCGAACGCATTTGTGACATTCTGGAAAAGGCCGTTTAGCACCATGTATCAGATACGCTGGGTAGATTCTGCATCCTCTATCCCTGCCGAGTTATGGCAGGAATGCTTCCCTGAACCTTACGAGGGCCTGTGGTGGTATCAGTCGCTGGAGCAATGCGGCATCACCGCTCAATTCACTTTTTTATACGGTATCGTTGAAGCGGATAGCAAGCCGGTTGCCATCGCCCCGGCTTTCCTCATGGACGTGCCCATCAAACTGGTTGCACCACCTTTTCTGCTACCCATCATCAGGTTTTTGGGCCTGTTCATACCATCGCTGCTTTACCAGCGGACGCTGTCCATCGGCTCTCCGTGCAGCGACGAAGGGCGTGTGGGCATGGTGCATGGGGTAAACAAGGTCCAAGTACTGCACTGCGTACATCAGGGGTTGATCGCCAAAGCCGGGCAACTCAACGCACCGATGCGTGTATGGAAAGATGTGTCGGCAGAGTACGACCAGGAACTCGCTTCGTTCACCAGAACGGAAAAACTGTTCCGTCTCATCAGTTATCCCGGCACCATGGTAAAACTGCCGGTGGTTAAACTCCCCGGAGACGGCAAGCAAGCCTATCTGGCCTCGCTGAAGGCCTCGCGCCGTAACAAGCTGAAGAAAAAACTGAAGCTGGCGGCAGATATCCCGGTCGCTATCGAAGTAGTGCAACAACCCGATGCGCAGACTTTGGACGAACTCTTTGCGCTGTTCTGGCAGACCTATGAAAAAGGCGTAACAAAGTTCGAGCGTCTTAACCGCCGCTTCTTCGAACTGATCGCGGCGCACCCGCAATCGCACTTCATTCTGCTAAGAGCTCGCGCCAGCGGCGATATCGTGGCCTTTGCCCTGTGTTTTGCGCTGGGCAAGCGCATCATCAACAAATACATAGGCATCGATTACAACCGTCCCAGGGAGTGGTACCTGTATTTCCGCCTATGGGAAGCAGTTGTCGATTGGGCATATGCCAAAGGCGCAGATTCCATCCAGAGCGGGCAGACCGGTTATGCCCCGAAGATAGAACTCGGGCATGAACTGGTTGCCCTCACCAACTATTGCACACATAAAAACAGATTGGTGAACCGGCTATTCGGCAAACTGGCCAGAGCGGTGAACTGGGATACGCTGGACGCCGACCTGGCCGATTTTGTCAAAGCCTACCCCGAGTTACGTCCGAAAGCGGTCGCTTTGCCTTGAGCACGCAAAGCGGGAACTAGCTTTTTTGAATGTACAACGTATAGCCTTGTTCGGTCTTGGATTCATAGAACAATGCGTAGGAATTGCTCTTGGCAAAGGTATGGATATTGCGCACGGCGCCCTCCCTGTCGGTAAGCACTTTCAATACCGCACCTGCGGGCAAGGTATCCAATGCCTGTTTGGTCTTGATGGTAGGTAACGGACATTCCTGCTGCGTTACGTCCAGCAACAAATCGTAAGCCAGAGACGTCGTTTTGGGCGGCTGGTCATTCATAAGCCGATATTATTGCAATCAGGGGATTTGTACAAACGCACTGCCATGATGGCGGCAGTGCATCTGCAAACTACAGCAAACCTAGAATTTTTTGGCGATGAGTACGCCGCTGGTGCCGCCGAAGGCGAAAGAGTTGGACATGATGGTATCCACCTTCACCCCTGTCCTGCCTTTGTTCGCCACGTAATCCAGATCGCACTCGGGGTCGGGCTCATTCAGGTTCATGGTCGGCGGCAGTGATTGATTCTGCATCGCCATCATGCAGGCAGTGAATTCGATCGCACCCGCCGCGCCCATCAGGTGGCCGTGCATGGACTTGGTGGAACTGACCGGGACTTTATACGCGGCATCGCCGAATGCGTCCTTGATGGCAGCGCTTTCGGTACTGTCGTTCAGCAGCGTGCCGGTACCGTGGGCGTTGATGTAGTCGATATCCGAAGGTTGCAGGCCGGCATTCTTCAACGCCATTTTCATGGCTCTGGACTGGCCTTCGACCGATGGCTTGGTGATGTGCGCGGAGTCGCTGCTCGATGCAAATCCAACCACCTCGGCATAGATGTGAGCACCGCGCGCTTGCGCGTTTTCCAGCGATTCCAGCACGACCATCGCCGCACCCTCGCCCAGCACCATGCCGCTACGGTTTTTGGAGAACGGCCGGCATGAAGCACCAGGGTCGCCAGGGACTTCTTCTGCCAGCGTGCGTAGCGCTTCCCAGGCTTTGATAGTACCGAAAGTAAGCAATGCTTCCGAGCCGCCAGCCAGCATGGCATCGGCCTCGCCGCTGCGTATCAGACGCACGGCTTCGCCGATGGAGATGGTGGAAGAAGCACAGGCAGTACAAAAAGTGAGATTAGGGCCGGTGAGCAGGAAATCCAGCGCGATCTGCGCGCCTGCGGCATTGGGCATCGCCATCAGCACCGTGAATGGTTTGAGACGGCTGGCGTTGTCGCGGTACAGACGGATGTAACCTTCTTCAAGCGAAGCGGCACCCGCCATGCCGGTACCCAGGTAGACGCCTATGCGGTCTTTATCCTGCGCTTGCAGGTCGATGCCGGAGTCTGCTATTGCCTGCTGCGATGCCACCAGTGCGAACTGGGTGACGCGGTCGAGGCTGTTGGCTTTGTGTTTGGGGAAGTATGCCAGCGGGTCGAAATCGGCCCAGGCGGCGATCTTGGTTTCAAGACTGTCTACGAAATCGGATTCGATATGCCGTACGCCTGATTTGCCTGCCATCAGGTTGGCGAAGAATGTGTCTTTATCGTTTCCCAGTGGCGATACCACACCGACCCCTGTGACCACTACACGATGGATTTTTTTCAATTTGGCTTTTTCAATGTTGTGTTAAGCAGAACGCCAGCACAGCAAGGCTGCTGCGTTTTGTATATTTTACTTTTTGCCCTGCTCGCCACGCAGGCGGTCGATCAGATTGACTACATCCTGCACGGTCTTGATTTCCACTTGATCGTTAGGCACTTTGATGCCGAACTTTTCTTCTGCTTCAAAAATAATATCAAACGTATCCAGCGAATCCAGTTCCAGCGTTTCCAGAGTGGCATCAAGCGTGACCTTGGAAGCATCTATATCGAACTTATCTGTGATGATGCTGCGTAACGTTTCAAACGTGTCCATAAAATCTCCAAAACTTCAAACTAAGCTGCAACCGTCAATCCCGTCGTCGATCCTGTAGTCAATTCCGTACAGTGCTTGAAAAAATCCGCCAGTCGCCGCGCCACATCTTCACGCCGCTTGTCCAGTGTCAGCACATGGTATGTATCATCTACCAGAAACGTCTCCACACGATTCGACGAGATGCGTTTTGCTACAAAATGCGCATTTTTCACGCTGGCCGTGTCATCCTCAGTTGAATGCACAATCAGAGTAGGGGATTGTACCTTGGGTAGCGCTTTTTTGGCAGCCTTTATCAGGCGTGTACTTTCATAAATAGTGACCCCCGAAGTGCGGAATATGCCCACTTTCTCCGTCGCCAGCGCATCGCGGTTCTCCAGCACAGCGTGCACCATGGCGCGCGTACGCTCGCATTTGATGCCGTAGGGCGGTGTCTCGTCCCAGGACAGGAAGTAACGCAGGGGTGAATGCAGCACGATGGGCAGGATTAGTTTGCGCTTGAGGCGTGGCATGTTCCAGCCATCGTAAAAGAAGGTGGTGGAGAGCAGACCCAGACCATCTACGCGCATGCCCTTCTCTTTCGCCAGCATCAGACTGATCAGCGCGCCTACCGACAAGCCGGACACATAGACCCGCTTATGCTCCTTTTTCAGCGCTTCGAAGGCGCGGTCTATGGTGCCGTACCAGTCCTGCCATTTGGATTTCCTCAGGTCGGCCAGGCTGCCGCAATGCCCTGCCAGCGCCGGACACATCACGCTGAACCCGCGCCGTTTCAAACCTTTGGCGATGGGGCGCATCTCTGCCGGGGTACCGGTCAGACCATGCACCAGTAATACCGCATCTTCGCCGTTCTTTTCGTAAAACCCGGTATTACCCAGGCATTCTTCTATGGAGGAAGTCATATTTTTTTAAGCACTTATCCTTATGGATTTGCGACGTGACGCGAATCCATGAAGGATTATTATTCTGCGCCGCAGCGACGCAGTAGCATTTCGAACAGATGTATGCCCAGATCGATTTCCTCTTTGGTGATCATCAACGATGGCGCCAGCGTGATCACGTTCTTCTGGTAGCCGCCGATATCCAGCACCAGGCCGTACTTCTTGTCGCCTACCAGCAGGTCGCCTTTCAAACCTTCGTTGAACATGCGGTCTGCCAGTTTACGGCTGGCGGTGAAGCCGTCGGCTTCGCACAGCTCGATACGCAGTGCCAGACCCAAACCACTGACGTCGCCTACCACTTTCCAGCGTGACTTCAGTTCGGTGATGCGTTTCAGGAAATGCGCACCGATCTCGCGTATCTGCGGCTCGAAATCATGCTCCTGCGTCATCTTCAGCACTTCCAGCGCCACCGCGGTACCCATCGGGTTGGAGGCGAAAGTGGAGTGCGTGGTACCGGGAGGGAATTTCTCCGGGTTGATCAGTTCTTCGCGCGCCCATATGCCGGACAGCGGATTGAGGCCGTTGGTGATGGCTTTGCCGAAAATGAAGATATCGGGAACGATGCCGAAATTCTCCCACGACCACAGCTTGCCGGTACGGTACACGCCCATCTGTATCTCGTCGGCCACCAGCAGGATGTTGCGCTTCTTCAGCGAGTCCTGCAGTTTCTTCATGTAGCCTTCAGGCGGGATGATGTAGCCGCCGGTGCCCTGCACCGGCTCGATGAAGAACGCGCCGAATTCGCACTGGCCGGATTTCTCGTCCCAGAACGACTGGTATTCGGTTTCGAACAGCTTTTCGAATTCCTTGTGGCAATAGGTATCGCAGGTTTCCACCTTCATGTCGTAGGGGCAACGGTAGCAATATGGATAAGGCACGAAGTGCGCGCGGTCGGCGAAGTTGCCGAAGCGGCGGCGGTAGCGGTAGCTGGAGGTGATGGCGGAGGCGCCTAAAGTTCTGCCGTGGTATCCGCCCATGAAGGCGAACTGGTGGGTCTTGCCGTTGTGGTTACGCACCACCTTGATGGCGTCTTCCACCGCTTGCGCGCCGCCGACGTTGAAGTGCACGCGGCCTTTCTCGCCGTACTTGTCTTCCATGTATTTGCAGATGATCTCTGCCAGTTCCACCTTTTCCTTGTGCAGGTACTGGCTGGCCAGTTGCGGCAAGGTGTCCAGCTGTTTGTGCTGTACATCGCTGATGCGTTTGTTCTTGTAGCCGAAATTAACGGCGGAATACCACATCTGCCAATCCAGATACGGCGTACCGTTCTCATCGAACAGAAAACTACCTTCGCAATTCTCAAACACTTTAGGGGGGTCGGCGTAGTTGACGGTGTCGCCGTGGGAGCAGTACTTATCGTTCTTGGCAAGAATTTCGATGATCTTCTGATTCATAAGCTCTTTCAAAAAGTATCTTTAAAAAATGTATACACGGGAGTCCAGCATGAGCGGAACATGGCCTTTATGACAGTGAAATAGCGGGCTTCGGAGCCTCGTGGGGATGTCAAATCAAGCCGCCAGCTATGCCATCAGTGCTGCGTTGCGCTGTACGCGGTCTTGTGGCCATTTCTTGACCTGCGCCAGTACGTCGGCGAAAGTCTGGAAGCGGTGATGTGCTATGCCGTTGTTTTCGCAGTGCTTGATCAGCGAGCCTTTGGCGAATACCACATCGGCCTCGGCAGCCAGACATGCGTCGGACTTGCCGTCACCGATCAGCACCACCGGCCCGCCGGATTGCACGGAGAGTTTTTGCGCGATGGCGCATTTGCAGGTACCGTTGCCGCCGCGGCAACCTTCTTTCAGGTTGGGGTAGCTGATGTCGATGCCGTCATTCACGAAATGCAGTTTGTTGGCGTAAACGGGTAATTCAGGCAGTGCCGCGTTCTTCATCGCGACTTTCACCGCGTGGTCCAGGCCGTCGCTGACGATGGCGAGCTTGGAGAACTGGCTGACGTGCTTGTAAAATGGCAGAAAGGTCGCATCCAGCTGGATGCCGCGAAAGAAATTCTCCAAAGTGACGTGGTCGGCTTTGACCATGCGGATCTGGCGCTGCATGCATTGTACTGCGGTGATCTCACCCGACAGCCATTCTGCCTCAGCATCCTCCCATTCAGGGCCGGCAAAGCGTTCCAGCATGGCGTCTATGGTATCGCCTACTGAGAGTGTTCCGTCAAAATCCACGATGAAGAGCATGGTTTCCTTTCTCGGTTTAGACTAGTATCGTCAGGTAGCACCATAGCAACTACTACTTACAAATGACTTACAACTGACAATTGTTTTACGACCGACAAAAATGCGCATATTGCTTGTAGAAGATGACCAGGTTCTGGGTGACGCCACGCTACGCTCGTTGCAGCACGCGGGTTATGCGGTGGATTGGGCGCGCAACGGCAAGGCTGCGGACATGGCGCTGGGCGACCAGATCTACGACCTCGCCCTGCTCGACCTGGGGCTGCCCAAGATGGATGGCTTCGAGGTATTACGCCGCTTGCGCATGCGCCGCACCAATCTGCCAGTGCTGATCGTCACCGCGCGCGACGGTCTGGAAGACCGCATCAAGGGACTGGATCTGGGCGCGGACGACTACGTGCTCAAGCCTTTCGATATGCCGGAGCTGCTGGCGCGCATACGCGCCCATATCCGCCGTGCGCAATCCACTACCGATACCGAGATCAGCTACGCCAATATGGTGTACGACACCAATTCCAGATTGATCCGTATCAACGGCGAGCCCATCAACTTCTCGGCACGCGAGCTGGGCATACTGGAATCGCTGCTGATGAAACAGGGCAAGGTAGTCACCAAAGAATTCCTGGTGGAAAAATTATGTAGCTGGGATGAAGAACTGGGCAGCAATGCCATCGAGGTGTATGTGCACCGGCTACGCAAGAAGCTGGAACCGCACGGCATCATAGTGAGTACCGTGCGCGGCCTGGGTTACATGCTGGAACGGCAGGCGGTCTGACGGTTAGGTTGATAACGACGTGTTCACCAAAATGATGATCAAAGCCAGGATAGACAAAGGCTATTCGCTACGCCGTATCCTGCTGCGCTGGCTGTTGCTGCCATTGCTGACCCTTTTTACCATAGGCACGGTGGTGGTGTACCAGATCGCCCTGTCCTATTCCGAAGATGCCTACGACCGCGCCTTGTACGACTCTGCCGACGACATCGTCAAGCTATGCCAGGCATCGTTGCGCAGCAGCGGCGAGATCACTTTGCCTACGGCAGCCAAGGATGTGTTGCTGGCCGACCAGTACGACAAGGTCTATTACAGCGTGATGGACGACCAGGGAAAGTTGCTGGCAGGCGACGGCAAACTGAAGCCGGATGCGGAAAAAGCCACCGAGTCGGATAACAAGCATTTCTACGACACCACGGTGGATGGCACCGAGGTACGGGCCATCTCCACCGTCCTGCATATGCGCATGACGGATGGCAATCACTACTGGACTATCGTGGTGGGCGAGACACGCAACAAACG
>Ga0265327_10003962_pt1 | contig 13526 bp, 15 predicted proteins | sample 41621metaG_FD_202089 | JGI IMG/M metagenome (GOLD analysis project Ga0265327, IMG submission 202089) | Rhizosphere microbial communities from Carex aquatilis grown in University of Washington, Seatle, WA, United States - 4-16-21 metaG | ecosystem: Host-associated > Plants > Roots > Rhizosphere... | reverse complement strand
TGACTGCTATTTCCTTCTTCATGACCATATTAAACACCTCAGTGGATAAATTTACCCCTAAATCAACCTTTTTTACTTATCCACATCTATACACTTAATTATTTAGATGCGTTTGCCCTGTGCATAAATAACATACTGTATAAATTTATTCGGCAGGCAACTTTAAAATAACTGCAACTGCTGCGCTGTTGGTACGCTGCGCAGCTTAACAACCCGGGCAGTAACATTTACTCCGCCGTTAATACCGGCTATAAAGTATACCGGTGTTTCGTTATAGCGTGGCGCAACTATCATTTGCACACCATTGGCATGCTTATTAAAAAGCTGTTGCACAATTTCGGGCGTGTTATTGTTTTTGGAGAGATGGGACAATACAAGGTGGCTCATAAATGCAGGCTTGTGCTGAACAAACAATTGCAATGCCTGCAAATTTGAAAGGTGGCCTTTGCCGCCTGTAATGCGCTTTTTAAGGTAATATGGATAACCGCCGTTTGCGAGCATTTCAGCATCATAATTGGCCTCTAAAAATGCTGCGTGGCATTGTTTAAAATAATGTGTTACATGTTCGCAGGCATAACCAATATCAGTAAATACACCTACATTAACCTGCTTGTGCGATACAATAAAACTGTGCGGATCTTCAGCATCATGAAACTTAGGGAAGGCCGTAACTTTAATACCGCCAACCTTAATGGATTCAAACGCGGAAAACTGCCTTACCAGTTGCGGGTCAAGAACAAGGCTGGTATATTGCATAGTGCCTTTGGTTATATAAACGGGTAACTGGTATTTTTTGCTAAGCTGCTCAAGGCCGCTTATATGATCGGTATGTTCGTGCGAGATAAAGATGGCTTTAACGGTTTGCATATTAAGGTTAAGCCTGGCCATACGCTTTGTTACCTCGCGGCACGAAATGCCTGCATCAACCAGTATAGCATCCTCGCCATTGCCCACGTAATAGCAATTGCCGTTGCTGCCTGAATTAAGTGAAGTAATATACAAAGCCATAGAACGAAGATAAGAGATTTGGGGATTGGGAGCGAAGGGTGTGGAGAAGAAAAAGATGTACGGCTTCTAACCATTTTTTCCAGAAGATGATACAATTAACTTTTCCCAATTTGTTCAATTCAAGAGAAAAATTAAAAAAGAAATTTGGTAACAGGACGGGGATGTCAATGTGCCAAATAGCCATTCGCTTAAATGCGGGAAAGCATGTGCTACGTTTTATTATAAAAAAGGCTGTTATTGAAACAGCCTGTAATGGTTTGTCAGTGATCAAAATATTTTTATCGCCCATTTACCGCGCCTTCAGTGTAATCACCATATCCAACGTCAACGATTTTGTTGTTGTGCGGCGTACAGTACCATACGCAGCGTTATTGAACGAGCTGCCATGCATATAATCAACTATATTAGGGCCATCGGTTTCTTCCGTATAGCTGCTGCCGGCATTTGCAGGTATATCAATATTAAGCATGTTTACAGGCGCTGATTTTGAATCAGATGATATGGTGAGCCTGAAAGATTTAATGGCTGATAAATTATTTGTTGCGTCAGCATTGCGTATACTTACAACAACTCTGTCAACTTTGATGTATTCTACCGCACCAATGCCAAACACACCGCCTGTATGGGAACGTATAGTGCTGTCAACATTAAAATAAGTGGTAAAACTGCCCGCCTCAAATTCTTTTGTACTGTCAGCCAGCGGAATAGCTGGTATGGTCATTGTCATTTTTGCCAATGTAAAATCATCGCCTTTATAAAAAGTTGAAACAATTTTTTTGCACGATGTACCGCACATAGCAAGGGCGGCAATAATTATGAAGGTTAGCTGCTTTTTCATGGAATGGTGTTTCATAAACCCCAACCAACAAACATGCCAGAAGTAAGGCGTAAATTTGTTGTTTCATTATTGCGGGCTGATATTTATACAGAGTATTACCTTTAGCGGAAATTATAATTGTGCATGACAGGTGAGACTATTAAAATTGGACCAAACAAAAAACGGGTTCCACCATTATTGGTAGCAGGCGCTATATTTACCATTATAACCGTTTTGCTTTTGCGGATTGGCACAGACAATGAGCCTGAACAGCTTACAGACCGCATAATTGACAGCCTGATTTTAATTATACCGTTGTTTTACACCAGCGTGGGACTTGTTGATTTTTTAAGAACATTGTTTGACCCCAATACAGCGTTGTTTATAACCCCAAAAGGGATTGATGATAATTTAAGCACAATGAGCTGCGGTGAAATTAAGTGGAATGAAATTACCGGCGTTGAAGTTAACCGCGTACTAAACCTGAATGTACTGGTTGTTAAACTGGTAAACCCTGAAACTGTAATTAACCGCCAGGGCTTTATTAAGCGCAAGCTGTTGATGCGTTATGCTAAAAGAGGCAGGTCGCCTGTTATAATTTCAGAAAAAAGAATTAACTACGATATTTTTGAATTAAAAAGGCTACTGGCTGAAAGGCTTGGCCAGTCTTAAAATTAAACGATTGCTAAACCGTGTATATGCGTAATACCTGCAAATACTTTTTATTATTTTGCCTTTTTATTTTAAGACTGTTAACAAGTGCCCAAACAAAGACAAAAGCCGAAGTTTGGCTTACTGACCCTGACAGGCAAATATTATTTCAGCAACAGGCGCCATTAACAGCATCAGCACCGGTGCCGACCGATATAATTACAATAGATCCTTCGCAGGCTTATCAAACAATGGATGGGTTTGGCTATACGCTAACTGGTGGCAGTGCCATGCATATACAAAATATGGAAGCTGGTAAGCGTGCAGCTTTATTGCAGGAGTTATTTGCACACAACAAAAACAATATTGGTGTTAGCTTTTTACGCGTAAGCATCGGGGCTTCTGACCTGGATGACCATATTTTTTCTTATGATGATGTAAACCACGGGCAGAATGATATATCGCTAAGCGGGTTTGATTTGGGACCTGATAAAAAATGGCTTATCCCCGTATTAAAGCAAATATTAGCCATTAACCCGGCTATAAAAGTATTAGGCTCCCCATGGAGTGCACCAGCATGGATGAAAACTAACGACAGTACAAAAGGTGGCCATTTAAAAACTGAATACTATGAGATATATGCAAATTACCTTATAAAATACATAAAGACAATGAAGGAGGCAGGCATTAATATTAATGCCCTAACTATACAGAATGAGCCTTTAAACCCGAAGAACAACCCCAGCATGGTTATGGAAGCAGATGAGCAGGCCACATTTATTAAGACAGCTTTAGGCCCGGCTTTAAAAAATGCAGGCTTGCAAACAAAAATATGGCTGTACGATCATAATTGCGACAGGCCCGACTACCCTATAACAATTTTAAACGATGCGGACGCGGCCAAATATATTGATGGCTCTGCGTTTCATTTATATGGCGGAACAATTGATGCGCTGACAAAAGTGCATGATGCTTATCCAAATAAAAATCTATACTTTACTGAGCAGTGGGTGGGCGCGCCGGGTAACATGAAGGGTGATGTAGACTGGCATGTAAAAAATGTTGTTATTGGATCGGCGCTTAACTGGAGCAAAGTAGCCCTGGAGTGGAACCTTGCTGCAAACCCAGCATTGCAACCACACACACCCGGCGGCTGTACGGAATGTTTAGGGGCAATAACTATTGATGGTAATACCGTTACCCGCAACCCTGCTTATTATATTATTGCACACGCTTCAAAATTTGTAAGACCCGGCAGTGTAAGGGTTGGGTCAACTGCTATAAATGGGTTGGCTAATGTTGCGTTTAAAACACCAACCGGCAATATTGTTTTAATTGTAGTAAACGATAATAAAGCCTCGAAAACTTTTATGATAGCGGTAGGCAATAAAACATTTTCAACATCTTTAAATGGCGGCGCTGTGGGCACATATGTACTATTACCATCGCCCTAAAGGGGACGATTTAAGCAGCGCAGTTCTATGTTAACCCGGAATAATTTTGATCATCTTCAAATTAGCTACAGTTCAATCAACTCATACTGCTGGCCCAGTGCTGCCAGAGCCTGTTGCAGGCGTTCTTTGTGGGTGTCGGTTATAAATACCTGCCCTTCTTCCTGCACGCAAACCCGTTGCAAAAGGTTATGCATACGGTCTGCATCAAGCTTTTCAAATACATCGTCCAGCAATAAAACCGGAGTGAAGCCTTTTCGCTCTTTAAGGGTAATAAATTCAGCAAGCTTTAGCGCAAATAAAAGGCTTTTGCGCTGGCCCTGGCTGGCAAGCATTTTAAATGCCTCGTTATGCATGGTTATTACCAGGTCGTCTTTATGTATGCCCGCGCCGGTGCGCTGCAGGTACAAATCCCGCTGCCGGTTTTGTTTTAGCAGTTCTTTTATATTAACCTGTTGCAACTGGCTGTCGTACACCAGTTCAATACCATCATCTTTCCCGGCAATAACGGTGTATTGTTCTTTCACCAGCGGAAGAAATTCTTTCAAAAAATTTTTACGGCTGTCAAAAATAAATTGTGCTTTATCGGCCAGCTGTTCATCCAATGTATCAAGCAACGCCTCATCCATATAATTTTTTTCGGCGGCCGCTTTCAGCAGGCTGTTGCGCTGTTGTAATATTTTATTGTAATCTATCAATTGCTTTAAATAGCCTGTGTATAATTGGGAAAGTATTGTATCAATAAACTTTCTTCTTTCTTCGCTTCCTTCGTTAATAAGCGCCACATCATCAGGCGCTATCATCACGCAGGGGTATTTGCCAATGTGCCCGCTAAGCTTTGTATAGATATTGTTATCGTGTAAAAACTCCTTTTTATTGTTTTCCCTTATTATGCAAACCAGCTTAACCGGTTCTCCATCTTTAATAAGATTTCCCTCAATGCGCATACCAGCCATATTATGGGTTACGTTTTGTGCATCCGGGCGGGAAAAATAACTCTTGGTAAACGACAGGTAATACAATGCATCGAGCAAATTGGTTTTGCCGCTGCCATTGCTGCCGCAAATGCCAATTACCCGCTGCTTAAATGCAAACTGTTTAAGAGGATAATTTCTAAACTGTGTTAATAATATATTGCTGAAAAAAAACATGGGGCTGCAATATAAGCAACCCCGGCTGGTTTAATTATTGGTTATTTTTTGAGGAGACAATTGCCCTGCCGGCAAAAAGTATTACCGGTTGTACCTGACCAATGTAAAAGCCTCTTTAGGCGTAAGCCATCGCGGTTTCTTTTTTCTCGAAACCAAATTGCTCCCATTCCCGGCCGTTCTCCGAAATAAGCAATTGGTAATTGCCGGTATTCATCAAACTAACTCTTAATTGCACCATCGGCCCGCGAAAAGACCCCTGCCGAACTAATTTTTCATCTTTGGTGCAAATACGGTACTCAAAATTCTTTGTTTTTAGTAAGCTGCTGGTAATCTCAATTAAGAGATGGTCGTAAACCACATCAGTTACAGATATGGAACCTTGTAGAAATGCTGTCATTTTGTAGGGGGAGTTAACTATGCTGCACTAAAAGTATAAAATAATCATATATGTAACCAAATATCTTTTCAATATCACATTAAGTTCATATTAAATTTTATGAAATACCTAAAATACTCTTTTTTAATGTGTTTTTAATTCCCTGAACATTTTAAAGTTTGCAACCTGTAGTTATGCGCAATAATAATTTTTCAACCATGCTCTCGCGAATTTTAAACCGGTTAAGGCTGAAAATCATATTAATTTGCCCGTCAATTGCCATCCGTCCCGTGCCCACAGGTCCAAACATTCAAAGTCTGCAAAATCCAAATTGGCATATTAGCAGTTTGACACTATATTTGCCCCCTCAAATTTTAATAAACGTGGCAAGCAAGTTTTCAAAGGAAACATACATGTACTGGTATGAGCTTATGCAGCTTATTCGCCAGTTTGAATTGAAGGCAGAAGAAATGTATAAAATGGCGGGCAAAATACGCGGTTTTTTTCATGCGTATGTTGGCCAGGAAGCTATTGCAGCCGGTTGTATGACCGCTACAAGGCCTGAAGACCCGTTTATTACCGCTTACCGCGACCACGGCCTGGGCCTGGCAAAAGGCCTTGACCCCAAAGCTTGTATGGCTGAGCTATATGGCAAGGCTACGGGCGTTGCCAAAGGTAAAGGGGGCAGTATGCACTTTTTTGGTGTTGCACAGCACTTTTTTGGCGGCCACGGTATAGTAGGCGCTCAAATAGGTACTGCCGGTGGTTTGGCTTTTGCTGAGCAGTATAAAGGCACCGACAATGTGGTACTTTGCTTTTTTGGCGATGGCGCATCAAGGCAGGGTATTTTGCACGAAACCTTTAACCTGGCTATGTTGTGGAAGTTACCGGTAGTTTTTATTTGCGAGAATAACAACTACGCCATGGGTACATCAGTTGAAAGAACAAGTAACGTTACAGATATTTATACCCTGGCAGATGCATACGATATGCCGGGCGATAAAGTTGACGGCATGGTGCCTGAAACAGTACACGAAGCTGTTTCACGCGCGGTAAAAAGGGCACGTGAAGGCGGCGGGCCTACCTTATTGGAAATGAAAACCTACAGGTATAAAGGCCACTCAATAAGCGACCCTCAGAAGTATCGTACAAAAGAAGAGGTAGAGGAATATAAAGAAAAAGATCCCATTGCACTGGTACTGGGAACTATTAAGGAAAATAGCTTTGCAACCGATGAAGAAATAAAAGCTATTGACGACCGTATTGCGGCCCTGGTTGAAGAAACAGTGAAATTTGCTGAAGAAAGCCCATGGCCGGATGATAGTGAAGTATTGAAAGATGTATATATTGACAGCGATTACCCTTTTATTACCGACTAATATTTTGTAACCTTTTAATAACCGTTGTAACCAATTTTTTAAATTGCCATATAACCCGAAATTTTAAAATTTAATTATGTCTGATAACAAATTGCACCAGGTGGAGACAGATCCCATATTGACCGTGAAAAGCTGGTGGCAAAAAAATCAAAAGGCCGTATTGGCAGCAGTTGTTGTGGTTGTTGTAGTTGTTGGCGGCTGGTATGCTTATAAAACGTATGTTGCCGACCCTAAAGAAGAAAGTGCAAACCTTGCTATTTACCATGCGGAAGAATATTTTAGGGAAGACTCATTTAAGCTTGCCTTAAACGGTAATGGCGGCCAGCAAAAAGGTTTTTTATATGTTATAAACAATTATGGCGGCACTAAAGCCGGTAACCTTGCCAAATATTACGCAGGCATCAGCTACCTTAAAACAGGCGATTTTAACAATGCTGTAAAGTACCTGAGCGACTTTAGTACAGATGCCAAACAAATACAAATGATGGCTTATGGCGCTTTGGGCGATGCTTACAGCGAACTTAAGAAAAATGAAGATGCAATAAGCAGCTACAAAAAAGCAGCAGAGACCTTTGAATCTGACGACCTGAATGCTTCTGAATACCTTTTCAGGGCGGGCCTTCTTTCAGAAACAACAGGTAAAACAAAAGAAGCAGTTGACATTTACAAAGAATTGAAAGATAAATTCCCTAACTCAGCAAGAGGCAGGGAAGCAGATAAATATATTAACCGCCTTAGTGTTGAATAAAAAATACTAGCTTATATAAATGGCTACAAAAGGAAATACCGAAGTAAATAAAGGCATCCCCGTAATAAAGGATGCCTTTATTGTTATTGTAAAAACTGATTGGAACGCCCACATTATTAACAAGCTTGAAAAAGGAGCTAAAAGCATAATAAAGCAAGCGGGGGCTAAAAGCACTACACTTGTTGTGCCGGGCGCGGTTGAAATAGCATTTGCGGTTAAGGCTTATGCCGAAAGCAGCAAAACACCGGCTGATGCTTTTATTACCCTTGGCACCGTTATTCGTGGCGGCACACCGCATTTTGATTATGTATGCAAAGCGGTTACAGATGGTGTTGTATCTTTAAACCTAACGCTTGATGTGCCGGTTATTTTTGGTGTGCTGACAGTAGACAATGAGGAGCAGGCCCTTGAGCGCGCAGGCGGTATACATGGCCATAAAGGCGAAGAAGCGGCAATAACGGCTTTAAAGATGATTGAACTCAACAGAAAGCTCAGGAAGGCTTGAACGTTTGAACGTTTGAAAGTTTGATTGTTTCAAACGACCTTTGAAACCTGGGAACTTTTGAATATTCAAACTTTAAAACTGCTAAAAGGACACCATGAACGTACAAATATTTATACCTTGTTTTGTTGACCAGCTATACCCAACCGTTGCCTTTAACATGGTAAAGGTGCTGGAGAAAGCTGGTTGCACAGTTGACTATAATACCAACCAAACCTGTTGCGGGCAACCTGCCTTTAATGCTGGTTTTTGGGGCGAAGCCAAAGATGTTTGCAGCAAGTTTATTAAAGATTTTGATGGTGAGGGGTACATTGTTGCCCCCAGTGCAAGTTGTGTAGGTTTTGTGCGTAACTATTATAGCAAGATGTTTGACAACTCTTCTGAGCATAATAAAGTAAAACGATTGGGCGAGCGCCTTTTTGAGTTTTCTGAATTTATGATAAAAGTGCTTAAGGTTGATGATGTTGGCGCAACCCTTGAAGGTAAAGCAACCTACCACGATAGCTGTGCCGGACTGCGTGAATGCCATATTAAACAGGAACCACGCCAGCTGTTAAGCAAGGTAAAGGGGCTGGAGCTTGTTGAAATGACTGACGTTGAAACCTGTTGTGGTTTTGGCGGGACGTTTGCAGTTAAATTTGAGCCTATCAGTATTGCCATGGGCGACCAAAAAGTGCACAATGCTACAGAAACCGGCGCGCAATACCTGATAAGCACCGACATGAGCTGCCTTATGCATATTGCGGGCTATGCTAAAAGCCGTGGCGCTAACATTCAAAGCCTGCACCTGGCTGATGTGCTGGCAAATGGATGGTAAACCCCAACCTCTAAAGGCGGCATTGGTACAACCTGGGTTTTTTAGACAACTTTTATTTTTACACAAGAACTTTATATATTTAACCTGCTAATTAAATTACTAACCACTTTAAATCGCCCCTTTAGGGGTAGGGTTTATGGCATACTGGCTTGTAAAATCTGAACCTTTTAAATATAGCTGGGATAAATTTAACGAGGATAAGCAAACCATGTGGGATGGCGTGCGCAATTATGCCGCACGCAATAACCTTAAAGCCATGAAAAAAGGCGATAAGGTATTTTGGTACCACAGCAACGAAGGGCTGGAAATTGTAGGTATTGCCAAAGTTGCTAAAGAGTTTTACCAGGACCCTACCACAGACGATGCTAACTGGGTAGTGGTTGACCTAAAGCCCTTTAAAAAACTAAAGAAGCCCGTTATACTTGAAACAGTAAAAACAGATAAAAGGCTGGCTAACATGGCGCTCGTGCGCCTTGGCAGACTTTCTGTACAACCCGTTACCGATGAAGAGTATAAAATTATTATGGAACTTGGCGGCATGAAATAAATACCGATCGTTTGCAGCCACAATCCCTAAAATATTCCGTTACCTGATTTTTCCATCCTTAAACATTCCGCTATGGACAATTCCCTTATAATAGTGCTTGGCATTTTAGCCTTTGGCATTAACCTGCTTGTTACTTATTTTATTATACAGGCAGCCACCAAATCGTCAGAAAAAATAAAATTTATGAAGGTGCAAATTAAGCTGCTTATAAAAATTGCACAAGCCAACGGTGTTACTGACGACTCAATAGAAGAGGTAATTAAGCCAAGAAGAAAGTAAATTGTTTCTGCTGGTTAAATACCGCCTTATATTGTTAAAACCTGTGTTTTATAAGGCAGCCTGTTGAATTGAATTTAATACATCAAAATTGCTTGTATTAATAAGCTTAAGGAATGCCGGTTGGGGTATAGATTAACTCCGGCTACCCGAACTATTTATAAACCCTTACATAATCAATTTGATATTGTTGCGGCAGAACGGCATCATCAATTCTGCCACCCCAGGCGCCGCCAAGCGCAAGGTTTAACAACAGGTAAAACGGCTTTCTGAATGGGTTGTCATTTTTATAGGTTGCCTTGTTAACATCAAAGTGGTGGTACAGGCTGTCGTCAAAATAAATATCCAGGCTATTGCTGTTCCATTCAAGCGAGTAAATATGAAAATCGTTGTAAGGCTGTGTTACTTCAATTTTATTGCCGCTGCTTGTGTGTTCACGTTTGGCAGTAGTGTCTGCATAATGTATGGTGCCGTGTATATGGTTTGAATCATGCCCTACAAATTCCATAATGTCAATCTCGCCGCAGTAAGGCCAGCGTACAAGGCCACGGTCAACACCAAGCATCAACACCGCAGGCCACACGCCCAGTCCCTTAGGTATTTTTGCACGAACTTCAATTCGCCAATAAGTAAAATGTTTTTTATTAAGCGTTATTAGCGCCACTGAGGTATAGGCGGCCAGCGAATCCTGTTGTTGCCAATTATTGCTGCCGGCCTTATAAGCCTTGTTTGGGTATTGTTCTTTACGGCCTGTTATAGTAAGCATGCCGTTAGCTACATAAGCATTTTCTTTACGCGCCTTAGTGTAATACTCGCTTTCGTTATTGCGTATGTGCCCTTCTTCATAACCCCATTTGGAACTATCCGGTAAACCGGTATAGTTAAATTCATCGCTCCAAATAAGCTTACGTTTTTTTGTTGTTGATTGCGAAAAAGCAGCGTTTACACTAACAAACGCCAGTGCAATAACAAGTGATTTTTTTTTCATTAGCATAATTAATTACAGTAAAAGCAAGTTAGATAATTTTTAAAGCCATTTATTCTTCTAACATGGCCGTTACGGTTAATTTATTTTTAATACGTGTATAGTAGAATAAAATATAATATTGCAGGTAATAATTTGCATAAAAAAGATGCTATTTAATTCTTTTGAATTCCTGCTTTTTTACCCTATAGTAACACTTATTTATTTTTTGCTGTCGCAAAGGTTCAGGTGGTTATGGCTATTAGCCGCCAGTTGCTATTTTTACATGTTTTTTAAGCCGGTATATATTCTTATACTTGCGGGTACAATAATAATAGATTACCTGGCTGGCTTGCAGATAGCAAGGCTTAAAGGGTACAAAAAAAAGTGGATGCTGATAGTAAGCATAGTAGCTAATGTTGGCGTACTGGCAGTGTTTAAGTACTACAATTTTTTTTCGGCTAATGTTAATCATCTTCTTCATGTTGGCGGCTACAATTTTAGAATACGCTATCTTGATATGCTTTTGCCAATTGGCCTTTCGTTCCATACTTTTCAGGCCATGAGCTACACCATTGAGGTTTACAGAGGCAATCAAAAACCCGAAAAGCATTTTGGACTATATGCATTGTATGTAATGTTTTACCCGCAGCTTGTTGCAGGGCCAATTGAAAGGCCACAAAATATCTTGCACCAGTTACATACAAAGCAACCTTTTAACAAAGATGGTTTTGCATATGGATTGAAGCTTATATTATGGGGCCTTTTTAAAAAAGTATTTGTGGCAGACAGATTGTCTACCTATGTGTTGGCTGCTTTTGAAAATTATAAAAATCAAACCGGGTCTACGCTTATAGTTGCAACGTTGTTTTTTACCATGCAGATATATTGCGATTTTTCCGGCTATTCGGATATAGCCAGGGGAGCAGCCAAAACGATGGGGTATGACCTGATGATTAATTTCAGGCGCCCCTACCTGGCAGAAAATATTACCGATTTTTGGCGCCGGTGGCATATATCACTTTCAAGTTGGTTTAAAGATTACGTATATTTTCCATTGGGCGGTAATAAGGTATATTTATTAAAATGGTGCCGCAACATAATGATCGTTTTTTTATTGAGTGGTTTATGGCATGGCGCCAATTGGACTTTTATTGTGTGGGGTTTGTTACATGCAGTATTTACCATTGTACATAAGCTAATAGCCAAGCCCGGCGGTTTTATAGTAAAGTTGTTTTCTTCAACTGCTGGTAAGGTTGCTGCAATTATACTAAACCTTTGTGTTGTATCATTTGCCTGGATATTTTTTAGGGCCTTGAATCTTAACGATGCCGTGGGGATCATACATAAGATAATAACAGGCTGGCACGACAAGGTGTTTGTAAAAACCTTTGCGTGGACGGCACTTACATTGGTTGGAATATTTATAGTATTTGCTGCTGATGTGGTGGAAGAATATAACTTGAAATTTAGATTACTGGGAAACCCTAACATATTTGTAAGACTTACAACTGTTTGTGCCATCATCATGGCTATTTTATGTTTTGGCGTTTTCCAAAATATATCGTTTATATATTTTCAATTTTAATGCATTTGAAAAGTAATTTAATATTTAAAATTGTTTTTTGCCTGGTTGTATTATTTACAGCTGACAGGGTATTTGGTTTTTTTATGAACTATCAGGTTAGGCATTTAAAAAACGGGGGCTTGTTTGAATTGAAATATAAACTGGTTGATGCAAACCCTTTAGTTGTTATATTAGGTTCATCCCGCGCTTGCCACCATTATAACACTACTATTTTGCAAAACAGGTTTAACGGCAAAATAATTAATTATGGCGAGGATGGGAGTGACATTGTTTATTATTACGTTGTTCTTGCTCAATTGCTGAAAGAGGGCAAAAAACCTCAGCATGTTATAGTGGACATAAGGCCTAACGAATTTGGCGCCTCTCCTTATCTAAACGTGGTCGCAGGGCTATACCCCATATCAGGAGAAATGTCACTTGAGGGGAACGAACTTGGCAAAATAGCCCCATACGAAAATATAAAGCTACATCTATACAGCTACAGGTTTAATAACCACGTGTTTGATTTAATTGGTGCAACCCACGGACCACTGGAAGATACCGGCACAATTACCGGCTATAAACCACTGCCCCCCCGGCAATACACAATGTATAATGGCACTGAAAGTAACTTTGAATTGCATGACGACATGGTTTACTATTTAAAAGCGATTGTAGGCTTATGTAAAAGCCATAACATAAAACTTACGGTTTGCACATCACCCTATAACGCAAATATTGTCAGAGACAGGTCAATAGAAGCGACGGAGGAAATATGCATGAAAAACGGTATTCAATATTTAAATTACCTTAACAATGGGTTGCTTGGTTTGCCGTCCAGATTTTTTGTAGATGAGGCGCATTTAGATACCAATGGGGCGGATATGTTTACCAGCGATTTTATGGCCCGTATCAAATAGCCAGGTTTGTTGAGTGGGTAAACTCAGGAGTACTTCAATTCTCCTGCTTCGTAAGCATATCCCTTTTCACCTTTTCCCAAAAGCCATCAAAACCGGGCTGCTCTTTTTTATTCCATTCATCAAACTGGCGTTTTACTTTTTGCCTGCGCTGCTCTTTCGCTTCTTCAAAAAATTCCTGTATAAACTGGCTGTCCTGCTCAAAAGCTGTTTGGTTATACAGCTCTTTCAGGGGTGCATTTAAAATTGTCGCTTCAAAAAAAGATTAAATTTGGTAAACCAACCAATTAAACTATGACGGAAGCAAATTTCATTGCCTTAGCGCAAAAGCGGTATGCAGAATTACAGGCTTTAA